>Ga0247610_10005157_pt1 | contig 13798 bp, 9 predicted proteins | sample 174DNAGHGhighgp2_FD_193483 | JGI IMG/M metagenome (GOLD analysis project Ga0247610, IMG submission 193483) | Sheep rumen microbial communities from Palmerston North, Manawatu-Wanganui, New Zealand - 1742 DNA GHGhigh gp2 | ecosystem: Host-associated > Mammals > Digestive system > Stomach > Rumen ... | reverse complement strand
ATATTAATTATATCCGAGGTGTGACCCCAGGTGGGGCTCATCACGGCCAGGGGCATGAGCCACTGTTAATGCTTGAGTGTCAGCCGAGCCTGTGCTTGACCCGTCGCAGGAGCTTGCCGAGGGGCGTGTAGCGTATGCCCCAGTCGCGCAGGGCCTCGCCCACGGCCTCCTCGGTGGCGGCGTCGAGCTGTGGCCTGGCATACGTCACGGGCAGCGGCAACTGTCGCGGCGGCAGGTCGAACTCATAGCTCTGTATGAGTCGCGAGAGGGGTATGTTAAGGCTGCGGCCGCAGATGTTGAGGCGCAGGTCGAGGGCGCTGAAGTGCGTGCCGGCGTCGAGCCCTATGTTGCGCACCAGGGTCTGCGTGGGCGTCAGGCACAGCCCTTCGGCACGATAGATGGCAATGAGCCAGCACACGTCCCACGGGATGGGGTCGTGGTCGAGGTGCTGCAGGCAGTGGAAGCGGCCGCCATACTCTATCGTGCTGATGTCGGCGGGGGTGAGTCCGGAGAGCGCCTCGGCCCTCGATGTGTAGTGGCGGAAGTGCTTGTGCCAGCGGTCGGCCCACGTGCCCCAGCCCCAGCCCGCCATGAAGCGTGTGAAGTAGGTGTTGCCGACAATGGACTCTGCACCGCGCACCACGCGTGTGAAGCCCGACACATGCATCACACGCGGCTCGTCACGGTAGATGTCGAAGGCGGTGTTCATGTAGTCGAGGAAGTAGGGCGACGTGACGATGTCGTCCTCGAGCACGATGATGGTGGGATGTCGCTCCAGGACGTAGGCTATGCCCTCGATGACGTTGCGCTCGAGGTAGTAGTTGACGGGACGCTCTATGATGTGCAGGGCGCGCAAGGCATGGGTGGCGCGCACACGGGCCTCCACCTCACGGAGCAGGCGCCGCACCTCGCCCACGAGGGCCCATGAGGCGTCGTCGCGCCCTCCGTCAGAGAAGACATAGACCTCGGTCTGCGGCGCGAGGGTGTTGGCCATTAGCGCTTCGAGGGTGTGGCGGGTGTTGTCGGCCCGGTTATATACGAAGAGTGCTACGGGTGATGCTGACATGTGGCGGGGTTGATGGTTAAGGTTATTCAAGTTTCGGGAGTAACCCCGAAGGGGGTGGAAAGACTACAGGCACTGTCATCTGCCGAAGAGCCACCGCTTGAGTAGCGGGCTCACCCTGAGCACGTGGCTCGTGAGCAGGGCAAAGGCCGTCACGAGCAGTGCCACGGCGATGGCAGCAGTGCCTTCGAGCACGAAGTTGCCGGGGTTGGCCTTGAACCATGCCCCCACGGCGGGCACCCTGGGTATGAAGAAGTAGTGGATGAGATAGATGTCGAGGGTGCGCACGCCGACATACTGCATGGCGGCGCCGATGCGGCGGTCCTTGCCGAACCACCCGGCGTAGTGGCGGAAGAAGGCGAAGATGAGCACCACCAGCGCATACATGGCCAGCGTGCGGGGCAGGTTGGCCCACTGCAGGCGCAGGGTGTGCCAGTTGAGGTAGTCGGCAGCGCCCATGAAGGCCACCGCTATGAGCAGCGGGTAGAGCCATGCTGAGTCGAGCAGCCGCTGCACCCTGCCCCAGTGGCGATGCACGATGTTGCCCAGTAGGAAGAAGTGGAAGTAGCGCACCAGACCCGTGACACTCGTCAGGTGCCACACGTAATCCTTAGGCCATGAGAACCACGCCGGCATGTACATCGTGGCGTAGCCCGCAAGGGCCAAGGCCCACGCCACCAGGATTGCCACCGACGAGCGGCGGCTGGCGAGCTCTATAATATAGTATATAATGAACATCTCCAGCAGCACCAGGGTGAACCAGTAGCCACCCTTCGTGGGACTCTCCCACGCCGCTGCCAGCTCCGGCCAGAAATGCTTGGCACGAAGGGCGATGTAGGCCGTCATGAACACCAGCGTGGGCACCACCTGCACACGCAGCTTCTTGACCAACAGCGTGCCGGTGTCGCGCAGGCTCCACGTGAAGTCGGCCTTGTAGGCCAGGAAGCCGCTGATGAAGAAGAAGAGGGGCATCCTGAACAGCAGGCACAGCGACATGAACATGGAGTACTTGGCGTTAATGCCGAAGCCGAAGTCGTAGATGTGGTTGGCCACCACCATGAGCATGGTGAAGCCACGCATGGCATCAAGCCATTCGAGACGTTGCTTGGTCATCGTAGAATTCCAGTTTGTTGACGTGACCTTGTATGTCGTCGAGGTCGGGCAGACGCATGTAGTCGCCATACTGCGTCTCGAGCATGTGGTGGCTGTTGGCAGGCACCGACAGCTGAACGCCCTCGAACTCATGGGTCGTCAGTGGGAAGATGTCGTGCTCGTCATACACGATATGGAAGGGTATGCCGTAGTCGTAGGTCAGCGTGCCTCCCAGGGTGATGCGGCTGACGAACCGCAGCACGGGGAAGGTGATGTGCTTGTTCACCCAGGTGATGGCACGTATCTTGCGCATGGCGCTATGAAGGTCGGTTGCCGTGCGGAAGATCTTGAAGGTATGCCCCTGCAGAGGCTCGCCGACGAGGTGCGTCCACAGCCGCACCTTGTCGAAGGGGAAGATGTCGATATATACGCCGCGCTCGCGGAAGACACGGTCGTAAGGGCATTCCTCCTCGAGCAGCGAATGCCTGTCGCGCAGCTTCGCAAAGAAGTAGAAGTAGTTGGGGTCGGTGTCGTTGTTCTGCAGGGCGATATGCCCGGGCAGCTCATGAGGCAGGACCTTCATCAGCCGCAGGTAGTCCTTACGCAGCACGGCGACGTCGAGGTCGTCGTCCCAGGGGATGAAGCCGTTGTGGCGGATGGCGCCCAGGAGCGTCCCTCCGTACAGGAAATAGGGTATGTCATGCTTCTTGCAGATACGGTCCAGCTCCTTGACCATCTCCAGCATCCTCATCTGATGCTTGCGCAGCAGGGAGCCTTCGGGGTTAAACCTGGATTTCAGAGCGTCGGCATCGACGGGTTCCTTCGTTTGCATAGTGGTTGGGGAGATAAGTATAGGTGGCTCGATAGAGCACACCATAATGTGTTCGGCGTGCAAAGTTAGCTAAAAAAGATAAAAAAAAAGGTTTTTAGCACAAAAGATTATCATTCTTTGGCAAAATATCGCAGATTTGTCCTACCTTTGCCGACAGTAATGCTTCATTTCACCACCATGACAATAGGTTATACGACGGGTGTTTACGACCTCTTCCATGTCGGGCACCTGAATCTGCTGAAGAATGCCAAGGGCATGTGCGACAAGCTGATTGTCGGCGTCACCGTTGACGAACTCGTCGCCTACAAAGGCAAGAAGGCGATGATCCCCTTCGAGGACCGCATAGAGATCGTGCGCAGCATCAAGTACGTCGATGCTGCCGTGCCGCAGTACGACATGGACAAGCTCTCTGCCTGCAAGAAGCTCGGGGCGACGTTCCTCTTCGTGGGCGACGACTGGTACGGCACCGAGAAGTGGCGCGAGTACGAGAAACAGTTTGAGGCCGAGGGCATCAGGATAGTATATTTCCCCTACACCAAGGGCATCTCTTCCACACAGATCACCAGGGCTCTCAACGCCGTGCGCGGACAGAACCTCGAAGATGTCAAGTGACAGAGGGCCGAACAGTAATCGTAAATCATAAAACCACATGACAGACAAGGACTTCTGCCTCAGCTCGTACATCGCCTTCCGCTACATCTGGCGCGACGGCGTGGATTTCGCCGAGGGCTTCCAACACAAGAACTACCGTCCCGCAGACGACAGCCAGCGCATCGCCGTGACGACATCGGCAGACATCGACCGCGAGATACAGCGCCAGTTCGATGCGCTCTATGAGAAGTACGACAGCATAGGCATCCTGCTCTCCGGGGGCATGGACAGCGCCAACCTGGCAGCATACCTCAAGCCCGGCAGCCATGCCTACACCTTCAACTCCACATCCGGAGTCTTCGACGCCGACGTGCAGAGGGCACGGACATATTGTGCCAAGTGGCAGCTGCGCCACCATCTCATCGACATCACGATGGACGACTACGAGCGCTACACCCCCATCGTCATGCGTCACAAGTTCGCACCCGTCCACTCCATAGAGCCGCAGATCTACAAGGCCGCCGAGCTGGCCAAGGCCGACGGCGTGCAGCTGATGATTGTGGGCGAGAGCGCGGACCTCATCTTCGGAGGCATGGACAAGCTCATCTCGCCATGCTGGACGTTCGATGCCTTCGTGAAGCGATACACGTTCCTCGACCCCGGCCTTGTGCTCACACACCCCGTGAGCCAGGCAGAGCTCTTCGAGCCGTACCGCATAGGGGCCGACGGCATAGATGTCTCACGGTTCATGGACGACGTCTTCGCCATCGAGAGCTCAGGGTCATACCTCAACGCCTTCGGCGCGGCATGGATGCCATACTACGACCCATACGCCCGGCTCGTCATGGCCGAGCCACTCGACATGGAGCGCGTGCGGGGCGGAGAGCCCAAGTACCTCGTCCGAGGACTCTATGCCATCAAGTACCCCGAGCTAGAGATACCCTTCAAGATCCCCATGCCGCGACCCGTAGATGCCGTCTTCGCCAACTGGCAGGGGCCGCAGCGGCCGGAATTCCGCAGCGACATACCCATGCACGACCTCACCGGCAACCAGAAGTGGCAGCTGTGGTGCGCAGAGCGCTTCCTCGACATGCTCCACGCTTAGCCGCCAGGGCTCTTCGGCAGCGTCCTGCGTCCCGGCCTGTGATGAGTCGGCATGAGCCAGCCGCTCCGAGAATAGCTGAATATGATTATCCGCAATTATCCGCAGAGGTCGGGCGCAGCGTCCTATACGGGTTCATGCGGATAGTCGTCAGCTGAATGTCGGCGCACATAACGTACCCCCCTCTTGCAGACCTCAAGACATCCCCTAGGGGAGTTAGGTAACTCCCCTAGGCGAGTTATGTTACTCCCCTAGGCGAGTTACCTAACTCCCCTAGGGGATGTTCACGCCTTGACGGAAGGGGTGACTCTCCTCGCCGGAACCGATGCCTTAGAACCCCGCAGGGATGGCTTGCCACAGCCTGGGGCGTGAGCCCATGCTGAAACAGACGCACGCTACTATCTGACGGTGCCCTGACGTCTGCATGACAGCACGCAGCCCTGTGGAGAGTGTCCGCAGGGCTGCGTCGTGGAAAAGGGGTATATGGGCTGCGCCTGCCTTGTGGGCATGGGCCTCACTTGCCGAGCAATATGTGCTTTATGCTGTCGAGCTTCTGCAGCGCCTCGAGAGGCGTGAGGTTGTTGATGTCGAGCGAGAGTATCTCGTCGCGGATCTGTGAGAGCACGGGGTCGTCGAGCTGGAAGAGGTTGAGCTGCATGCTGTCGGACGTTGACGGCGAGGCGATCTTGGCACCTGTGGCAAGCTTGTCGGAGGCATGGGCTGTCTCCAGCTGTCGGAGGATGGCCTCTGCGCGGCGCACGATGTCGCGCGGCATGCCTGCGAGGCGTGCCACATGTATGCCGAAGCTGTGCTCGGCGCCCCCCGGCACGAGTTTGCGCAGGAAGATGACTTTGCCCCGCAGCTCGCGCACCGAGACGTTGAAGTTGCGTATGCGCGGCAGCTGGGACGCCATCTCGTTGAGCTCGTGGTAGTGGGTGGCGAAGAGCGTGCGGGGGTGTGCCTGCGCGTTCTGGTGGAGGTACTCCACGATGGCCCATGCTATGCTGATGCCGTCGTAGGTCGAGGTGCCTCGGCCGAGCTCGTCGAAGAGCAGCAGCGAGCGCTGGCTGATGTTGTTGAGGATGCTTGCTGCCTCGGTCATCTCGACCATGAATGTCGATTCGCCGACGCTGATGTTGTCGGACGCCCCCACGCGTGTGAAGATCTTATCGACGAGTCCGATGTGTGCCGACTCGGCGGGCACGAAGCATCCCACCTGTGCGAGGAGGGTGATGAGTGCCGTCTGTCGGAGCAGAGCGCTCTTGCCGGCCATGTTGGGGCCGGTGATGATGAGAATCTGCTGCGTGTCGGTGTCGATGGCGATGTCGTTGGGCGTGTATGTCTGGCCCGGGGGCATCTCGGCCTCGATGACGGGGTGCCGGCCCTGACGTATGTCGATCTGCAGGGAGTTGTCGATGACGGGGCGGACGTAGTGCTGCTGTGTGGCCACGTTGGCGAACGACAGCAGGCAGTCGAGTTCGGCGATGAGGTGAGCGTTGCGCTGGATGTCGGGCGTGTAGTTGGCGATGTCGGCCACGAGTGCGGCGAAGAGCTGCGCCTCGAGCTGCAGCATACGCTCCTCGGCGCCGAGTATCTTCTCCTCGTAGTCCTTGAGCTCCTGCGTGATGTAGCGTTCGGCGTTGACGAGCGTCTGCTTGCGTATCCAGGTGTCGGGCACGCGGTCCTTGTAGGTGTTGCGCACCTCGAGGTAGTAGCCGAAGACGTTGTTGTAGGCCACCTTGAGGCTCTGTATGCCCGTGGCCTCGGCCTCGCGCTGCTGGAGCTTGAGGAGGTAGTCGCGCCCGCCCGTGGCGATGTCGCGCAGCTCGTCGAGCTCGGCATTCACGCCTCGGGCTATGACGCCGCCTTTCTGCAGGGTGAGCGGCGGGTCGGGCTGCAGCTCGCGGCGTATGCGCTCGCGCACCTCCTGGCAGAGGTTGAGCTGCTGGCCGATGCGCGAGAGGGTGGCGTCGTCGGCAAGTAGGCTGGCGTTCTTGATGGGCTGCAGGGCTTCGAGGGCTATGCGCAGCTGCAGGATGTCGCGGGGCGAGACACGTCCCACGCTGACCTTCGACGTTATGCGTTCGAGGTCGCCGATGAGGTGCAGCTGCCCGGCCACGAGATGGCTGGCGTCGGGGTTGCGGACGTAGTAGTCCACGACGTCGAGGCGGGCGTCGATCTGGGTGGCGTCGCGCAGGGGGAAGAGGAGCCATCGCTGCATGGTGCGTGCTCCCATGGGTGTTATGGTGTGGTCGATGACGCTGAGCAGCGAGCGTCCGCCGTCGTTGAGGGGCTGTGTCAGCTCGAGGTTGCGCACGGTGAAGCGGTCGAGGCGCACGTAGCGTTCCTCCTCGATGCGGCTGATGGTGGTGATGTGCGCCAGCTGTGTGTGCTGCGTCATCTCGAGATACTGTAGTATGGCTCCGGCGGCAATGATGCCCCTCGTGAGGGTCTCTATGCCGAAGCCCTTGAGGGTAGTGACCTCGAAGTGGCGCAGGAGCTTGTCGGTGGCCGTCTGTGAGGTGAAGACCCAGTCGTCGAGCTCGAAGGTCACGAACTTCGTGCCGAAGCATCCCTGGAACATGCCCTTGCGCCCGCGCTCGTAGAGCACCTCCTTGGGTGCGAAGCTGGCCATGAGCTTATCGACATACTCGGCGCTGCCCTCCGCCACGAGCCACTCTCCGGTGGAGATGTCGAGGAAGCTGACGCCCACCTGGTCCTCGCGGGCGAAGTGTACGGCGGCAAGGAAGTTGTTCTCGCGATAGTTGAGCACGGTGTCGGTCATGGCGACGCCGGGGGTGACAAGCTCCGTGATGCCACGCTTGACGAGCTTCTTGGTGAGCTTGGGGTCCTCGAGCTGATCGCAGATGGCCACACGGCGCCCCGCCCTGACGAGCTTAGGCAGGTAGGTGTCGAGGGCATGGTAGGGGAAGCCCGCCATGGGCGTGTTCTCACCTTCGCGGCCGTTGCTGCGCTTGGTGAGGGTTATGCCGAGGATATCGGACGCCTCGACGGCATCCTGTCCGTAGGTCTCATAGAAGTCTCCGCATCTGAAGAGCAGCAGCGCGTCGGGGTGCTTGGCCTTCAGGTCGAAGAACTGCTTCATCATGGGGGTCGTTTCAGCCATTATGGTCAGTGAATTATTATGTGAGGGCGCAAAGGTATGCAAAAAAGGCGTAAAAAGCGAAGTTTGACGGCGAAAAAGGTTTGTGATGCCGAAAAAATGTGTACCTTTGCGCTCTAAACCTTCACGATGAGAGAAAACACGATAGTCCTGGAAGGCGGTTTGGGCAACCGCATGCGTGTGGCCGCATCGGCCTACGCCATGAGCCGCGAGGCAAACATACCCCTGCGTGTCGTATGGACGGCGCAGTGGGGCATGCGATGCCGCTTCGACGATCTGTTCGAGCCTGTAGCCGTGCCGGGCGACACACCATTCTGCCTGCGCGATGCAGAGGGGTGGGAGCGTGCCGTGCTGGCACGTCCGCGCCTGTCTAATATGTATGCTCCCCGAGTGCTGCAGCGCCTGTGCTTCAGCAAGATAATCCTTGCACCACAGGTGTGGCACCTCAACCAGGAGGGCTTCGACTACAGGGACTGGATGCGCCGCGGCGGCTGCATGCTGGCGGCCTATCGCGACTTCTGCGACTGGGATGCTGCCGACCTGCGCCTCCTGTTCCGCCCCAACGCCACCGTGCAGCGGCTGATTGACGCACGCTGCAGCCGCTTCACGGCAGACACCATCGGCATACACATACGCCGCACCGACCATCGCCAGGCCATCGACGAGAGTCCGCTGGAACTCTTCGTCGAGGCTATAGAACGCGAGCGTGAGGCCTCGTCATGCACCACGCTACGGCATGGCGACACGTTCCGCATCTACCTCGCCACCGATGACGAGGCCACGAAGGATGCCTTGCGCAGCCGCTACGGCAGCAGCGTCATCATGTCGGATGCCGAGGCGACACGAGAATCTGCCGACGGCATTCGCGACGCGCTGGCAGAGATGTTTGCCCTCAGCCGCACACGCCGCATCTACGGGTCGGCAGGCTCGACCTTCTCGCCCATAGCGGCAGCTCTCGGCAACGTCCCCATCACCATCGTGCAGCGCGACGGAGACGGCACCATCGACCTACGCTGCAGAAACATGTGTCGCACTTAGCCTGCAACGTCCCCAGCAGGCATCTGCAGCAGGAACAACCAGATAATGCCCGCAAGATGAAGGCCCGTGGCTAATCACCATCCTCACACGCGACGGCCGTGTACGCGCACAACGCATCTACTCAAAGATATTTGGCACACGGTGACATGCTCACCACGTTTCGAGTTAGCGACAGGAAGCGGAGAGGCAATCGACTCTCCGCTTCCTGTCGCTAAGACGAAACCATCCGAAAGGAGCCACCCAAACGTCAAGAATTTGAGCGTAACCATCCGAGTCTGAAGGCGCCCACACCGGCAGAATGCCGTGGGCGGGCCAACAGAAGATAGCCCCTGCGCATCGCGCGGCACACTGCATACGTGGTTTGCAATCTGTTACACTGCCCCACAGTTGACGAAGGAAAAACCTCTCTTTTCCGTGTGCCTGCCACCGTCTGAAGCGCCGGATGCATACACCATTCCATGACCCAAGCGGAAGGTTTCCACCCCCTCAGCAATCCCGTTTTCTGATATATAGCTGATCCTCAGGCTCTTCGCGGAAGTGCGCTTCACAACTATTTTCCATGGGGTAAACGCTACAACTGTCAGCAATAAGCCGTACCTTTGCAGCGGATTTCAACATCTAATGCACAACTCTAAAACAAATACCGCTATGAAACGACTGTTCTTCCTTCTCGTGCTTTGCTTCACTGCCGTATGTGCATACGCACAGGCGGACACCACTTGTTACCACGCCTTCGTTGAGAGAGGCAAGATGTGGTGTGTCCACAGTTTCAACATGGGCAGTGCCCATACCATCACCAATTATCATTTCAGCCAGACCGAGGAGCCGACAGTCGCAGGCGGACACGAATACACGAAGATGTACGCCAAGGCCCAAGACGGCACGCAGACAACCGTAGGCCTCTTCCGCGAAGCAGGCCGGCGGGTTTATCTTTACGACGCCGATGCGGGTCGGGAATACCTCATCTACGACTTCACGCTGAAAGAGGGCGACGAGTTCGAGCCAGAGTATGGCGACTATACCCACTGCAAGGTGAAGACAGTGGGGGAAATGTGGCTTAATGGTGAGCGGCTGAAGACAATCACCTTCGAGGCCAACGACCGACAGTACGACGCCGCCGTGAGGGTTGAGGTGGAATGGATTGAAGGCATCGGCCATCCCTCCGGGCCACTGGCCGGGCTGTTCTCGGGGATTTTGCCCAATTCGTGGGCTTATTATACGGCCTACGTGCTCTATGACCAAAGCCCCTACTTTCTGCCCCTCCCCTTCGAGGCCCCCGCTCAAGCCTTGCGCGGTTGTCAGTTGCGGCCGATTCCTATGAATAACGCTCCCGACGGCACTTCCACAAAGCTGGAATACGAGCTCGTACCGGACCCGGAACACGACAGCTATGCCCTGCATGTCTATGGGCAAGCCCCCATTTCATGCAGCCCCAATCAATATATATATTGTATGGATGAGTGTACAGACGACCTTAATGTCCACATTTTATTATTCCAGATTGAGGAGCTTCCGCCATACGCTGACTGCACGGGCCCGAGTGCTGTGGATCTCTACTTCCGATTCTTCCAACCCGAAATCCAGTACATTGCTGTTGACAAACAAGGGGAACATCCCGTTCCGGTCAACAACAAGCATACTCCCTACCGCCCCTTCATTGAGGATGGCAAGGTGTGGAGAGTGGGATGGCACCCGGGGCCGACGCTTACGCCCCAACGGGTAGATACCTACTACTTTGAGGGCGACACGGTAATCAGCAACCTGATCTGCAAGAAGATGAGCTGCCTGCACGGTCCAACGGACCAGAGATGGGGCGGTGGTGAGCCTTGGACGGAATATGTGGGGGCGGTCTATGAGGACGCGCAGCGTGTCTATTGCGTCTTGCCCAATCATGTCAAACCGCTGCTACTCTACGACTTTGCCTCTGCCGTAGGCGACACCGTGGGAATCTACAGCGCCTTATCATCTGACATGCAGGACATACTCATCCTGAAACGCACCTACAACGATGCCGATGGCTACAAAGGGACTTCCACGCAATTGGCGATGCACATCACGGAGGAGGCCGACCAGGAGCACGAGGGTTGGGATTACCGCAATCCCGAAGTGTGGATGGAAGGCGTGGGCAGCTACCTCGCACCGCTCCACAATGTGATGCCTTATGACTGGGCAGGCTACTATTACAGCCTGATAACATGCACTATAGGCGACGAGGTAATCTACGGCCGTACGTCTATTGGCTCCGACGTCAAGAAGCAGTGGCTGGACTTCACGCATGTCACCAAGCCAAGGCCAAAGGCGCCTGAGCGTACACGGCAACGGACTGAGGCCCAAGACGCTGGCGGGGAAAGCCTCACTGGCGAGTATTCCGAGAGCGAGCTCTTATTGAACCTGAAGTCGCTGAGCGGCCCCTATACCGTTACGCTGACGGACGAGGCTGGCCGGGAGGTGTATCGCAAAGTGGTGCAAACCAGCAATGTGGCAGCATTGGACACAGACCTCACGCGCTATGCCGACGGCACCTACTACCTCCTCATAGAGAACAATGCAGAGCAGTTTGCTGCCACCATCACACTGCCGCTTATATCCGTTGGGGTCAGGGAACTGCCCAACTCCACCCACAACCCGGCCTCCACCAAAGTCAATCGCTATGACCTCACCGGCCGCAGCCTTGCCACGCCGCCAGCCAAGGGACTGTACATTGAGGAAGGACACGTGAGAGTGGCAATGTAATCAACAAGATAATATATAGATGTAGTTACTCACTCAAAAAAATGTTCGATGAAAAGGGTGATACACATCTTGTTGCTGCTTACGGTCGCGTCGTTGTGCGTGGCCTGCTACGACGGTGGCGAACAGACATCGGGTGGGGGCGCGACGGCGCGTGAGCAGTATGAGCAGGCGGTGGAAGCGCTGGAGGCGGACAGCGTGCAGCAGGGCGAGACATTGCTGCGAGAGGCTATCGCGCAGGCAGAGACTGAGTGCGACCTCCACACCCGATACCTATCCGAACTGCGCCTGGCAGAGAGCCTTGCCTGGGGCAACACGGCAGCTGCCCTCGACCTGGCCAAGCAGGCTTTGGCCACCTACCAGCGACACCCCGACAGCGAGCGCAACCACATCATTATATTAGACAATATAGGTACTTACGCGAGCCAGCAGGCCTTCAACGAGGACGGCCCCTTCGACGAAGCTCTGGCTTACACCCGCTTGGCCTATGAGCTCGCCATGGCCTCGAGCGACAGCCTCGGCACAGAGCAGGTGAGCCAGACCCTCACCAGCCTCGCCAATATCCACTGGGCGATGGACGACTTCGCTCAAGCCCTCATCTATGCCCGCGAGGCCGTGGCGTATGCACCCGAGGAACTGTTGCCAGGCGCCCAGCAGGTGCTGGCACGCTGCCTCGTCAGCTGTGACTCTCTGGAGGCTGCCGAGGCTGTCTATCGGCAGATGCAATCTGGCGGCGACATACGAACCAATTATATCATCCAGAGCAACCTCGCCAAGTTGGCCTTGCAGCGCAACGACAGGCAGACAGCGGAGGAGGCCATTGACTCGGCATTCCAAAACGCCGAAGAGCTTTATTACCAAGCCCTCCGGCAGAAGGATGCCTATTATCAGACGGCCATGGAACAGGAACGGGAGACCCAGCGGCTGCACTATGAGGCCGTTTTCTACCGGCACCAGCTCTGGGGAGGCATGCTGCTGGCGGTGGCGTGTCTGGTGGCTGCCACATTCTTTGTGCGCAGCAGGCTCCGTCAGAAGGCTCTATTGCATGAGCGGGAAGTGCAGCTGCACCAGCAGGAGCTGCAGTTGCAGAAACAGGAAGCCGCAGCACAGCGGGAACAACTGCGGCAGCGCGACGGAACCATTGAATTCCTCAAAAGCTTCATCCTGGAACGTTCTGCCGTCATACAGAAACTGGGTGCCAGCAATGAGCGCCACATTACCATCTTACAACGCGACTGGACGGAGATAGAGCGCACTCTGGATGCCATTGACTATGACCGTTTTGCCCGTTTGCGACAGCGTTTCCCGGAACTGAAGGAAGAGGACGTGCAGCTCTGCATCCTCACGCGTCTGCGCCTCACCAACCGCGCCATAGGCAATATCTACGGCGTCAGCATCTCTGCCGTGCAACACCGCAAGCTCCGTATCAAGAAGGACATCTTCGGAGAGAACAATCCCGACATCTCCTTCGAGCAAGTCCTAAGTGACTTGTAGCAGCGTTATACAGCTGGTGAGGGGGCCATTTAGCTCTCAAATATTGTCTCCCTGTACCGCCACAGGGTGGCATTTTTGTGGCATGGAAGCAAAAAGTCTGCGATTCCCTTTGCCGTTTCGGGGGAAGTCGCTACATTTGCAAAGTGATATAATAAAGTCCCCATCATCCATGACACGAAAGAAACGCACCTTCATCAGCTTCGACTGGGCGCTGAAGCACCTCCTTCGCGAGAAAGCCAACCACGATGTCCTCGAGGGTTTCGTCAGCGTGATACTTGGCCGGACCATCACCATCAAGAGCCTCCTGGAAAGCGAGGGCAACAAGGATGGCGAGGACTCCAAGAGCAACCGCGTTGATCTGCTGGCACAGGACGCGAACGGCGACCTGCTGCTCATCGAGGTGCAGGGTGAGCCAGAGCAGGCCTACTTCCAGCGCATGCTCTTCGGGGCATCGAAGCTCGTGACGGAGTACATCGAGAGCGGGGAGCGCTCGGCCCTTGGGACGCTTTGCTCGGCAAAGAATTACGAGCACGTGAAGCGCGTGTATAGCATCAACATCGTCTATTTCGACCTGGGTCAGGGCGAGGACTGCGTCTATGAGGGCAAGACGGAGTTCCGTGGTCTGAACAAGGGCGACGTGCTGCAGCTCTCGCCGTTCCAGCGTCAGAAGTTCCAGGCTGACGCCGTTAGCGACTTATACCCGCGCTACGTCATCCTCAAGGTTAACGACTT
>Ga0247610_10005155_pt1 | contig 13799 bp, 17 predicted proteins | sample 174DNAGHGhighgp2_FD_193483 | JGI IMG/M metagenome (GOLD analysis project Ga0247610, IMG submission 193483) | Sheep rumen microbial communities from Palmerston North, Manawatu-Wanganui, New Zealand - 1742 DNA GHGhigh gp2 | ecosystem: Host-associated > Mammals > Digestive system > Stomach > Rumen... | reverse complement strand
ACAATAACTAATCATTACACAACAGAAATACTAAATTTTACTACAACAGAAGTAACAAGAAACAACAAGAACACACAAGACACAAGAAAACAAGAAGAAGCAAGATGATACAAGACTAATCAAACAACACAAACAATACAGAAACAACAAAGAAGAAACAACAAACAAACAAACAAAACAGAGAACTACGAACTAGCACTTTCGCGTTTTGCAAATAATTGAGTAATTGAGTAATTAGATACTAGCAATATAAATGTATAACAAATATACTATAGAAATAGGGCGATCACTCAACCAAAATTAAGTGATCGCTCTATTACCATCTACTCTACTACCTTCTACTCTATTACCATCTACTCTACTACCTTCTACTCTACTAACCTCTCATCACAACAAACGGATCCATAATCATCCATAATTCTTAACAAATTGTTTACATTCTCATTAATCTATCTTAAAAAGTATATATTATAATATAATCATAATAAATAATACAACAAACCAATAAGGAGGATCAAACATTATGATAATTGGAGAATATATAGTAAAAACATATTACAAAAATGGAGATTATGAAGGAACAAGCTACCATATTAGTTTAGAAGAAGCTATAAATGCTATAAAGCTAAATACTAAATATAATTTAATATCTAAATTATATATAAATAAATAAATGAAAGGAGTGATAAATATGTATGATTATGACTATACACTTGAGGAACTTATAGATAACTACTATGATATGCTTGAATATGATCCAAACTTACCTTTTACACTTGAAGAATACTTAGAAGTATACAACTATTAAGGAGGAAACAATTATGACTACTATTAAAAATCTTAGAGATCTTATTGATGAGTACTATAAAGGAGCACCATGGTATGACATTAATGGAAAAGAAATTGAATGTGATGAATTTATATTAATCAATCTGGAGGAAAAAGAATATGAAGAAAAAAATATGGGAACAGTTTTTAGCAATGATAAAACACATTGAAAGATTATATCCAATGAAGTATATTCCTGGTAGTAAAGGTTATTTCACAACAAAACATGGTATAGTATATAGACTATCTGGAATATGGAAGCATCATTATAAATTTATACCTATAAAACCAGCATTAAAAGCTAATGGTTATACTAATGTTACTATAACTTATCTTGGAGATTTAGGAGAAGATGAAGATAAACCTGATTATCAAAAAACAATGAGTTTACATGTTTTGATGGCTACTCAGTATCTTGGTCCTAAACCTCATAGAGATTGGGAAGTAGACCACAAAGATTGTATTCGCTGGCATAATGAGATATCTAATCTTCGTTGGCTTCCAAGATCAGAAAATAGAGCTAGAGCAAAAGTATCATATGATTTTGAAGCTCAAAAAATAGCACTTAATAATTGGTGGGATAATAATAACGACTCATTTGATATATATTTTTAAAATTTTAAATTTTTAGAGAAGTTCTATTTAACTATATAATAAAGGTAATCTAACTATTGTACTCTGACATTGGAAGGGAAATTAACCAATAAAAAAAATTTATAATAAGGAGAAAAAAATTATGAGTAGAAAAACAATTGGTATTGCAAAAAAGCTTAGAGCTATCTATGAAGAAGATCCTAGTCTTTTTGACAAGTACTCACCAGAAGAGCTGATTCAGATGATGAATCAAATGAGTATTCCAGCAGATGAGCCAGATGATATGCTTTATGAGGATGAATATGATGATCCTACAATAAGAGGAGGTAATAAGTATGAGTAGACCTAAAGGTAGTAAAAATAAGACTAGTAATAAATCAAAAACAAGTAATATAATCAATAAGTTTAATGCTAGATTAAAAAGTATATCAAATGAATTTGGTAAATCATTTCTTAGAAAAGAAGTAATAGATAATCTTAAAACAGATCCTAATATTATACTTACTAAAGGTCTTACTATTTCATCAAAATCTACATTAAATCAAGATACATTAGATTATTTGAATAGTGTTATACCAACATCAAAAGATATAATGAATAAATATCGTAATGGTGAAGATGCTCGTATTGATGAAGCACTAAAAGGTGTTACTGATTTAAAAGAGATTAAAAAGATTATTGGTAAGCAAGTATCATCTATGTATAATGTACAAGATACATTTGTTAGTGCTAGAGATTCATATTATGAAGCAAAAGATATAATCGATAATGTAGATTTAAGTCAAGAACATCTTATAGATCCAATAAAACCTGATAAAATAAATGATCCACAGATTAAAGATGCATATAATGCACTTATTCAGCAAGAAAGAGACTTATTAAAGCTTAAAAATGATATTAATGGTAGATTATATGCTAAGGGTATTAAAACATATGAGTATCTAGATGAATTACAGGAAGATATTCTTGATTTTAAACAACAATATGAAGATTATAACATAAATGTTGAAGCTTATAATAATGCAGTTAGTAGTATGCTTACAGATTAGGAGAATAATATGAGTATATTAGTAAGAAATTGGGGAAAATGTTACTATTATAAACCTCAAGGTTATGGATTAAAAATTAATTCTTTTACTGTAAAAGATAATGATAACTACTATGGTTTTATAGAAAATTGGTATTTTAGTGATGGTACTAATACTACAAAAGGTTTTTCTCAATATGAATTAATAGAATACTTAAAATTATTAGCATCTACTATAAAACCAAGAGTTAAAAAAGGTAAAGTATTAGAAAATTCAAAAGATATTATACTTATATATACTGATAATTTACAAAAAGCAAGAGGTTTTTTACAGCCAATAATCACTGAAGATATAATTGAGCATTGTTTTCAAGTATGTAAGTATATTGAGTTTAGAGATATAAATCAATTTAATGAAGAATGTGATACCGCTTTAGATATTGCAAAATATGCTCAATTTTTATTTGATGAGTTATTTATACCAGATAATGATGTTTATTTAACTGCTCCACAATGGGCTAGACATAGAATAAAAAGAGCTATAGGTAAAAATAATATTGCTCCATCATTAATGCCATTAGATTATGCTACTTATATAAAAGATCGTAAAGCTATATTTGGTGGAATGCATTGGGTTAAAAGAATAAGATATAATTATACTCCAAAAAATGATGTACTTATTAAGTATTTTGATCTTACATCAGCATATCCATATGTAATGACTTGTAAAAAGTATCAGTCAGAACCATTAAAATCAGTAAATCCTGATGAGTATAAAAATTATGATTTAGATGAATACTTTACTATTGGTACTTATATTATAAACTATGATTGTAAATATAGTAATATTTCTACTTATAAAGATATATATGGTAAAAATCTTATATATAATGAAGGATTAAATACAACAAAAATAAGATGCTGTGGTACAGATTTAGTTACTATATCTAAAATGTGTGATAGTATTGATATTATATGTATTGAACTATCTGTTTCTAAAATAGATTATTTACCTGAAGAAATAATTGAAGAGATCATATATCAGTTTAAAAAGAAAGAAAGTTTACGCGGTACTGGTGCTAAGTATGATTTACAGAAAATAGTAGTAAATTCAATATCTGGTGATTTAACTCGTAAAGCATGGGATAATTATAAATCAAAATATTTATCTAGTCATAAAAGTAATACATTTATAAGAAATATGTTTAATAATATATATAAGAAATTCGTTAGTAAAAAATGTATATACTCAATGTATTGGGGTATACAAGTTACAGCATATGTAAGAGCTATAATTTTTGATATATGTCAAAAAACTGATGCTATCTATGGTGACACAGATGGTTTATTTTTCTATGGATATAAAGAAAATTTAGATGTAATTGATATGTATAATAAAATGATAGATAAAGAATTACAAATAGAAAAATTAGGTAGATTTAAAGAAGAAGATACTTCTGATATAGATAATTTTATAGCATTTAATGTAAAATCATATGCATATACATCTATAAAAGCAAAAGGTATTATTAAACATTTTTCAGGTATGAATAAAGAATTTTCAGACAAAATAGAGGATGATATTTTTACTAAAAAAGACTATAAGTTAAATTATGGTTTTAGAAATAGAGGCATTATCAAAAAAGATAGAGTAGAATACAATAGCTTTATAAGTGATGGTTGTTATTATGAAGATAAAAATTATATAAAAGATGCAGAAGATATTATTAGACTTGAATATGAGTCTATTTTTGAAAGGAGTAATTTATGACAAGAGAGAAATTATTTAAGAAATGGAACAGCAATTCTCAGCATGGTTATGATCTTTCAGAGACTTTTAATAGTGAAACTAAAATAAATGGCAAAGATATTGATATTGCATTTATTCTATCTGGTCGTAATAGAGGTAAGTCATTCACTATTTCAACTGAATGTTTAGCTGATGCTTGGTACGATGATAAATGTTTTGCATACGTAAGAAGACATGATGCCACAGTTTATGATACTGAGGCTTATTTTGCTGATAAAACTGCTTTTATTAAAGATATGACTGATAAAGAAGCAGATCACATAACTCGATCTAAAGGTAAATTATATTTTGCTCGTACTGAAGTAGATCCTGAAACAATGGAATCACGTAATGTCATTGTAAAAGAATGTGGTAACTTTTTTGCTTTGAGTAGAAACTCAGCATATAAATCATTACAATATCCAAATATTTATAATCTATTTTATGAAGAAGTTATGGCTGATGAAGCTTATTTACAAGGTGAACCGTCAAAATTATTGAACCTTATTTCTACTATAAAAAGAAATAAAGATGATTTCAAGGTATATTTAATCAGTAACCTTATTAGTCCAGTATCTCCATATAGTAAAGAATGGGGTATCAATATTGCATCTCTTAAGCCAGATAATATAAATCTAACTAAATTATACTTAGGTTCATATAAAGAAGATGGTGAAGAAGATTATCTTGTTATAGCATGTCACTATTTAAAGGACAAAGGTGATTTAAGAAAAGAAGATTTAAAGAAAAAACGTAATCGTGTACGTACAGGTATAGCAAGTAACCGTTGGGATGAGAAGACTTTATATCCAACATTACCACGTAATTTCTTAAAAGATAAAGTTGAACTACTAGATAGATGTGTATTTGAATGGGATGATATGATGTTTATGGTAGAAATCTTTATGGTACCTGAAAACATTATATATGTATATCGTGATGAAATACCTGCTTCTAAAGAAACAATGCCAATTATGTATATACAAAGAAAGACAACTGAGCCATTTTCAGATACTAGACTATATACTAACAGTCCTGAAAGATTTGGCCCTTATGTAAGTCGTGGTTTTCAGCAAATTTATAAAATAGATAAAATTGTAGATATATTAGCTAGAAGAGGCTATTTCTTTGGAGCAGATAATTTAACTGTAAATAGCTTTAAAACATGTTTCGATAATTTAAGATCTTATAAGCTTAGTTTTTAGAGAAGTTCTATTTAATTATAATATAATAGGGTGCTAAATAAAAATAAAATAGTTAGGGTTAATGTAGGCACTATATTATATAGGGACACCAACAGCAAATCTGGGTGCATGGTGTCCTGTTTTTTAAGTTAAATTGTATACAATATACAGTATACAAAAGGAGGTGATATAGTGGATTGGGCTCAAATTATAGGATCTTTAGGATTCCCTATAGTGGCTTGCTTAGGCATGGGATGGTATGTAAAGTATCAGACCGACTCTTATAAAGACGAAGTTAAAGACATGCGAGCTGAGCATAAAGAGGAAATTAGTAAAATAAGTGAAGCACTAAACAATAACACCTTAGCATTGCAGAAGCTATGTGATAAACTTGATAAGGATAAGGAGAATAAAAATGAGTGATTTTATGAAAGCTTTAGAAAAGACAGAACCAGAAATCTTAACTCCTGCTAAAAAGGCAGAAGCTGAAGATAAAGCAACATCTATGTCATTTCAAGATATGAAAGACTATTTTGAGGCTATGAAAGAGAATCTTATGAATGCTATGAAGAAAGACATGGATGAATTAATGAACAAAATGAACCAGAAACAGGAGCAAGAACAACCTGCTCCAGAGCAAAAAGAAAAGGAGGGCAATGAGGATGCCAGCAGCTCAGATTTATAGTGTTGTTAACAAAATTGCAAAGAACATTGGTTACACAGGTACAGACGTTGTAGACCTTTCTAGCTTTGTAAAGTTCGGTCAGGATGCTTTCTCTGATCCGATGCTTACTGAAGGTGTCTATAATCAGATGTATGATTTAGTTGGGAGAACAGTCATCTCCATTGACGAAGCAGAAGACGAAGGACGTGGAATAGTAGTTGATGCTTTCGAGTATGGTTCTATTCTTCAGAAGCTTAGCTTCAAATTACAGGAGGCAGAGACCTCTAGTGAGTGGGATATTGAACATCCTGAAAATCCGTATCTTGAGGTACGTAAGGAAGGTGTTGTTCAGAAATTCTTTGAGCAGTATATTCCTACTTTCTCTTGGAAAGATGTAGCTTATGATACTCAATTAAAAGAGGCTTTTAGAGGACCTGAATCTTTACAGGGATTTATTGATGCTCTTTATACTCGTATGAGAAATGCTTACAAGCTTGCTAAGCAGGGTCTGTCTGATGCAGCTATTGGTGGTATTATGGCTTCTATTTATAATGATGCTACAGCAGCTACACCTGGAGTAAATGCCGCACGTAGAGTACGTCACCTGCTTACTGAGTATAATACTAATATCAATCAGGGTACAGATCTTACAGCAGCTGATTCTTTACAGAATTCTGATTATCTTGATTGGATTAGAAAGCAGTTCATTATTGATAAGCTTAATCTGAATAAGATGAACAAGCTTTACAATGATGGTTCTGTAGAGCGTAGAACAACTGAAGCAGATCTGAAATTTGATCTGTCTGTGGCAGTTACTGCTTCTTATGCTAAGTACTGGGGAGATACATTTAACGAGTCTTACGTTAAGCTTCCTAAGCATACAGAGGTCGTTAACTGGGGTATCGCAACACAGCCTCAGACCATAAAGGTATCTCTTGATGGTGAAGCTACGACTACTATCACTAATATCATCGGTTTCATGTATGATAAGGATGCTATTGTAGCTACTATGGATCGTGATCGTTTCGTATCTATGTATGATCAGTGGAATGACAGAAATGTCTTCAAGCTTACCGCTAATCGTCGTTATGTAGCTGATCCAAGTGAGAATGGTATCATCTACCTGAACGATTAATTTTTTCTCCTTATAATGTATAGTGGGAGACTGCGATAACATCAAAGTCTCCCCATTTTAAATGGAGGTGCAATATGTATTTATTTGACAGAATGCCATTCCTTACTACTAAACAGAAGAAGTTCCTTCGTGAAAATGATATATTCTGTAATTTACTATTATTTTTAAGCTCAATGTTTGAATACGAAGGATTTGATGAAAGTATTAAGACTGAATGGATTGAGTTCTATTGTCATTTATCATACATGGGATGTTGTGGAATCTTTGATTATCATGGTAAGCAAACACTTGGCTATTGCTCCGAAGGTGGTATGTTAGATGAATATGGTCAACCTGTAATGTTTAACATCAACACTCTTTCAGTACAAAATAAACAAAAATGTGTAGATGGAGTAAATAGTGCTATTTGCTGGAATAACAGTCTTCATAGAAATGACTTAGTAATAATTAATAGATTCACAGAGAAATTCAATTTACTTGATACTTGTGAGACATGCTTACTTAAGTTTGCACGTTTGTTCCCTGTTATTGAAGTTGACGATAGTAGAATAGAACAAGAATTAAAACAGGCATTTAAAAATTCAGAAAATGGTGAGCCTTTTACATTTACAAGTAAAGGTTTATCAAAATTAGGAGTAGATGGACAGCCTGGTATGAATATACAACAGCTTGGTGATTATACAGCTGTTGATAAAATACAATATCTGTCTACGTATTATAATGATTTATTAAGAAGATTTTATCAGATGTTTGGTATGCAGTATGAAAACTCTTTCAAACAGGCTCAGCAATCTGTAGAAGAAGTTACTGCAGATTCAGTTGCAGCTTGGATTAGACCTAATGATATGTTAAAATGTAGACAAGCATTTGTTGATTCTTATAATAAAGTATTCAATAGATCGGCAACAGTTAGATTTTCTGATGCATGGTCTAAGGGATATGATAAGTATATGAATTCTATTTCAGAAGATGGAGGTGAAGAATAATGTGGTATCCTTATAATTTTGATATAAAAGAAAGACCCACATGCCGATTATGGAATGTTCTTTCCCTCATTAGATATGCTGATCTACATGGAAGTGAGCCGGCTATAGATTCTACAATGAAAGATCTTAAATGTACTATAGATACATTGACTTATAATTCTGATGGATCAATTGATTATGATGCTGGTTTTACTCAAGTAGATTTTTTAACATCTGCTGAAATGAAGACTATCATAAGAGATAAATATTTTACATTTAATTTTGCCACTCCAATATATTTTGATTATTATACTGAAAAATATGAAGATATTACTGATGATGAAAATTATTCTAATGTTGAAATGGCATATAGAGAATTTTATAAAGCATGGTCTTTATTCTGCAAAGATAATAAACGTAATTTTGGTACATTGTATGATTCTATATTCCAAAAATATAATCCAATATCAAACTACGATAAACATAGTCATATAACATTAGACTATAAAGGTAAAGAAACTGACGATACTACTTATGCTGGACAAGAAACTGATACACTTACAAAGAGTGGTAAAGAATTAAGAACTGAAACTCCTACAGGTAGTGAAACAGATACAGTTACTATGAAAGGTAAAGAAAAAACTACTAATGTAAATGGTGCTAAAACAGATACTACACAAGTATCTTCATTTGATAGTGGTAATAGTGAGTGGCTTAATAAAGAAAAAGTAGATGGTGCACAGTCAACTGATACAAGTGAAACTGAATATGGTTCAAGTGGTTCTACAAGACAAGATACAAATGTGAAAACTTTTACTAATAGAAAAACAGAGGACGAATTAAGTTTTACTAATAGACAAGACACTAATACAAAATCTTTTACTAATAGAAAAGATACTACTGAAAAATCATATACTAATCGTCAAGATGAGACTAATGAATATACTTATGGTAACATTGGTGTTACTACAACCCAACAAATGGCTGTTAGTAGTTTCCAATTAGCTGATTTAGCACATTTACGAGAGTATATTGTAAATGAATTTGTAAAACGTTATTTAGTAATTGATTAAGGAGGGTTAATATGGGACAAGTTGAAGATTTAATTAAGTTTGCTTTAGCTCAGGTCGGTACAGCAGAAAATCCTCTTGGTAGCAATAAACAACCTTATGGAGCACATATAGACAAAACAGACTGGTATCTATATAAGTCTGGAAATCGTACTTGGAGACACTTAGTTGATGGCTATGATTGGTGCACTCAGCTACATGATGATTGCTTCATTAGAGTATTTGGTATAGATAAAGCACGTAAAATGCTTTGTAGACCACAGTACAACAACTATGGAGCAGTCGTAAGGTATCAAGTACAGTATATGAAAGCAGCTAATCGTTTTGGTTCTACTCCTAGAAAAGGTTGTTCTATTTATTTTAAGAACTCAGCAGGACCTAGCCATATTGGTATAGTATACGATTATGATAACACTTTTGTTTATACAGTAGAAGGTAATGCTGGTAGGAATTGCTGGTATGTAGTTAAAGGTAAATATTATAGAACTAATAGTCGTATACTTGGATATGGATATCCTATATATGATGAAAGTCCTACCCCTACACCGCCAACACCAAAGCCAACACCAGGAGGTGACGAAATGAAATTCAATGAGCTTAAAGTTTGTTATTATCGTAAAGGTAATGTTATGAAGGGCGATGCTGTTGAGGTTATTCAATCTGTAGTAAATACTGATATTGATGGTAGCTTTGGACCAAAGACTGATGCAGCAGTAAAATCATTCCAGAAAGCTAATGGTTTAACAGTAGATGGTAGTGTTGGACCTAAAACATGGGAAGCTATTTTTAACAAGCTTAGATAGGAGGTATTATTATGACAGTACAGTTTTATAATACCTCAGATGATACTCGTGTTATAAATAAGACATTAAACGATGAAATAGAAATAAAAGGTATTAGATTTAAAGATGATACTAATATATTACAACCAGTTTTAGATTTAGCATATGATGAAAGACTGTTTAGCAAAAATTACTGTCATATAGGTGTATTACATCGATATTATTTTATAAAGGATATTACTACTACAAATAACAGATTATATATTCATTGCGAAGTGGATGTATTAAAAACGTATGAATCAGCTATAAAATCTACTAATGCCTTTGTAGTAAGACAAGGTAGAACATCTATTTCAGAAGATGATAAAGCTGATGTATTAGCTAATGCTTTAATACCTGATGACACATATCCAGTACAGGCAAATAGAGTTGTAAGTATAATTGGTGAAAATGATCCTGAAAATGGTAATTTTGGTAAGCTGTGGAATGATGACGATGCATCTAAAAAGCCCACTTTAGTATTATTGATAAATGGAGGTGATGGAAGTGCCAGCAACTAATTATGCAGGAAAATATATGGATTATCTTGGTCAAAGAATCCAAGTTGGTTCTTTCATTGGTCCTAATAACAGTGGAGATCCATGTGTTGTTTTAAATGAAGAACAACCAACAGGTTTCTCAATGTTTTATTATGCTTATATGAATACTTATCCAGGATTTCAGGAAGAATACGATTATGAAGATTATATGTATTATCATGATACTGGTGGAGAACCTGTTATAAATCCAGCTACTGGTCAGCCTTATCAAGAAGGCGATATAATGATTAATCCAGAGACACTGGAGCCATATAAAGTTACAGTCACCTCTTTAAGAGATATAGATACTAAATTCTGGTATCCTGTTGGTCCTGATAATGTAATAAGATGGGCATTTGGTATACATCAAGATGGAGAAAGTGGTTTATTCGGTATATATTTCAAATTCTCCAAAGGTGAATGGACTGAAGAAGTAGACGGTGAAACAGTCACACATCCCGCAGAAATAATTAACTATGGTGATACACCTTCAGGATATGATATAGCTACTCTATCTAGAGAAGGATGGAATTACTGCTGGCATCAATATTGGCAAGGTGGTAATACTGGATCATTTGACGGTTTCCCTAGAGATATAACACCTGAATCACCTGATTTCTTAACATATATGAATTTATCTACTATACAATTCTATAGCTACCAGACTGATGGTGATCCTGTTACTGGACTTACTAACTTCGTATCTAGATTTGATGCTAATAAGCCTTATACATACACATATGTACCAGATAAATATAATACATGGAGTGGTGTAGATCCATCAGATCAATTTGTTATTCCCGTTTTTTCTTATGATACAAAAGAACACTCAAACTGGATTATTGTATGGGGTTTAAGAGAACCATTTAGTGGTGCACCATTACCTTTAAAGGCATGGGATGGTCCTACTATGTATACTACAGATACAGACTATATCACGTGCTATAATTATGAAACATGGGGCAACCAAGTATGGCAAGCATCAACTGCCTATTGTTTAGGTGGTGATTTAACTGGAATGGGTCCAATGTATACGCTATGTCCTCTAGATTGTGGTACAATTGTAAATCCAGATGATCCTAGACCTGATCCATATGATGATGGTCATGTGTTTAAAGATGATGATGATAAAACTCCAGTACCAACAACGAAAGATGATCCTAATGACAGTTATCATAAAGATGGTTTTGATGGTAAAACATCTGATGAACCATTACCTGGATTAGATATAACATCTACTGGATTATATCAATTATATTTACCTACACCAGCTCAATTAAAATCATTTTCTTCATGGTTATGGACTGAAGATTATAAAAATGCTATTGCTGAATGGAATATGGATCCTATGTCACAGATTGTAATGTTTGGTATGGTACCATTTAAAGCTAGTGCTGGTACACCTGGAGTTGTACATATGGCAGGTGTTTCTACAGGTATAGCAATGACAAAAGCACAATCTATGTGGGTAGAAGTTGAAACTGGCACAGTTAAGATACCAGGACCAGTAAACTCATGGCTAGATTTTACATCAACAAAATATATGCTGTATTTACCATTAATAGGTTTTGTACCACTTGTCACAGATGATATTATTTGGTCTAAAATGTATATCAAATATAGATGTAATATAGTTACCGGTGAGTTTGTAGCTCAAGTTTGGGTTGCTAAATCACTAAACCAAATTGGATTTGGTTCTTGGGGTAATTTTCAGATTTTATACAGTTATAATGGAAATTGCTTATTTAATCTACCTCTTAATGGCGCTAATTATGGAGCTTATTATGCTGGTAAAAAGAATGATATTATGGGTATCATTGGTGATTTAGGATCAGCTGTAGGTGGTGCAGTAGGTGGATTAATGGTTGGTGGACCTGTTGGTGCTTTAGCTGGTGGATTATTAGCTGGTGCTAACAGTATTAATGGTATATTTGATAAAACTACACATTTATCTAATTCTGCTCCAGAGGTACAAAGATCTGGTTCATTAAGTGGATCAACATGTCTATTATCACACTCTAGTCCATATATTATTTGTAATCAACCTAGAAAGTATACTAATGGCTATTATGCACATTACGGCTGGCCTACAATGCGTGGTGATAAGAACATTGGTGCATATAGAGGTTGGATTTATTGTTCTAAAGTAAAAGTAAATTGTTCAGGTACAGAAACTGAACAGGAAATGATATCTAAATTACTTAGAGATGGTGTTTATATTAAGAAATAACGGAGGTAAACAAGATGAAGAACGTTATTGCAGGTTTAGAGGATGGTTTAATGGCTATCGCTGATGCTATATCTGAAGGCGGTGGCGGAGGTGGAGAAGGAGCAGTTGTTCCTGTTCCTACTTTAGATGATGAGAGTAAGGTACTAAAAGCTGTACCTCAGTCACAGACAGAAGTTGCTCCAGAGTGGGCTACAATCAGAGAAGTGCCTAATGGTGGTCAAAATGGCCAGGTTCTTACTAAGAATTCTAATGGCTATGGATGGGCTACTCCTACTAAAGAGATACCATCAGTAGATGAGAACTCTGGCAAGTTTTTACAAGCTGGTTCTATTGATGATGATGTTCCAGTTCGGTGGAGCACTGTAAGTCAAGTACCTTCAGGTGGTACTACAGGCCAAGTACTTACTAAGACAGCAAGTGGCTATGGATGGGCTAATGCTTCTGGCGGCGGTGGTGGTGGTCATATCGATGTATTAAAGATTGATGTTGATAAGTCAGAATTTTCACCAAGTGAAGTCGCTAGTGGAATGTATGATGCTGGTGTATTTATATCTGGAGCATTAACAAAGATCAACAATATGATTGGTATAACAATAGTTGATAATACTGATTCTGGATATCCAGATTTAATATCTGTTAATTCAAAAAGTGATTGTTCTATTTTCTATGATTCAGATATGACTATGATAAGAATAAGTTCTGATATATATAATGCATTAGGTACTAGACAAGCTAATCATTTCTATATGACTTACTATACAGGTCAGTAAACTTAGCCTCCACTAAGGAGGGTCTTTTCATATTACTCCTTATTTATAATAAAGCAGGCGGGTATGCTAACTATACGTTAGTATATCCGTTTGTTGTGATGAGAGGTTAGTAGAGTAGAAGGTAGTAGAGTAGATGGTAATAGAGTAGAAGGTAGTAGAGTAGATGGTAATAGAGCGATCACT
>Ga0247610_10005154_pt1 | contig 13801 bp, 10 predicted proteins | sample 174DNAGHGhighgp2_FD_193483 | JGI IMG/M metagenome (GOLD analysis project Ga0247610, IMG submission 193483) | Sheep rumen microbial communities from Palmerston North, Manawatu-Wanganui, New Zealand - 1742 DNA GHGhigh gp2 | ecosystem: Host-associated > Mammals > Digestive system > Stomach > Rumen... | reverse complement strand
ATAAAGGCTCCGCCAGACACTGGGTATTCTCCGGGTCAAAGTAAGAATAGGTCCAACGAGCATGAGTGTAAAGCACATAGTGCAGATTCTCCCAATTTGGATATTCCGTCTCAAGTTGCTCATATACATTGAACATCTGCCTTATGACAGTCAACTTCTCTTCTCCTTCAAGACCATCCTGCCAATCTCGATATATACCAGCATATTGATATAGCATATAAGCCTTGTCTGATGATGGATACTTCTCCATAAACAACTTATAAAGGTTCAAAGCATCCTTGTAACGCTTCTCTGCCTTAAGAACGTCTATGTTCTTGTTGAGCATCTGTCGAATCTGACCATCCATCTGAGATACGAAATAGTCAGTACACTCAGGAATCTTTGCATAAGTGTTGAAAGCATCGTCAAACTGTGACATACCAAGGTAACAAGAACCTAACGAGAAGTAGTCGATTGAGTTTATTGAATCCTTAGCATTATCAAACCAAATCTTTCCGTGAGCCATTGCTTCCGTATACATGGCTGAACGCGTGGCACTCCAGAAATATACGCGATTAAAACCTTTGTTCTCTGGGAATTTCTCACAACCAATAAGACAGAGTTCCATACACTTGATATCGTTCTGACTCCAATAGCAGTTCTGGACATACTGAATCAACTGGTTCATCGTCAAAGAATATGGATCCACATTCTCCATTGCAGCAGCAGCTTCTTCGTCCTTACCCATCTTGTTATAAAGCATTGCTATCTCTATATCAACATTATAGGTCGGTACAGCCAAACGCAACTCCTCCAATTTTGCCTTTGCCTTTTCTATATCAACACGAGAAATAACATTCGCATACTTTATATAAGGCTCTGGATTCTGTGGATTACTCTCTATTGCCTTGTCAAACCACAAGCATGCTGAATCAACTTCCCAATCTCCATACATATCACCCTTGAGGATGAATGCTTGAGTGAAATTAGGATCTACAGCAAAAGCCTTATCAAGGTACATACGCGTTTTCTCACGCTCGCTATTACGGAAGTAAGCACGAGCAAGAGCTGTCTGTATATATGGATCCTTGTAGAATCGTGCAGACAATTCCTTAGCAATTGTGTCCGCCTGAGTGGAATACTTATGTATAACCTCTGCCATAGCTGCCTGTACCGCATCTGCCTCCTTTGCCATCTTCTGTGCATTTGCAGGCATTACGAACACAAAACAAAGCAAAGCTATGATTGTATGTAGTCTCTTTACTATCATCACTAAAGATTATTGAGAGTTTTATTTTTACTTCTTTTTATGCTGTTTGGCCATCTTCTTTGCATACTTCGCATTGTATTTCTCTACCATGCGTAACTGTCTGCTCTTATATCTGTTATCATGACGTTCATGCAAAGCCTTTACCTTTGCAGGATCACGACGCAGACTGCCAATCTTGTATTGCAAACCGAAATTCAGAGACTCATACAAGTGCAGTTTATCAGTGATACTGATAGTGTTGAATCCCTTGATATCATACTCGCTCTTCTGAGCTATGAAATATACTTCCGGGTTGAAGAACAGTGAAAATCCCTTCTTGCCTAAAGGATATGCAAGTTTGAATCCGCCATTAACACCAAAGTACCAGTTTTTATCGTCTTGGAACTGAGGTGCAGAATTGTATCCACCATCAAACACTGGCTCAGATGGAGCAACTTTGAATTTAACACCAGACAACCACATAAATGCAGGACCTACATAAGCATGCATCTCAAACTTACGCTTATTCATTCGTCCAGCACATAGGTTCATGAGGTTACCCTCAAATGCAAGTGCTCCAAAGAATACCTGACGGTCTACCTGAACGAGGCCTGTACGTCCCTTTGACCACATCACACCATTATCCATACGATAATGTGCACTGTAAGGCAAATTCTCAAGACGACTTGGATTCATCATATTAAGACTGGCACGTATACCTATATATGTATTAAGCGTATAGTCTGCCCAAATCTGACCGTTCCACTCGAAGTTGCCTGCTCCCCAATCGCTATAACGACGTGACAACATTGCAAATCCGCCAGCAATACCAACTCGAACGCCCTTATTAGTCTTATATGTATAATGCTGTACAGCATCCATCTCTTCAACAGGACGATAGTGAGGACTACGTACCATCACCGTCAGACCAAGATTAAGAGACATGTGGTTCATATCGTGGAGTTCTTCATTCTCTCTATAAACACTATGAGAATAGCGAGGCTCTAAGAACACTTGTAAATCAGGATTGATATAAGCATACGCATGTACACCAAAAGTGTAAGACTCTGTACCAATACGATGTTTCTCTACGAAAGTAGCTTTATACTTTGACATCGTACCATAACCCAAACCAAAGAATGCATAACCTCCAAATGGCTGATTCCAACTGAATTTCTTATAGAAAAAACCAAATGGATTGAACAATGCTTCCGCACGAATACCCATATAGTGAGTATTAAACGTTTGCGTCATATCACCATAAGGAGCGACGTCATTGCCCTGACCTTCATAAACGACTTCTTCGCGTTTAGCTATCTGAGTGAATCCCGAGAAGCGGAAACCTAAGACAGGAGACCACCATTTACCTATACTAACAGTAGTAGTATGGCCTGTTGAGTTGCCAAACTTCAAATCATTGAGTTTCATTGTCTCTGACCAGTTCAAGCCACCAGCGAACTCAACAAACCAAGGTCTGCGCCAAAGCTCGTTAGTCTCATACGTCTCCTCTGGGAACTTCTCCAAGCGAGAGAGCATGAACTTCACACGTGCAGCCTTAGAAAGGTTATCATTCAGAGCGAACTCAAACGATACATTGGTTCCATAGAAGAGATCAAATCCACGCCAGTTACGAAGATATTCATAATCCATTTGTGGTCCACCGATACCCATGTATGGCTCAATGTTCAAATATGTGTGAGGGCCTGTGAATATCTTCAATTGAACACCAGTATGTGCCTCTGGCGCGAACTTTTTCTTGCCAGTTCCATTGAAGAACGTATAGTTACCTCCAATACCTACAAGTGCCTGCACATCCAACCAACGAGAAGAGTTATATCCCTCAAAGTGTGTTGTGATGTCATGCATATAGTCTAACCTACCAGATACACGTGCAAGACGAAGACCACGCTGATAGTTGTAACCCCATCCCAAACCTGCACTAAGTCTAAGTCCATTCAGTTTGTTCAGCCTGGTTCCAACCTGTCCCATAATCTGTATAAGATTCAATTTAGGGGCATTCTCAGCCTGCGGCAAGACTTGCTCATAACCAGCAGAGACACCATAATAGAGATTCTGCAGAATTCCCTTATAGAATTGGTATCCTTTCGGTTTATAGAAGTCCTTGACACTGTAATCCAAAGCATTCACCGCATTGGTACCACGAGCAAGGTTCTTACGTGACATCTTTATGGTGTCACGCATAGCCTGCAGATCTTCCTCGTCAAGCGTATCCAACGGATCCATAAGCCTCAATGAAGCCAAGTCCGAAGGATTAACCGTAGGCGCAGCCTTTAAGCTACAGTTGCTCTGCAGCCCCAACAGCAGTGCTGTTAATACAACAGGAATTAATTTTCTATTCATTTTTTATCTGTAGAATTCAGCTTTATTCAGTAGATTCACTATTCTCTTTAGATGCCTCACCTTCCCCTACTGGATTTTCTCCATTCTCAGTTGACTCATCTACTTCGTCTTCATCACCACTAATCTCCATAACATCATTAGCTCCATCGGCTGTTGCTTCGTTCTTGAGAGTTACAGAGTTATTAAACATATCGCGATAACGTTCTTTCTGTTTCTTACTATATTTAAACTTCTCACGCAACTTATCACTTACCTGACCATCGGCAAGATACAACCATTTAAACGATGGCTCAAGCTCAAAGCTATGATCAAAGAAGCACAGATACTTTGGGATATATCCTGGTTTCTTTGGTTCTCCAAGACGCTGTTCCTCTAAATCAGCTTCCAAAATACCACGAAGATACCATTTCTTTGGATTCTCATCATCCATTGCAGCAACCAACTCCTGACAAACAGAATTTGGTACGTTCAATATTTCACGTGCTTCTGTATAAATAACAGCCTTATTATCAGGAGAACAACTGATGACAAAATTCATTGCATCAAGAACCTCCTTCTCCTCTGCAGGAGAAAGCTGATGTGTAGCATACTTTACGAAACCCTCCTTGAACTTTATATATTTCTTGAGTCGCTCTACTTTCGGGTCATTGTCATTAGCAAACCAATAGTTACAGTAGCTCAAAGCACTATCACGCTCTTCCATCTGGAAGTATGTGATAATCTGATTAATCAGTACCTCACGACGGTTTTTCTGTGCCTTCTCACTACGCTCACGAACTGACATCGCACGCAAACGGGAATTAATAAATGGAGCAAGCACCCTTGCATCAGGCTTACCCTGACGTGAGTTCAACATAGCCATCTTATTGGCTACATACATTGAGAACTTGATATTTTCATAACCAGCAGTTCTTGTTACGTGATTATATGCAATCATCGTAAGAGTATCCAATTCTGCTGAATCTTTGATTACAGTATAAAGGTTATAGTAGTCACCATCAGAAAAATCCTTTCCCTTTCCCTGAAGCAAATCGTGCTTACGCTCCAAATATGCAGCATATGCCTCATCCGCATCCATAATATGCTCACGCTCATAACGATATGTAACACGCATACGACGCTGAGTAACAAGTACAGGTTCTATGACAGTTTCATAGCCTTCAATGGCCTGTATAGCTGCATCGCCGCCATAACCATTCATACCCATATTCTTACGAATCTGTTCTGCATGACCAGGGAATCCATCTTCTTCAACCTGTTTTGCAACGTCTTCCCAAGTGTACACCTTTGGAGCACCTGTATGGAACGCAACATCTACCTTACCCATGTAATTGCGCACCTTCTGAACGGCAACCTTTGTACGTTCTGCTGCAAGTCTGCGGTTTGATTCCAAACCACCTTCCGGTGAAGCCGAAGCCTCAACCTTAACTTCCATCAACTGATCTCCATATGAACGCAACTCTGTAACAAGGTCATTCAACATCTTTTCATTAATAGAGTCGTTAATCAGTTCTGATTTACCGACTATAAATCTAAGACGGAGATCCTGATTCTTCGTATCGTAGTTACTCTCTGCTGTCACCTGGAACTCATCAACATCCATATCAGCAGCGGCAACACCAAGATCAATGAACTTAAAGATGTTCTTACCATTACAAGAACCTGTCGAAGCAGACTGATGGAAATAGTCATTATTAAATTCAGCAAGTACTACTTCGTATGGTATTTTATAGGTCTTACGACGATTTGGCTTTACATAAACCAACGTAGTATCTACATATATTTTCTCGTCGTCATACAATAACTTTGGACTATAGCAATATGCGACATTATCATATTTCATATAATTGAAACGCATACGCTTATCCTGAAGCTTATGATACTCATAACCCTCCATTACGACACCAGGAATATAATCCACGGTATCCTCCGTCTGACAATCTACAGACATTGGCTGAATAACAAGGCGTGCCTTGCTATTTCCGTATGCCTTAGGTAAATCTACATGTATTCTGAAATACATATTTTTACCATCATCAATAGGAGGAGCTGCCACAATATTAATCGTATCCTTATTAACACCAAAGACATCCACATTCTCAATTCGCTGAGAACCCTTATCCATAGTGCTCTTGAAAGCATGCTCATACTCAGTCTGACCCTCCGCGAGAGTAATAACCTGGAATCGAGCATCCTCAATAGTCAACTCATCTTCTGGGTCATACGTAGAGATAAGTATCGCCATATCAGGATATGCATGCACCCTAAAGTCACCATTACCCTTTGAGTTTCTGAACTTAATCTTATTCTTAGCAAGTGCATCGTCCCAAGCTGTCAAGACAATATTACCACCATCACCACGCTGAAGAGCAATAGCATCCTCAAGTGACTTTAATACAGAATTAGCTTTATTCGTTGTCTTAAACAAAGCATATTGTACTGTACGATAAGTTTTTTGTCCAGACGTCTCAAAACAAACGTGAACATTTGCATCAATAGCATCTCCCTGTGCTTTAGCATTATTTATACCAAGCACAGTAAGCAAAGCAAATAAGAGTATGTATGATAAGCTACGCTTCATTCTTATATTGTTTTTGATATGACTTTACTTTAATATATATGACACTGATACACCTATTTTGATAGGGCACAACATCGTTGCACGTGAGTTGGTTGGAATCTCATCTGTAGGATAAACGCCAGCCTCATCGCTTTTGTCTATTCTTACATAATCAGAATAAGGAGTCCTTAACATATAATTTCTCTCGTCACGCGCTACGAATCCCAAACTCGTATGAAAATCGATAAGTAAGCGACGAGTTACAGGCCATACATAACCATATGACATACCTGCACCCATAGCATGACCATGATAGCGTTTTGAATACGCTTCTATATCATACTTCGTGAGAATACCAACAGCACCAACGTAATGATGGAACAATGGACGACCTCCAAAATAAAGTCTCCATTCTGGTTGAAAAGCAAGCATTTTCCAATTCTTGCCCATTATTTTATTGCCCCATAAGCCATCAACTGCCAAAGACGAACGTTTATTCAATACCAACTCAAAACCAAATGAATAGGCTTGCATTGCATCCATCATTGCATTGGTATTGATAGATACAATCTGAGCAGAACTTTTCGTCACAGACAATGCTACTATAGTCAATATAAGCAGTATCTTTCTCATTTTTTCAATTTATATAATGAAATCTTCTCCTATATGCACAAAGTCAACAATTAATCTTTCCAGATTATCGTCTCACCAGCAATAGCTTTATCTAACATCTCAGGTGTTATTACCGAACTTATATTAATTTCCAAGTCAGTACTTCCACCCCAAATCCATCCTTTATCAAGTTTACTAATTACACCCGACTCAATAATAGACTTACTAATATTACATAAGACAACTAATTCCACCGGTTTTCCATTCCATTGACAATTTACAGAGAGCTGCATAACGCCAGGTCCGTTGGTTGCCGTTGTCGGTTCTACTTCTGTTCCATAAGAGAAACCAGACATAACTATATTAGCACCGTATGACACCGACTTACTATTTTCTGAATCTACAACATTTGGATAAAATCTAAATGGAATCTTAACTGTATTTTCGACATCATATGTCTTATAGTAAAAACTCATTCCTCTTGGAACTCCTGACACTATAGCATAGATATCGTTCACTTTTAGTCCTGTAAGATTTTCCGCCTTTTTAAACGTCATATTAATATTGTATTGACGCATTACAGGGATCTTTTCGAAATTGATAGCCTTATGCTCACCAACCTTTAATGTATCAAAAGACAAGCCACCAAATACAGGCAGACCTCCATGACGTACATATTTTGCCTCTTCTCCATCTGCGTTTACATAGTGATTACGATCATGTTCATCATTATCACCATTCCACCAGAATGGAGTCTGCATAGGATTTTTACCTTCTCCATAATTATGTTCATATGCTATACTAAACAACTCACGGAAAGAGTATGTCTTATAGCTACAGAATACATTTCTCAGTACATCATAGCTAGGATACTCCATAACATTGCTCATAAAAGCCTCATCCATAACATAATCGTTTGGATTAATTCTTGTTACTACAGCAACGCTTCTAAATATACCAGCACCATAGTAGAATCTCTGATCAAAACCTTCATGGGTCATGCTTTTGATGCGATCTTCATTCGATGTATCTGACTCTCTATCCTTAGGTACCCACTGATATCTACCATCCTGAGGCTGAAGGGCAACATGCTTCAAATTATGCTTCAAATCTCCAGAAACCTCATAGGTGAATATGTGTAACGTATCTGCACCCCACATATCTTCCAACAAATTACCCACATTATATGTGAAATAAGTAGAATCATGCAGTATCGTTGCATAGTTATCTATAATATCTTCTTCTGTACAAGAATTCAAAGATACTGTGAGCGGCAACGCACTTACGGTCAACACCGCCATTTGTATTATATTTCTAAGCTTCATCATTATCCTCCTTTCTTGTACTATTCAACAAGGCACTATCTTGTTCCGATTCTGAGACATTCTCATCCTTCACATCCTCAGTCGGTTCTGGCTGCTGTTGTGGTTCTGGCTGGCTTTCTACCTGTGGCTCACTACTTTGTGTTGCTGCAGATGTACTTTCTACCTCAGACTCAGCCTCGGCTTTTTTCTTATTCTTTTTATTCTTCTTACTCTTACCTGGCTCTACTTCATACAAAGCCTCACCCTGTTGCTCAGACTCAGCCTTGAGTGTCTCTATATCCTTCTTAGTACGCTCAATCTGTTCTGCTTTTTCTTCAGCCGTACGTACTGCAAGAACCGAGTCGTATATATGACGGAAATCCAGATACACAACCTTATATATAGAATCCGCAATATACTGCTGCAGGGCTCTTGCCTCTGCATCTGAATACAGAGAGTCCATCAAAGAACGATACTGAACATCAGCATCATAGCGCCAACGATATCTCTTCTGTATAGGATAGTTTCCAAAACGATACACAAAAGAAACATGGAGATCCTTCAAGACTGGTATTGGGTTAAACTTCCACTTATCAGACTTTTCTGTCACACCATAGGCATTGTTCTCCTGATCTATATCGTATTTATCTGTCTTGTGAACACAGAAACCTGCGCTAAAACCGCAATCCAAATCCAAAGAATTGCCATCAGAGAACTGATACAGAGGTTTTTCGAATCCCCATGTAAAACCAGCCTGTATAGCATTGCCCTGAGTACCTTTGATTGCATCCTTCAACAAGAAAGAGTACTTGGTATACGCTACATAACCACCACGATAGAACACCCATGTAGGATGGCTTGGCAACATAGCACGCGCAGAAAGAATCTTCTCATACCACAAGCGGTGATGATGGAAAATTCCCGTTGGTGTAGCCTGACGCTCGCGCCAATATGCACGACCTTCGAGAGAAACCTCAAAGATGTTAAATACCAATGGCATCACGAACGTGTTCTTCATAGATGGACGGTAGCGTACATTTGCCATTACAGACCATCTGTTGTAGTTACGACCTTTGATGTCGAACTCCACACCAAGGTTAGGCACACACATAACCCAGTCAACTGCATTAGTGTGCAAAGACACACGTTCTGCCAATGACAGGGTATCAATGTTGTGACTATCATCCATCACTGAATGCGCGCTAACACTCAGTGACAACAGCATCGCACACGCCATGACCACATGACGCAGAGCTGATTTTGATTTTGTGTAGTATATTTCCTTCATTAGTTTCCGATGAAACATTTTTGCGTAATTTTACGTAATTTCCGTAACAAGGTGCAAAATTACAACTTTTTTTGTAATTTTACATATTGACGTCTATATTTTTTGCATGTCATTTAGATTTCTTAACATAAATCATTACAACGTCATTTTTTGCACCTTATTTAATTATATACTGAAATGCTTTATGCAGGCATCTTACAATATCACTTGCAACAAGACTTTCTTCGCCGACTTCCCTAGCGGCAAAATCGCCTGCTAATCCATGAACAAACATTCCAATCATTGTAGCATCAGCCGATGAATACCCCCTTGCAAGCAAGCCGGTTATAATTCCCGTCAGGACATCCCCACTACCAGCCGTAGCCATCCCAGCATTTCCTGTATTATTGAAGATTATCTGACCTTCCGGCATACACAGCGCTGTATGATGTCCTTTCAGCAACACATAACCACGTACACGCTGTGCCATGTCACAAGCTTTCACCAGACGGTCATAGTCATCCTCTGGCGTAGAGTCGCACAACCTATCCATTTCTTTCGGATGCGGAGTAAAAATAAGTCCGTCAGGCAACTGCTGCAACCAAGCCCTATGTGATGACAACACATTCAAGGCATCAGCATCAAGCACCACGGGCACTTTCGCATTCCTTATCTGAGTCATCAGAGCAATAGCCGTACCCTCCACTTGCCCCATACCAGGACCGATACCCATTGCCGTGTATTTTGTATTGTCAGTAGGCTGCGTAAAAGCCTCATCATCCTTATCCGCATCAACTATTGCTTCCGGCACGCTAATTTGCATTATATCATTATTACAACGTGGAGTATGCACCGTAACCTTACCCACTCCACTTCGCAAGCATGATTTTGCAGCAAGTATAGCTGCACCAGCCATTCCATAGCTACCTGCAACGATCAATGCATGTCCCATATCTCCCTTGTGTGCGAACTTACTGCGTTGCCTAACTCTCTCCTTCACCATACCTTCTTCCAAAACAGAATACTGAGTGTCGGTCTTCGCGATATATTCTTTGTCCAATCCAATATCCAACACACGCAAATCACCAACATAGCGCTGATTGTCGGCAAACATCATGCAGAGTTTTTTCATGCCAAGCGTTAGCGTCACATCTGCCTCCACAATATTTTGCTTTACGTTGTAGGTATTCTGCTCAGTCATCAAACCTGATGGCAAATCTATACTTATCACCATCGCTTCCGATGCATTGACATACCTTACCACGGCTGCGAAGCCTCCTGTCAACGGTTTGCTTATGCCTGAGCCAAACAAACCATCTATCACAACCACACCTTTAACCAAGTGTGGTGGTTCAAATTCCTGTACAACTTCTATCAGCGCATCAGCATATTTACCTTTCAATCTATCACGGTTAGTCTGGCAGTCTGGTGACAGTTTCCCTGTAACGTTAAACAGATATGCCACAGCCTGCACACCTCTGTCACGCAGCAAACGCGTAACAGCCAAAGCGTCACCACCATTGTTGCCTGGACCAGCAAACACGACAACCTGCGTATCATCATCGCAGAATTCCATCGTTTCCTTTGTCAACGCCACAGCTGCGCGCTCCATCAAATCTATAGAGGTAATAGATTCACGTTCAATAGTGTATTTATCCAGTTCATGTATCTGTGCACTTGTGAATATCTTCATGCTATGCCTGCTTTTATGATTCTGTAAAAACTTGTCAGTAAATATTTCGTTGAATAATAGAAATGTATTGCAAAATTACAAAAAAAACATGAATTATAACAAAATATTCAAAGTTTTTTATTAATTTTGCATCAAATTCTTATTTTATGGAGCAAAAACGCATTAAAATAAAGGACAAAACCTTCGAATTAACCATTCCAGAGTCAGAAATACTCTCTGCCATAAAGAAATTGGCAGATGAATTACGCAAAGACTATTCCGACCTGGATCCTATATTCGTAACCGTCCTCAGCGGTGCGTTTATATTTGCCTCAGACATTTTACGCCTCGTAGATTTCCCTTGTCAGCTTGCCTTCACGAAGCTCAAGAGTTACGAAGGCGCTGCCACCACTGGCAACATCACAGAAGAGTTACCCGTCACCCTCGATGTCACAGGGCGACACATTATTATATTAGAGGACATTGTAGAGACAGGACTCAGCATGCAGTTTCTCGTAAGCAAGCTACGTGAGCACAACCCCGCATCCGTAAACATATGCACTCTCTCATTCAAGCCTGAGAAATGCAAGGTTGAGGGACTTCCTGTAAAATACGTAGGAATGACGTTACCCGAGGCTTTTATTGTTGGCTACGGACTCGACTACGACCAGTACGGCCGAGAGTTACGCGACATCTATTCACTCGTAAATGATCGCTGAAACTCAATACGTAACAAAAGGATAACTTACAAACAAATCATACATATTTTTAAACACAAATGAAGAATATTGTAATTTTCGGTGCCCCAGGCTCAGGCAAGGGCACACAGAGCGACAAGATTATCGCAGAGTTCGGAGTAGCTCACATCTCTACCGGCGACGTGCTCCGCGCAGAAATCAAGGCAGGCACAGAGTTAGGCAAAACTGCATCAGGCTACATCAACGAGGGTAAGCTCGTACCTGACTCACTCATCATCGACATGCTCGCCTCTACTCTCGACAGCAAGGGCAAGGACATCCCAGGCGTTATCTTCGACGGTTTCCCACGCACCATAGCACAGGCAGAGGCTCTCGACAAAATGCTCGAAGAGCGCGGTGAGAAGGTTTCTACCGTCATCGGTCTCGAGGTTGACGACGAGGAGCTCATCAAGCGCATCATTGCACGCGGTAAGACTTCCGGTCGCGCTGACGACAACGAGGAGACAGCAAAGAAGCGTCTTGACACATATTATTCACAGACTCTTCCTCTCAAGGATTTCTACATCGCACAGGGCAAGTACGCCAAGATCAACGGTGTAGGTTCTATCGATGACATCTACGCTGCCATCAGCAAGGCTATCAAGGAGGCATAAGCCCACCTTAATTTAATATAAAGCGCAACTATAGTTTTTCTGCAAAATCTATGGTTGCGTTTTTTTCTTCATTCCACATCCGCACGTTGCCCCCTCATTTTCCAAAACCGAACTCAAGAAAGTTCAGTCCAACGGAAACAACCTAAATATTTCCCACAAGTACCATCAAACACTCTTCACAAAAATTTCCCTGGCGACGTATTAACACAAAAAAAACATCCCAACCAATCCTGACAAACCGGTTGGGACGAAACATATTAATAACGTTGTTAAGATCAAAGCAAGTTGACAAACACAAACGCTGCCATACCAAAAATAATCAACAGCACATAGAACACAACTGCCACAATTGCCATGATCCCATAGTATTTCATTACGGCATAGAAGTCCGCAGTGGCATCTTCTAACGACGACTGCAACGATGCATTTATGGCATTACGTACATTGCGTATTATCTCAAAGCATTTGTTTATCGGGTACACATACACCAAAGCCATCACTATATACACTATGCCAACTATGAATCCTGGGAATTTATCATTTGCAGGCATAAACAAGAAAGCTATGCCAGCCAACCCAATTAATGCCACCATAACAGTTAAAAAAATCGTAAGGAAATTCAACCATTTCATTGCCGAAAGCAAATTCTGCTTAATCGGTTCGTTTACAACCAAATTCTCCATAAAATAAAAATGTTTAGTATTATCTGTTAATTAATTCTTGTAAGTCTGCATTTTTAAATATACGCATACAAAGGTACTATTTTTTCCCGGAACATACAAACAAAAAAGGCAAAAAATGAAATTTCGGAAGAATACGCAACAAATATTCCGTCAGAACAGCATAAGCCGTTTTAAGAAAATTGCATTATCAAAATTGACAAATCCCGACATGTTTTAGCAAATCAACCAACACAGACTGCACTTTTCGACATTTTCATTCCCCATTTTGCGCTTTTTTGACCGTCTTCCGAAAACACTTTGCCACAAATATCAAAATGACTGTTCCATTTTGTAATTCCAGACAACCAACCATCAATTCACCTTACATTAAGTTTCACAGAACGTAACAATAAGATACTCACAAGAGTTCTTTACGCGTTAATATAAGTTAAATACTTGTGTATAGTTTCGTTTTGTTGTAATTTTGTACCGAAATTGCGTGAAAAGTATATGTGCGTCAATGGCTAAAAAGACGAAAAAGAATACAAACGGTCGTGGTTTGCAGGTGGTAACACTATGCATAAGCACGGCACTTGTGCTTATTTTATTAGGTATGGTGGTACTTATCGGACTTACCGCCAACAACCTTTCTGACTATGTTAAAGAGAACCTCACGGTAACAGTGATGTTCAAGGATGACGTGTCTAACCGTGAGGCTGCTGTGGTATGCCGCAAATTGCAGTCAAAGCCTTGGGTGGCTCATCTCGAGTACATCGACCGTGAG
>Ga0247610_10005151_pt1 | contig 13809 bp, 13 predicted proteins | sample 174DNAGHGhighgp2_FD_193483 | JGI IMG/M metagenome (GOLD analysis project Ga0247610, IMG submission 193483) | Sheep rumen microbial communities from Palmerston North, Manawatu-Wanganui, New Zealand - 1742 DNA GHGhigh gp2 | ecosystem: Host-associated > Mammals > Digestive system > Stomach > Rumen... | reverse complement strand
AGCGGGATATTACCGAATCCGTCCATCACTAAAGCGATAGTAACTACAGTAGAAATAAATGTACTCATAAAAAAACCTCAAAATAAAACGATACCGTGCCGGATGTCCGGCGGTATTCTCTTCTATAGTATAGCAAAAAATATACCTGCTTGGCTTGTACGGTACGCATTAAATACTAACCCGTTCTTGTACTGCACGGACCGTTATTTTTTAGTAAGATATGTCTATGAAATTACTGGACGAACCTGCCTATAACGTATTAAACATTATTAAATGGTTTTTACTTGCCACGTTTATCGGCGTGATTGTAGGCGCGTTGGATGCGCTATTTCTAAAAACATTAGATGCGTCTATTGCGTGGCGCAATAAAATTCCGTATTTTTACTTGGGCTTGCCGCTTGCTTTATATATAGTGGCGCTGCTCTCGCGCCGCGTAGCCCCGGGCGATAAAGATTATTCCACCGATGCTATTCTTAAAAAAATTAACGATTATCAACCGGTATCGTTTATTTCCATTTTGAAAGGATTTACCCTCTCCATCGTAACGATGGCGACCGGCGGCTCGGCCGGTAAAGAGGCCCCGTGCGCCGACGTAGGCGCAGGTATTTCGTCTATCTTATCGCGGTGGTTTCACATGAGTATAGAGGACCAACGCAAAATGATGATTTGCGGCGTGAGTGCGGGGTTTGCCGGCGTGTTCGGCGTGCCGATATCGGGCGCATTATTTGGGTTGGAAGTGTTATGGGTAGGACACATTTTTTACGAAGTAATGTTCCCGGCGCTTGTGGCGGGGATTACGGCCTTTGAAGTCACGTCTTGGTTAGGCGTAAATTACATTTACCACCCGATTCACTTTGTGCCGGTATTTTCGGAACAGTTTTTCCTCAAAATGATTTTAGCGGGGATGTTTTTCGGGCTTGTGTCACTGCTATTTATTGAGATTGCTAAATTTACAAAAATCGTATTTCGCTATTTGGCAAGCCGCACAAATTTACTGGTAACGTGCGTATTGGGCGGGGTACTTTTAATGGCGGTGGGACACTTTATTTCGCCCTTATATTTAGGACTGGGTGCGGCGGGTATTGACGGACCGCTTAGTGGAGGGGCGGTTTCCCCGTTTGGTTTTTTATATAAGATTATTACCACGTCCGTTACGTTTGCGGCGGGAGGTATCGGCGGGATTGTAACACCTATCTTTTTTGTCGGCGCGCAAGCGGGCGCGATGCTTTCTGATTTTTTAGGCGTAGATTCAGCCACGTTAGCCGCCTTGGGGTTGGTATCGGTGCTTGCGGGCGCGGCGAACACCCCGCTGGCCGCCAGTATTATGGCGATAGAATTATTCGGTCCGGCGATTGCTCCGTACGCGGCGGTTTCATGCGTGATTAGTTTTTTAATTACGGGCCAGCAAAGTATGTACCCCAGCCAACGCATCTCGTGGGACAGCGGAAAAATGTCCGCAGCCCCCCGCAAAAGTTCTGCTAAATTCGGACGCCGCGCCACCGACCGCGTCCCGCTACACACACGCAAAATGTTTTCCAAAAAAATGTGGCGCGAAATGACAAAACACCTTCTGCCACACAAGTCGGATAAGAAATCGTAAGCAAACAAAAAAACATTTTTCTTCTTGATATAGCCCCGGTTTAATGCCTTAAACCGGGGTTTATTTTCGTCGGGCTGCCAAATTTTCCTTGACACATCAAAAAAAAAAACGATAATAGTTGTAGCCGCAAAAAGGGAACATCAAACAAGGTCATCCTGAAAGGTTGTAGTTCAGGATCTCAACCTTGTGTTGTTTCAAACGGCTCAGATGCTGAGCAGAAACACCTCAGCATGACGATAGAATTTAGAATTAAGGAGAATTATTTATGCAAAAAGAAAAGCAGTTAAAAAGTTGTTGTAAAATAATGCTGTCATTCCCTGACACCCACCACTCGTCATCCCGCAGTGTTTCTATGCGGGATATAGTGGTGGGTGTTCCTAACGCCCCGTTATACCCCACATTCGCCCGTCCGGCGAGGACCGGGGTGACGAACGGGGCGAGCGGTTTTACGCCCTCGCTCGTCATCCCGCAGGGTCGTAATGCGAAATATAGCGAGAGCAAACATGGTTTCACGCTTATTGAACTACTCGTCGTAGTCCTCATCATCGGCATTTTGGCCGCGGTGGCGGTGCCGCAATATAAAAAAGCAGTAGAAAAATCGAAAGCTACCCAAGCGTTCACGCTACTTAAATCACTGGCGCAAGCGCAAGAAGAATATTATATGGCTAATGGCGAATATGCTACCTCTTTTGACAATTTATCCGTAGCATTACCAAAAGGTTGGAGTGCCGGAGGGAGTTTTTATAGTCACGCAATGACAGATAATCATACCAACAATGAATGGGTTATACAACTATCGTATGAAAAAGGATTGGTAGGACACATAATGATTGGGCACCCGGCCGGACACCCGTACCAAGGAGCAGGTTTTGCATATTATCCCCAGCACTCACTTAGACAAGGGCGTTTTCTTTGTCTCGAAAGCAACCTAGGTGTCCTATTTAATAAAAACGACGGTGATTTCTGCGTAAAACTTTTTCAAGGCACGCTCCTTAACAACGGAGGCGTACGCACATATACGATTCCCCAATAGCAAAACCCGGTGCACAAACCAGTTAGTTTGTGCACCGTCTTAATTTTAGCAAGTTACGTACGATTATTTCTTACTGATTTGTTGGCCTTGCGGCGTGTCTTTTACCGTATAACCCAACTTGGCAATTTCGTCACGCAATTCGTCTGACTTTTTCCAATCTTTCGCTTTACGCGCCGCGGCACGGGCGTCTACCAACGATTGCACTTCGGCGGGAACGGTAAGCGGTTTTTCTTCTTGTGCGGTTAATAAATCAAGCGATAAAATGTTTTCCGCCGCTACCAAATAGTCCCATTTTTCGCCGGCGGACAAATCTCCCGCGCGGACGGCTTCCCACGTAATAGCCAAGGCTTTGGGGGCATTTAAGTCATCTTCCATAGCGGCAATCAATTTATCTTTCCACGCGCGGCTTTTTTCCGTTTCCTGTGCCGTACGCGATGACGCTTCGCCGATTTGATGGGCCAACGCACGCAAATTTTTCAAACTTTTGGCGGCGCTGTCCATACTTTCGTACGAAAACTCCAACTGCGTGCGGTAGTGCGCACCTAAACATAAATAACGGTACGCAAGCGGCTCATATCCTTTTTCTTTCAGCACGTCCAGCGTTACAAATGTTCCGCCCGATTTAGACATTTTTCCAGAGCGCAAAATCAAAAATTCGCCGTGCACCCAATAGTTCACATATTTTTGCCCGGTGGCGGCTTCGCTCTGGGCGATTTCGTTGGTGTGGTGAATAGTTACGTGGTCAATGCCGCCGCAATGGATGTCTAATGTATTACCCAAATACTTCATCGCCATGGCCGAGCACTCAATGTGCCACCCCGGGAAACCGACCCCCCACGGGCTATCCCATTCCATTTGGCGTTTTTTATCTTTGGGAGAAAATTTCCATAAGGCAAAATCGGTGGGATTACGTTTTTCGTCGCTCATTTCCACACGCGCGCCACCCTGCAAGCCGGAAATATGCGCGTGACCGACCAGCGCGTCGTAGCGAGCAAATTTAGATGTATCGTAATAAATCCCGTCGGACGTGCGGTACGTATATCCTTTTTCCTCCAGCGTTTTGACAAGTTCAATCATCGGGCCGATATGCTCGGTGGCGCGGCTGATAATAGTAGGGCGGGTGCAGTGCAACGCATCGTAATCTTGCCAAAATTTTTGTTCGTAAAATTTAGCAATTTCCCACGCGCTTTTTCCTTCGCGCGCGGCGCCGAGTTCCATTTTATCCTCGCCGTCGTCGGCATCGGATACTAAATGCCCCACGTCAGTTACGTTCATTACGTGTTTAAGCGGATAGCGCAAACGAATCGTGCGCGAAAGTAAATCTTCAAAAATATAGGTACGCAAATTGCCGATGTGCGCAAAATTATACACGGTCGGCCCGCAACAATACATTGTTACTTGCTGTGGGTTTTGCGGGTTAAAATCTTCTTTACGCCGAGAGGCAGTATTATATAATTTCATCATTATTTTCCCTCGTTCGCCGTATTGGCTTTGAGACGTAAGAAATTAACTTTAATTTGTTCAAAAAATACTTTACAGGCCTTTTGCCCGTTAGCATTGGCCGAGCGTTCGCTCATGCGGCATTGGACTTGCACAATAGACAACGGATTAACTGCGCCGACGCTTGTTATCGTGTACGTAAAACCGGTCGGCTGGTACATCCGAAACGATTTTGTATACGACGTTTCAATGGCTTTCATCAGCATAGACATATCCTGACGCGTCGCGCTTTGGCCCAACTCAAACTTGCGCGAAGCCACCGTTACCACCACGTCACCGTATGTTTGATACGAGCCGGCTAAATTTTCGGACACAAAATCTTCATCCTCGCCCAGTTCCTCGTCGGTTTGTTCGGTGGGTTGCGGGTCAAGGGTCAGCGTGCTCGCAAAAGTATTTTCGCCTACATCGGCGGGAACGGGGGAAGAAAATTCGTAATACGATTCGTTTTTGCCGTAGCGGGAATAATCAATTCCCTGCGTTATTTTTTTACGCGAGCTAAACGACGAGCCGGACGCACACGCACTCAGTAACACGCCCGCCAATAAGAGGATACTTACACGCATTTTCATAAAGACTCCTTAGGGGTAATTTTGATAGTCGCCACGGCGTGGCACATAGCCGCTTCGCCGCGGCCGATTTCGCCCACTTTTTCGTGGCTTTTTGACTTAAAACTGATGTTTTCTGCCGGCATTTCAAACACGCGTGCCAAACTGGCCCGCACGGTTTCATAATGCGGTTTGATTTTGGGCTCTTCGGTAATTAGCGTGGCGTCAATGTGTTCAATTTCGCCGCCGCGCGCGCGGACAATTTCTAACACTTTTTTGGCAATATCCACACTGCAAATTCCCTTGATAGTGGGGTCCGTGGGCGGGAACAAAATACCGATTTCCCCCGCGCACAGCGCGCCCAAAAGCGCGTCGCAAATGGCGTGGAGCACGACGTCGCCGTCGCTATGACCCAAAAAGCCTTTTGTGTGCGGTATTTCCGCCCCGCCGACAAACAACTTGCGCCCCGGCTCTAAGCGGTGTAAATCAAACCCAAAACCCGTTCGGTATGTTTCTTTTTTATTCACAAGTGCCTCTGCAAAAATTAAATCTTCCGGCGTGGTAATTTTATTATTTTTGTAATCGGATTTTACCAGCCGCACTTTGACGCCCAGTTTTTCTACCAGTTGTGACTCGTCGGTCGCGTCCGTTTGCGCTCCAAATTTTTCTAACGCTTCTTGCAAAATTTCGCGCTTGTACGCTTGCGGTGTTTGGGCGGCCCAAAGGATATTTCTGTCTAACGTGCGGCCCACAAATTCGCCATTACTTTCTTTGACGGTATCTTTAACCGGCACCGCCAGCACCGCCGCCCCGTACGTATCTGCCGCGTCCAAACAATCTTGAATATATCGCGGACTCACTAACGGCCTTGCGCCGTCGTGCACGGCTACGGTTTGGGCATTTTTATCTACTTGCGCAAAGCCGTTTTTAACGGAACTCATCCGCGTATCGCCGGGGTCAACAAACATAATACCGGAAACGTATTTTTCCACTCCGGCGCGGTTTTCCGGCGGCGTTACCACAATAATCTGCCGCACCTGCGGTACTTGCTTAAACGCCAAAATCGTATGCACTAACACCGGTTTTCCACCGAGCGGGAGCATTTGTTTGGGGCGGCCCATACGTTTGCCGCTCCCCCCCGCCACAATAACTGCCGAAGAAAAACCGTTGTTACTTGCCATACATTATTTGACTTTGGCAAAAATCATCCGGCCCGAAGATGTCTGTAAAATAGAATAAACCGATACTTCAATGCGTTTACCGATAGATTTACGGCCTTCTTCCACCACCACCATCGTTCCGTCGTCTAAATAGCCGATGCCTTGCTCTTTTTCTTTACCTTCTTTCATCACAAATAAAGACATCGTTTCCCCGGGCAATACCACGGGTTTAAGTGCGGTGGTTAAATCGGCAATATTTAGTGCGGTTACGTTTTGGAGAAGCGCGGCTTTGCTCACGCCAAAATCTAACGTAACGATTTGTGCATCCAAACTTTTAGCCAATTTGACAATGCGTTCTTGCGGCGTAGCGGCCTTGATATTTTTATTGGTTACACGTACGGTAACATCTTTGAGTTCCTGCAAGCGGGTGGAAATATCCAATCCGCGCCGTCCTTTAGCGCGTTCCAACGGGTCGTTAGACGCGGCCATTTGGTTGAGTTCCTCCAACACAAATACCGGCAATACCATAACTCCGGGCAAGAAACCGATTTCGCACAAATCAATCACGCGACCGTCTAACAATGCGGTCAAATCTACCACTTTTAAGTGTTGCCCTTTATACGACAGCCCTTCCAAATCGCGCGATTTCCAAATACTGGCCAGCACCCCAAAAATGAGCAAAGCCACTTCGGCCTTGAACGCATAAGCGTTCCACCAGTTAAGTGCGTCTTGATGTTCCACCAAAACGACTACATTGCCAATGAGCACAAAAAGCATATAGCCCATTAAGAGCCCGGTGCAGGCAATCATAATTTTAATAAGACGCAAGCGCTTAAAAAGCACTTCGCCGGCTACGACGATGGCACCGCATAAAAGGCCGCCTAAAATCGTCATCCAATCTTGTTTGATAAACGTGTATGTAAGAAACGGAAATGCTACTAACGTAGCGATACGGAAAATCCAAATCGGCATACAACCTCCTGTAAAAAATGCGGGGAAAATTCCCCATAAAGTCCCTTATATTTTAGCACTTTTTACGGGGGAGTGGAAACGAGATTTGTGTTAAGCCCGTTTAAGGAAAATCTTGGCAGGGCTGGTGGCGCCTTTGATTAAGGAAAGTTTATTTTCGGCAACGTTTAAGTGAGCGGCGAGCAACGCGCGCACGGCCTCGTTGGCGCGGCCTTGTTCGGCCGGGGCCTTGACCCAGATTTCAAAAGTATCTTGTGATTTTTCCACGAGTTTATTTTTCTTTTCTCCCGCGTGTACTTTTACTTTAAGATATGTTTCCATATTTATATTGTAACTCTTTTGCAGGCCTATTTTTGGTGCATTAAACACCGTTGTAATTTTGGCGGGCTAAAAAATTTTCCTTGACACATCAAAAAAAAAAACGATAATGTTTATAGCCGTAAAAAATCAAAGGTCCAATAAAGTCATTCATGACGACATGATGTATATTAAGGAGAAAATTTATGCAAAAAGAAAATGTAGTAAAAGTAATTATAGGTCGGGTGAAACCCGACGTAAAAATAAGTTGTCATGCTGAACTCGTTTCAGCATCTTCCACGCTTGTTGTTTCGCAACGACAACAACAACGACAAACGTGGAAGACCCTGAAACAAGTTCAGGGTGACACCCCTATTTTTAATAACAACGGTTTTACGCTCATTGAATTATTAGTGGTGGTACTTATCATCGGTATTTTGGCGGCGGTGGCGTTGCCACAATATCAAAAAGCGGTATGGAAAAGCAGAAACGTACAACTTAAAACAATGGTCACTTCGTTAGGCAGAGCGCAGGAAGCCTATAAAATGGCCAACGGAACTTTTGCCGCCAATTTTGATGAGTTAGATGTAGAAATGCCCTTAGAAAAAATCTCCGAAGCAACCTGTACATTGGCTTTATCGGACGGGACCGATAACATCCGCCAAGGTAAAGATTTTCGGGTAATTATTTCCGAAGGCGGAAACATAACCGCCATGTGGATGACCGGCCCCTACCAATGTTCCGGTTTTCAGTATAATGTTGCTACAAATACACTTCGTTGTGCAAAAGTGCCGAGTGTCGGACAAGGAGATATGTGTACCAAAATAGAACATGGCACCGCTATATCGGTGGGCACACTCCTGTACTACCAATTGCCTTAAAAATAAATTTATCCATAAAAATGCTCCTTTTATCTTATCCCATAAAATTTCGTAGGGAACAGGATAAAAGGAGCGCGTTTATAAAACTACCGTTATTTCTTTACAATCAAACTCTTAGCCGTCATATCCGCCGGTTTTTCAAGCCCCATTACGTCTAGCACCGTTGCCGCTACGTCGCCGAGATTGCCGGTAGGTTGCATTTGGGCAGATTTATTATCTTTATCCACATAAATAAAATCTACCAAATTGGTCGTGTGCGCCGTTTTGGGCATATTGATTTTCTCATCCCACATTTCTTCGGCGTTACCGTGGTCGGCCGTGATAAACACCACATAATCTTTGGCAAGCGCGGCCTCGGTTACGGCCCCGGTGCACTCGTCCACCACTTCTACGGCTTTGACAACGGACTTCAAATTTCCCGTATGCCCCACCATATCACAGTTGGCAAAGTTGATGACGATAAAATCATACTTGCCGGAATTGATTTGGTTAATGGCCTCGTCCTTGACGATATACGCTTCCATTTCCGGGTGGTCTGCAAAGGTAGCCGGGTCAAAACGGCCTTTTTTCTCAATGCGGTCTTCTCCGGGGTACGGTTTTAACAGTTTCCCGTTAAAGAAAGACGTAACATGTTTGAATTTCTGCGTTTCGGCTAAGCGTAATTGTTTCAGCCCCGCTTTGGAAATTACTTCGCCCAACAGATTATTCATCCCGCCGCCGTCCGTCATAGACGGCAAGGCGTTGTACGGGAACGAATCGTAGTATTTCGTTAGCCCGCAAAACACGCACGGTACGCGCGGGCCGCGGTCTTTGCCCGGGTAATTATCGTCAATAAACGCGCGGGTTAATTGGATTGCGCGGTCTTGGCGGAAGTTAAAGAAAATCACGCTGGAATTTTCTTCCATTCCTTTATAATTGCCGAGTACGGTGGGCGGGATATATTCGTCCACCATAGGTCCGCCGTCGGGCGTTTTTAAGGTTTTATAATCTTGCAAAACAACTTCTTCGGCTGTCGTTCCGTGTAACCCTTGCGCACGGACAATTAAATTATAAGCTTTGTCGGTAAGTGCCCAATCTTCGCCGCGGTCCATGGCGTAGTAACGGCCTTGAATGGTGGCGATTTTTCCCGCGCCGGCTTCTTTCATTTTTTCTTCTAACGTGCGGATATAACCGATTGCACTTTGCGGCGGCGTGTCGCGCCCGTCGGAGAAAAAGTGCACGTAAATTTCTTTAATCCCTTTTTCGGCGGCGTATTTGATAATGGCGTGCAAATGGTCGTGGTGCGCGTGGACGCCTTCATCTTGTACGAGCCCCATGACGTGCAACGGCTTGTGATTTTTAATACAGTTATCGATACACGCACTAAAAGCGGCTGACTTAAAAAGCGAGCCGTCCTCAATAGTATCTTTGAGGCGTTTTAACTCTTGCACAACGATTCTTCCGGCCCCCATATTCAGGTGCCCCACTTCACTGGACCCCATATAGCCCGCCGGCAAGCCGACTTGTTCGCCCGACGCTTCAATTTGCGTGTGCGGATATTCGGCCAAGTATTTCGTAATGTTTGGGATTTTAGCCAAACTTACGGCATTGTACGGCCCCGCTTTCGCGTTCCCCCAGCCGTCACGTATTAACAAAACAACTTTTTTCATGTTTGCTCTCCTATTTACGCACCATTACCTCAGGCCAACAGTTGCATTGGCAATCGTCTAATTGCTCCAGCGTATGAACGCCGCGCTGATGTAAGGTGTTAATAAAGTAATATAAAATCTTTTCGGCCATTTTCGTATCGGCCATAGCCCGGTGCCACCCCTCGCAACTAAAACCCAGTTGTTGGGCAACCGCCCCCAAACGGTTGCTTTCAAACATACCGCTTTTGCGTGCCAATTTTAACGTATCAATAACCGGATACGGCGGCAAATTTACGCCGCACGCATTAAACTCGGCACGGATAAACGGGATATCAAACCCGGTGTTATGCGCCACAAGCACGCACCCGTCAAAAAGTCCCAACAACTGCGCAACAACATCTTCAAATTTCGGGGAATCTTTGACCATATCATTGGTAATACCGTGAATGGCGATAACAGCCGGGGAAATCGGAACGGTGGGATTGATAAGCGTGGAAAATTCTTCTAACACACGTCCGTTTTGGGAAACCGAGACGGCAATCTCGCAGATTTTACCGCCCTCGCCGAATTTCAACCCGGTAGTTTCCGTATCCAAACAAGCAAATTTAACGTCACTTAATTCCATATTACATCAAATAAAAGCGCAAGCGTACCAAAAATCCGATAAACGCCGCGCCAAACGCTCCCGCGTAAAATACAAAATTAGATACATCCATCAAGCGGATTTTGCGCGCATACATACACGTCAACAACCATACTAAAAATAACACCATCCACCGCCACCCGGGCAGTAACATAATCAGAAAGAAAATCGCGCGCACGAGCATCAGCATAAGCCGCTCGTCAAACGAAACGTACGTCGCGCCGTAACGGTCCTGCTCTACGGCAATCAGCCCCCACCCGATTACACGCGTAGCCACTACAAGCCCTACACAAAAGATAATCCACGGCTCGGCAAAGAAATTACCCGTTTCGTAGAGTACCTTAAACGGCACACATAAAAACAGAAACAAAATATTAACCGTATTTTTGAGAACAAACGTCAACACAAAACCGTGTTTACATTTCTTGTGGAATTGAAAGAACTCGTCGGTAAATATGTGGAACATTCCAAAAAGCACAATACACACCCACCCCGGCAAGAGAATCAGTTCCAAAAACGGCCACGGCATAGTCAAATATCCGTAACAGAGCAAAAAACTCCAAAACAAAAATACGGCCGTGTGCAAAACAAGCCCGCGTACACGGTTTTCCGCACGCACTTGGTCAATAGTTTTGTGGAAAAACACGAAATCGGTTAAAAAATACGCTAAAAACAAACGCCAAAATACAATCATTTTTCCTCCTTAGGTAACGCCACAGTGAACGTGCTTCCCTCGCCGGGCCGACTCGTTACACTTAACGTGCCGCCGTGTGCTTCTACAATTTGACGGCTGATAAACAAACCAAGCCCATAGCCGGGTTTATCCGCGTGAACTTGGTGGTACTTTTGGAACAGGCCTTTTAACTCCTGTTCGCTCATACCGATGCCGCTGTCCTGTACTGTAATAAAGTAGCATTTTTCGTCCTCTTTTGCACGCAAACGCACAAACCCTTTTTCCGTAAATTTAATAGCGTTGGATACTAAATTGGTTAATACGCGGCGTAAGAGTTTTTCATCGGCGGGCACTTGCCAAGCCGGAATATCCGCTTGCAACTCAATTTTCTTTTCGGCGGCGGTAGGGGCTAACGTGTTGACCACTTCCGCGGCCAACGCGGCGATATCCACCGGACGCTTTTGCGGTGTTAACATCCCGGCTTCCACGCGCGATACTTCTAATACATCTTCCAGTAGCGCCGATAAATTACGTGCGGCTTGGCTCATCAGTTCCAAATACTGCTTCTTTTCTTCTTGCGTGGCTTTACCGCTTTGCAAAATATATAAGTATCCTTGCAACCCGAGCAACGGCGCACGCAAATCGTGCGCGACAGCGCGGAACACTTGCTCTTTGAGTTGGCTGGCTTGCGCTTGCAGTTGCAACACTTGATAATCTTGCAGGTCCGCGGTCATTTTGTTAAATGCGGCGATAAGTTGCTTAAATTCCCCCCACCCGATATCTTCATCAATTTTTTGGTCCAAATGTCCGGCGGAAACTTCGCGGGCGGCGTCCATCAGTGCGCCAATGGGCTCGCCGAGTTGCTCGGCAAACGTAAGCGCCCCAAAATAAGAAAGCGTCATAATGGTAAGCAGGAAAAGCGCCAAAATGATGTTAGTGTAATAGATACTGCGGTAGGCCTCACTTTTGAGTTGCAACACGGCCACATACGCCCCCAAAATAGGTGTGGGCGCATACGCACCGACGTACGTTTCGCGCGGTGTTTTTAAGTTTTTAATAAGCGGACTTTTGGCTAAGAACGCACGAGACAGCGCGGTCGCGTCAAAATCGGGGCTGTACTGATAGGGAACGGTATAAATTTGTCCGGCTTGGTCGGCAATATAAATATGTCCGGTGGTGCCGATGCGCTGTTCCTGCAAGCGCGTTAAGAAACTAAAGAAACTCATAATACCGTACAGAAAATCGCCGTTAGGCAAGGGCGCAATAAATTCGCTAATCGGGCGGCCTTCCACCACGTCAAAACTGCTGACGGAAAGTTGTTGGTTGCGGGCCAGTTCGGGCAAAGATTCGTCGGCACTTAAATCAAGCGGCGAGACTTGGCTTAAAATTTGTTTTTCTCCGGCGCGGTATAACTCTTTGCCTTGGGGAGACAGAACGGCTAACATCAAAAAATCGGGGTTAGCGGCAAGTGCTTCGTGTAAGAGCGGTTGCGGATTTTTCTTTTGTTGTAAATAAGACGATACGTTTTGCGCAAACGACAGCCGCCAGTTGAGGTCCTCAATATGCTGATTGATAGACGCCGCCACCATTTGTGCCAAATTGGCGTGGGTTTCCAAAATGTTATCTTTCAAATGGACCTGATAAAACGCCAGTAATAAAATCATCGGTATTACCGGCATCAACACCACGCCTACAAACAACCTAAACAGTTTAGAAAACAAAGACATATTATAAAGATATTATATCAATTAAACGCCCCTTGCTTGGCGTTTTTACCCTATTAAACCGTACGCTAATTTTGGCAAGCCGGAAAATTCCGCTTGACACATCAAAAAAAAAAACGATAATGTTTGTAGCAGTAAAAATTACATAAGGAGAAAAGGCATGAAAAACGAACAAGCATTTACGCTAATAGAATTATTAGTAGTAGTTTTAATCATCGGTATTTTGGCGGCGGTGGCAGTGCCGCAGTATGAAAAGGCAATCGCTAAAAGTCGTTTTATGCAATTACTAACCTACGCAAACGCTATTGTTACCAGTCAAGAAGCATACCATTTAGCCAACGGCTCATACGCCACTTCTTTTGACCAATTTGATGTGCTGCCTGACGGCCAATTAAGCGGCGGTAACAAAACGCTCACGATTGGGAAAACCGTATGTTTTTTTAACGGAGATGAACCTCAAATCGAATGTTTTTGGCGAATTGGCACTACCAATAATAATATTGATGACGCCCAACTTGCTAATTCTCAACTACCGACACTTTCCGTACGGTACGGTGCATTGACAGAAGACGGACAACTGGCACGGTATTGTGTAAGTCGGAATAAGAGGCAAGAAAAAATCTGTCAAGCACTTGGCGGCATTTTTTCGCATAAGCCAAGCAGTGTCGCATACTATACGCTCTAATTTATTGAGAGAGCCGGCCCGTTGCAAAACTAACGCGCTTTATTTTTCTATATCCCGTTTTGCCGTCCGCAGGACCGGGATGACGGGAAAAATAAGGCGCGTGGGCGTAAGCCCGTCAGACTAACATGATAGAGGATTGCCTGATTTGTCAGATTTGAGATAGATTTGCACCGCCAGTTGCCCGAAGGCGTAGCAGCGCTACGGCAAGCGGCAAGGCGGTGCAAAGATGCTCAAATATGGCAAATTGTTGGCCGGAAAAGCAAACACACGCAAAAGTTGGTTTACTTTTGCGTGTGTTGCGTTATGCGAAAGATAACAAGGCCGTTATTTCTTCAACTGTTCTAATACTTTGGGTAGAATTTGGGTAGCATCCCCCACCAGCCCATACTTACATACGTTAAATATGGGAGCATTGGCGTCTTTATTGATACCCACAATTACGTCGCTGTGTTCAATACCGCACACGTGTTG
>Ga0247610_10005150_pt1 | contig 13814 bp, 5 predicted proteins | sample 174DNAGHGhighgp2_FD_193483 | JGI IMG/M metagenome (GOLD analysis project Ga0247610, IMG submission 193483) | Sheep rumen microbial communities from Palmerston North, Manawatu-Wanganui, New Zealand - 1742 DNA GHGhigh gp2 | ecosystem: Host-associated > Mammals > Digestive system > Stomach > Rumen ... | reverse complement strand
GATCGACAACATCAGAGCGATACTCTTTGGCCTATTCGACGGCATAAAGGCCTTCCTCGGAAGCGAGCGGTGGTCCGACGTCAAGAACGCTATAGTCGGGATAGCTGACGCGTTCAAGGATGCCTTCGGTCCGGCATGGCAGGCTGCTGTTGCGATTTTTGACGACTGGATCGCCGGAATCCGGACTCTGATCAGCGGAGCGGATGGCGATTTTAGCGGTTTCTTCGATACGATTGTGAAGGGTGCAAACTGGGTTGCTGATTTCGTTCGCAGCTGGAAGGGCGGTGTGGAATTCATCTCTGAATTTCTCACGAAATTCCTCTCCCTGACGGACGCGATTGAAGTTTATCAGGCAAACGGCGGCGGGATTCTCGGCTTGCTGGCGGTGATCAACGACAAGCTCAGAATCATCCTCGACACTGTTGCCGATCTTATTCAAAATGTAACAGGATTTGATGTTCACGGCATCGGGGACAGCATTCTCGACGTGATTCAGGGGATTGGCTATGCGGTTTTACAGGTGGCGGACACGATCTCCAAGGCGTTCGGGTGGACGAACAACCCGTTTGGGAAGCTGCTTGGGCAGATTGATGCGGACTATGCCGGTTTTGACGGGGTCGGTTTCAATCTCACAGGCGTATTTCAGCGGATCGGAGACGCATTCGGCAAGCTGGGTGAGCTGTTTCAAGCAGTTGCCCCCGGAATCAGCAGTGCGCTTTCCGGTGTCAAGGTGGTTCTGCAGGATGTTATTCAACTGTTCAAGGATCTGGGCTCCGACATGAGTCTGCCGGACATGCTTCATCTCATCATGCAGATTGTCAGTGTATTCTCCGGTATCAAGCTGGCGAAGAAAGCCGGCGAGATGTTTGAGGCAATCGGTGACGCACTGAATTCCTGGCAGAAGACGCTGAAGGTACAGATGCTTCTCGAGCTGGCCGGAGCCATCCTGATGGTTGCGGGCGCAGCGGTTCTCATCAGCAAGATCGATAATGAAAAGATCGGGCTGGTACTCGGTACGCTCGGCGTTGCATTTGGCGGATTGATCGGTGTGCTAGCCGCGTCGCGGGCTGGGAATGCTGATAACCTCAAAGCTCTTCCGGGCATTATTCTGTCAGTAGCTGCTGCGATGGCGGTTCTGTCATTGGCGACAGATAAGCTTGCGGATGTCATGACCAAATTCGGACAGATTTCGAATTTCTGGGAAGCGTTTACGAATTTCTCGGCGACCCTGCTTGTCATATCGGGTATTATCGGAGTGCTTTCCGGCTTGAATGCCAAGTTGACGGCGAAGGATGGACTGACAAACACCAATGTAATTAACGGGATTGTTACCTCCATTGGCAAGCTGGCTGTAAGCATGCTGCTACTGGCCGGCGTCATCAAGTTGTATGAAGTAATGGATTTCTGGAAAATTGCTGAGGGGCTCGGTAAAATCATTGTTGTTCTCGCCGGAGCCGGAGCAGCTATGGGTGCGGCTGAATTCATTTTTAATTTCATTTCTAAATTAAAGGGCGGCTTTACTTCTATGGAGTCGACGGCTACATCCATGTTGAAGTTTTCCGGAGCATTAGCCATTCTTATAGCCGTCATTGGTGCCCTTACGCTGATCAAATGGGGCAATCTTCTCAGCTCACTTGGGAAAGCAATTGTTGCCATTGCTGGATTCTCTGCAGGGCTCATCATTTTCAGCGGAGCTTTGGCTGTTGTCAATAAGCTGAAGGTTCTTGATGTTCTCGACAAAGTTGCCGATGCCATGTGGAAGTTCGCAAAGACCGTTGCGGTTTTGGTGGGCATTTCCGTAATCATCGGGCTGATCTCCGAGGTGTTCGGTGATTCTTTGACGGACCTTGTCGACAAGGGGCTCGAGTTCATTGAATACGCGAACCACTCATTATCTGAGAGGTCAGCGACGATCGCACACGATTTAGCTGTTATCATTGTTGATATTGTCCGAGAAGCGCTTCGGGTTCTTTCGGAGAATATTCCGGAGATCACGCAGTATCTGGTTGAGATACTCGGAGGATTGGTCAAGGGCGTGAAGGACGCCATGGCGCATGGAGACCTCAATATCTGGGAGGCTCTTGGCGGCGCGGGATTGTTTGCAGGTATACTCGGGCTGGTTGTTTTCCTGAAGAAGAATAAGGTCGGTGTCAGAGACTTCGGTGCCGCGGCGCTTGCTATCGGTGGAGCGGCTATTCTTATTCTTGAGATGGGCGTGCTATTTGCAGCCATGGGATATGTCGGTGATGCAATCGGCGGTGTTGAAGGCTTAAAAAAGATGCAGGAGTTCGCTTCCGGGATCGTTCATGTATTCACGGACGACTGGGGTGTTCTGGCGCTGTTTGGCGTGCTGATGGCGTTTGAACTGGTAATGGCGAAGTTTGGACAAAGTTTGTTTGGAGACAAAGGAAAAGGAACCGGTGCATATAAAAACGTATTCAAAGGTTTTGGCCTTGCGGCTGAGATTATAGCAGAAACGGTTGTGCTGGTCGATGAGTTGGGCGTATTGTTTACGGCAACCGGATTGGCTATTCAAGGTGTAGAGAAGATTGATGGCGTCAAGACCGGCGGCGTTGTGGAATGGATACAGACTGCCGGAGAGTTCTATAGCGCTATCGCTGACATATTCAGCGAGGATGGCGGTGTGCTGGCGCTGTTTGCTGTAATACTTAGTTTGGAAGCGGTTGTTGCAAAGATTAAGGTTGGCTTTGGGGAAATCGCTACTGCAAGTCTAAAAGTCGGTGAGATAATCGGGTTAGCTGTGGCTCTTATCGATGTTGTCGGTACCGCATTTGCCGCAACAGGAGCACTGATGAAAGAAATCGAAGAATATACGGGTGACGGATCAATCGTTGGCTGGATAGAAACAACTGGAGATTTCTTTGAGGCTGTCGGCGCGGCGTTGGGGAAGCTCATCGGTGGACTCGTAGGTGGTGTCGTCAACGGAACGATTAAAGAGGCTTCTAAAGGTGTCACACAAGATATGATCGACCTGGTTAAGAGTATGGGCGAATGCATAGCAGCTTTATCAGCATCCGGGCTCATCGCGACAGCGGCGGTATGGGCTGGAGGTCCAATCGGGCTTGAGATTATGGCTCTGGAAATCTCTCATATGGCTAAGCATTTTGTAAGCTTTGCGAAAGGTATCGACGAATTGCCAGCCAGCACCGTAGAGAAAGCGGCTACTTGCGCAGATGCACTTTCAAAGATTATAGCCGTTATTCCAAAGACCGGAGGCATTCCACGGATTTTCACAGGAGAAAAAGACATCGCAGCATTCGGTGCCGGTCTGAACGGAATTGCCAGCGGTATAGCCAGTTATGTCAGTGTGTTGTCTGATACTACCGATGCACAAATTAAAGACGTTAATGCAAAAACTGATGAAATAATTATCTTTCTTGAAAAACTTATAGATATGACTCCAGAAACGAATGTTGGTCTGAAGGCATTTCTCGAAGGAGCGAATGATCTCGGGACGTTTGGGTCAACATTGGTGGCCTTTGCAAATTACCTTAGTAGTTACAGCCAGAAAGTTACTAGTGGTGATATCAACATAACAACAATGGATAACGTGACCCTCATGATTCGCAGGATACTTGCGTTGGCGAAGGACGTGTCTGACTTTTCTTCTGGAGACGGCAACTTTCATATGGCAGTATTCGGAAATGACCTTGAGAAGTTTGGTTCATCTCTGAAGAAGTATGCTGAAACCGTTAGCAAGATAAAAGTCGAAGATGCCGGAAACGCTATAGGCATTACCCAGAAGATTATAGATACCTTCATCGGAACCAAGGATCTGTCTTTCGGGGACGAGGTTGCCAAAATGACAACCGATTTTCTCGACAAGATGGTTACTGCATTCGGCAATAATTCGACCAAAACGAAGACCGAGACGGCAGCTGACAAATTCATCGACTACTTCCGCGATCGGTTCTTGTGGGACGGTACGATCGGAAAGATCAGTCTCGCTATTCAGAATATGGTCAGTAACAGTGTTTATGGCAATGACGAGCTTGTCGTTGGTCTTGAGAATGCTGGAAGCTATATTGTCGAGGAACTGCAGGAAGGTATTACAGCAGAGTTCGAGGGCGAGGAAGGGCTGTCTGCGAAATTCGCTTCGTTCCTCGAATCCCTTCTCACGAGCATCGCGACAGATGGGCAGCAGGGGACCAAAGCGCGGTATTACAATGCGGGGTCCGATCTCATAAAGGCTCTTAAGAACGGTATGCTGAACGAGGAGAAGATAGAGGGGCTCGGATCTCCAGAGGCTCTGCAGTTGAAGGATGGCTTCAAAGCACTTCTTGACAGTCTGATCGGGCTGATTGTGTCCAAGGAGACGCAAGAGCGGTTCAATAGGGGTGGGGCTTCGCTGATCAATTCGCTTCTTGGCGGGATAAAGTCAGTGGACATTTCTACTGAAGTCGGTTCTTACGCAGATAATGTGGCTGATGGCTTCATAAACAATGTGAAAGCCAGATCCGACGATGTATATAATGCGGTGCAGTCAAGTATTGTTGAGCAAACAAAGAAAGCGATAACCGATCCTGCCAAAGGCAAAAACGGCGGTGGTTTCACCATTAACTCCCCTTCAGTGTGGGCGGCTCAAGCTTGTGAATATGTTGTTAAGGGATGGACGAACCATGTATATGACAGCGTCCCGAGAATCAAGGAAGCCATGCAGACGTTTATCAATGCTGCAAAGGAAGGGATGGATTATAATGGTCTTCTTGACCTGGCTAAGAATCTTGGGCTTGACAAAGACGGCAGCCTGGTGGATCAAATTACCAATTTCATCAGCAGCGGCTTGTCTGATTTTGATATTCAGACAGAAGCTGGGAACTTCCTCAACATGCTTTCCGAGGGCATAGATACTGGTGAATTATTCAGTGGGTCAGGCATGGAATCATTTGACTCTTGGATGTCCAGTTTCCAGGCTGAGTATGAGAATAGTATTCCTGACCTGAACGATCTCGGTGTTGCCGGCATGGAAGAATTCATGGCCCCGTACACCGAGGGCGGCTATGCTACCGACGGAGCTACGGTCTTCATGAATGACGTTAGCAGTACGATCGACGGTTACAACAGCACATGGCGTGATCAGGGCGTTGAAGGCACGTACAGCTACTTTGGCGGCGTCGGTGATAGCGCGGTTAGTGCGGCTGAGAGTATTGCACCGACTTTGAGTACAGCGGGCGAAATCGTTGGTGACGCACTTGCAACACCTGTCGAAACCCGTCTTGCTGACATGCTGTCATACGCTGAATGGGTGGCCAAGAAGTATCCGGAAGGGTTGACGAAAGAGTTATCTACGCCGGTGTTCGACTTCAGTGATTTGTATGAGAACATGCAGGGCGGTCAGCTCGAGGCAATTCTGAACATGTTTGATGCACTTGATGATACCGGCAGACGCAACCTGATCCGGGCTTACGGGCTTGGAGAACAGGGCGGTAACGAGGATCTGGCCAACTACCTGACATGGTACTGGAAGAACGAGCCGACCCGGATGGAAAATCTGGAGAGCATCAAGCAGGCTACGGAAGGCTATCAGGCTTATCTCGACGAGCAGAAAGCTCTTCAGGAGGCTCAGGCGCTTCAGAGCCAGCAGAATTATGAAGGTGTTCAGCAGATCGCGGCAGACATGCAGACTCATACTGACGAGTTCAACGCAAAGTATATGGCGGCGATTGAGGAAATCAAAATGACGGTCATGTCCATTGAAGAAGAGCTGAACGGGGTCCACGCAGACATCGCAGAACTTAACAACATGGACGTTTACATCGACAGCAGCGCTCTTGTTGGAGCAACGGCTGAAAAATACAATGAAGAGCTCGGCAATATGGCGAAGATCGGAAGGAGGGGCGTGACCAGATAATGCATCATTCCATCACATTCGGCGACAAGAACACATGGACGGACTGGCATCTGGTTCCGTCCTCCAGACCGGTCATCAACCCGCCGAAACCGAAGACACAGTATGTTGATATTCCCGGCGCGGACGGTTCCATCGACCTGACGGAATCCCTCGCCGGGAGACCGGTTTTCTCCGACAGGGAAGGGAGTCTGGATTTCATCGTTCTGAACGACTTCAATGTCGACAACTACAATTACAATTGGATTGACGTTTACACTTCCATCATGCAGTACCTGCACGGACGGAGGATGAAGATGATTCTCGAGGACGAACCGAACTACTACTACGAGGGGCGCTTCGAGGTCAACAGCTGGAAGAGCGATGCGAACAATTCGACGATTACGATTGATTATCATTTGTCGCCGTACAAGTATGAGGTAACAACGCTTCTGACGGCAGCTGATCTTGAGATCGGGTCACTGGGAACAAGAGGGTCCGGAAGTTCGCTTGAAATTCTTGAAATTGATAGCACCACTAACATGGCCCGTCTGAAAGCTCCTCCGAGGCCGTACTCTGCCGGAGATACCATCCGGGTTCTGAGCCGCAACTACGGGATTGACCTTGCCATGTACGGAGGGACGGCTTCGAATCCGACACCGAAGAATTTCATCTGGTCGGCATATATGACCGGAAACGGCTACACGTTTACTGACAGCGGGTTTTATCGGTTTAACATCCACAAGAGCAGTTATGTCATGGGAGAGCCTGTCACGCAGGAGGACCTTATCGTGTTTGCATCCATGGTCAATATCTATAAAGGGGGCGTTCTCTGATGTACAAGATCTATGCAGATGACGTTCTGATCTATGATGACACCAGTCCGGACCCTTATATCAAGGTGGCGTCCCCGAAGCTGACTGTCGAGAAGAATGCGGCCGGGTCGCTCAAAATGACAATTCCTCCGGGAAATGCCGGATATGACTACATAGTTCGGATGATCACGGAGATCAAAGTTGAGAAGGACGGATATGAATACTGGTCGGGACGGGTAATCCAGGAGGACAAGGACTTCTGGAACAACCGTACACTGACTTGCGAAGGAGAGCTGGCCTATCTCAACGACACGACGCAGCCTCAGGAGCACTACTCATTCTCTGGGACTCCAATCCGGTTATATTTCGAGGCATTGTTGGACGAGCACAATGAGCATGCCCCGGCTGACAAGCAGTTCGAGGTCGGTTACGTGGACTCTAATCTTGAACCGGACAGGCTTGAGCTCGACACGAATTACGAAACGACTATCGAGTGCATCAACAAGATTATCGACGAGTACGGCGGGTTTATACAGATTCGGAAACAGGGCGGCGTTCGGTATCTGGACTACTGGAAGACCGAACCGGGAACAAGCTCTCAGACGATTGAGTTCGGAAAGAATCTGATTGACTTCACTTCCTCTTTTGATTCCACTGAGTATGCCACCGTTGTCGTACCGCTTGGAGCGAAGATCGAGCAGGAGGACTCCGATCTCCCAGACAGTTATCTGACCGTTGAAGGAGCGACTGTCGAGGGGGCTGACGGGACAAGATTCGTCAAGCTGTCGCAGGATATTATCGACACCTACGGCTGGATCGAGGTGGTTGTTCACTTCGACGACATCGATGACGCGAACGAGCTTTACTATCTCGGGAAAAGATATCTTGAGGATATTCAGTATGATACGATGGAGATCAACCTCACAGCACTTGATCTTCATTATCTAAATCCGGATATCGAGGACGTGAAGCTTGGAGATATGATCCGGGTGATATCGACCCCTCATGGCATCGATCATGATTTTGCCGTGACGAAGCTCGACATATCTCTGGATCAGCCGCAGAATACAACCTTCCAGCTGGGCGACAACGTAAAGACAAGTCTGACATCCGCAACCAACAGAGCCAACGCTGAGATTCTCGAAAAGCTGAGGGAAGGGCTTGATATTGAAGCTGACGCCATTCTCGAAGCGGCCAAGGCCAATGCCAACGCTTTGATGAACATGACTCTAAACGGTTATGTTACGCTTCTGACGGAGGAAGATGAGAGCGGACGGCATTCGGAGGGGCTGTATATTTCGCACAGCATGCCGCTGAAGGACGATCAGGGCAATTTTGTCGCGCAGAGGTTCTGGAAATGGAGCTCGACGGGTCTCGGTTACACGGACGACGGCGGGCAGACATGGAAGGTAGCCATGACTATGGATGGTTCCATTGTCGGCGACAGGATTGCGGCTGGGACCATTCACGGGTCGAAGATTACGGCTGGTTCGCTTGGATTAACAACGTCGGCTGGGGAAGAGAAGTGCACGATCAGTCTTGCCGTATTAGGACGTCCGGGTGATGAGCTGGAGATCGGCGATATCAATGGGAACGACGGCACAAATATGGAGTCGACGGTAGCGGCAAGAAGTATCATTAAGTACCGAATTACAAGCGGAACGACAGTCAGCGCTGGCAATTACTACTTCAGTCTGTATCGGTATTCAAATAATGATACGGTTGAAAGTGGTTTTATTACAGCGACCGGATTCTCTAAGAATGAATATACGGTTACAACAACTGCGTGGTACCGAATTGTGCTGATGAAGGCCATAAGTGGAACGGAAGTTGTTACAGAAGATCTTGCACCCATGGCCGCTGCAATTCGAATCGGTGACAGTTCAACAGTGATCACTTCGGCCGATATTCGGATTAATGGCATGGTGACGTTTGCTGCATTATCGGAGCCCAACAGAACAACGGTTATTAACGGAGACTACATCAAGACTGGATCTGTAAAGGCTAACTATATAGATTTGAAGGGTATTACGGTTACGTCTACCAAGAAGGGCGGACAGACCGTTCCTGAGTATACTTCTTTCGCTGTGGATCAAAATGGAGAAGTGACAATAAATGGAAACGTTACGCTTGGGCCGGGAACGACGATTTCATGGTCGCAGGTTTTAAACAATGATGGAAGTAAGTCGGTAGAAGATATTAATTATACTGCCACCAGGGCAAGTACTGACGCGAGCACAGCAAAAACTAATTCCGAAAATGCTTTAAACAATGTACGTCTTCTTGCAGTTGGGGCATATTCGCCAGAGCTTGACCAAGAGTATCCAGATGCTTTTATAAACCAAAGACATATTTATGCACCGGAAATCAGCGGAGGCATTATTTCTGCCAGTATATTTACAGGTCTTGCTGCAGGACAGAAAGCAGATGTGACCAGTGGGATTCGCGTAGCAAACGCCATTGAGATCGTGGAAACCAGTGGAGAAAACTGGACAACAAAAGGCTGGGTAGGACTTGTAACCGGTAATGACGGCACAAGCCAGACAAGCGGGGTTGGCCTTTCAAGCTATAATATCGGGAGCAGTTCCGAGTCAGACTATAACCATGGCGGAAAAATCATGCTGACTAATGCCGGAAGTTTGTTTGATTATTCGGAATCATACATGTTTGGGCGTGCAGCCGGAGCCTCGATTCTTGCTCATGTTGCGACATCTGGAGGATATGATTACGGCGAAATCAAAATGCAGACATATGAATGGGACACTGGGAGCGGCACATATGGCAGCTCAGAGCTTACGTTCTCAAGAGGGCGGCTGAAGACTGGCGTGCTTGTACTTGGAAGCGATTCCTATGGAACAGAGTCTAAACGCTTGAGCCTTAGTCCCGTTGAAGGTCAAATATTTTTTCAGATAGATTGAGGTGAAGCAGGGTGGAATATAAAATAAACACAATTACCCCAATTAGTGGCGATCGCAATCGTATGTACGGGACAGTATCAGTCAGGCAAGACCAAACTTCTTCCGGTGAATGGTACTATCCCGTCTATGGATGGAGTATTCTCAGATCATATCGCACCGAATTCACCGGTACAGTTCGCGTATCTACGGGGTTTAGTGAGGCGTCCACGGTCAACTTCTATCTATGCGGGCCTGTGGATCAGGATTATTACGAAGTTAAGGTTGATCCTAATACGGGTTTACCGAATCTTCCCATAATCAGGCAGGCGACGATTAATAATCCAGGGGCAAGTGATGAGGATGATTCTGAGGTTTCTGCGTCATTTAACATCGGAGCCGCTTATGATGACACCGAGCTGGCTGCAGATAATGTTTATATTCTGTTTGTTGTACGTGCTAATCCGACGCGATCTGCCGTCCGAGCGTCCATAGATGTCGCATGCACTGACGATGGTCCACCACCCTATGACGGCGAATGGTATATTTATCATGCGCCATGGTATAATCAAGACGTTATTAAAACAAATTACGACGAGTCTAACCCATATTCGGTAAGCGACATTTATTTACCACAGTATAATTTACTATGCTTTGCGATAGACCATGAGTCGAAAAATGGTTCGTGGACGGTCGAGGTCAGTGCTGGGGCAAACGCAGTCGTCTATGCCGGGTCTTCATATCGATGGAACAGTAAAACGGGTGTTCCGTCAGCTCAGTATATTTCGAATGCGGGAAGTAGTATTAAATGGCAGGACATTAACCCAACAATGTCTTGTATCTGGATACGGTTCGTAGACGGCGCATCCCAAGGCAATATTTCCGTGAAGATTTATTTCATGGAAACACAGGTTCAAACATATTGGCATTCGGAAACGACCATACCGGTGTCTATGAATAATGGAAGTCCCCTGCCTGCATCAGGTTCAGAGACGTGGTCAAACGGGCTCGGAGAAAAGGGCGTGCTGGTCTACCGTTTCAAGCTCGGCGAAAACTTCGCTCCGGAATTCTCATACAGCGGATCGCAGTCAATGTGGATGTGCATCAGCACAGTTTCCGATGTGAACAGCTTAACCGGTATGCCACAGCCAGCAAGCGCTGTTCGAGGGCAGGGAAATGGCACAAGCTTTACCGTAACTGCATCAGAAGTCTTGACAGCAGGGACATGGTATTACTTGTTCATAGAGACCATTACTGGGAATCCATACAGCGGACAGATCGTCATCACTTACGGGGCAGCTCCTCCGCCTGAACCAGAATGGAATTACAGCAGCATATCGGACCAGACGGATATTCTGACGCAGACGACCCGGGACATTACGCTAACCGCTCTGACCGGCACATTATTTCGAGTCAGTTTTCGCTTCAGTGGAGCCGCATCTTTTTCTGTATCCGGATCAGGCACGGACGCATATATCTATGCGACAACCGGAAACTACGGGTTCTCAACCTCAACCGGTAGGCCGAAAGACATCAATGGCAACGAGCTGTCTGATACCACAAGCACTTCAGTTTTTGTTGCCGGAAGTGGCTATTACACCTACATCTGGGTCAGAGGTCAGACTGCAGAAACTGCTGGGACTGTAACGGTCACCATAACGCCGCCTCAGGCCTATTGGACCGAAGAAGAGGTCGGTGAAAAGGACATAACGGTTACGAGTGAGTCCTTTATCAGAACCTTCGAGTTGAATGTACAGCAGCTAACTGCGTATCGGTTTGATCTTGTGTTCAGCCGGTCCGCAACGGTGCAGATTTATTCGGTAGGCAGTACGCAGGCAAGCGATGTCCGAGCATACTTCTCAACCATCCCGAGGACATTTGACCGGACCACAGGACATCCTGAGAGCTATGATGCTTTGTGGGAAGACGCGGAACCGGGAAACTACAACTTCAACAGCGGTGCGCTTGAAGTTGCCGGAGGTACGACCTATTATCTGTGGATTCGCGGAGTTGCGGCTGATACAACTGCCCATATTTGGATAAATATTTCTGGCGGCGGAACGTCCGGTAATGAGAAGATTTGGTTATACACCAATGGTCGATGGGTGCTGACAACTGTCTATGACTATATAAGTAATGCTTGGGGCCGGATGGCACCCTATGATTATGTTGGCAGCATTTGGAAATAAATTAACACAGCATGGCTGAAAGGAGAATCCCATGACATACGGAACACTTAACGCGTCGGTCCCGGTATTGCGAAAGCTGGTTAAACAGGATCTGCATCTGAGACAGGCATATCAGTTGACCAAGATTGCGGAGCGGGTAAACAATGAGCTCGCTTTTTTCAGTTCCCGGCATGAGGAGATCATGAAGAGCGACAAGCCAGATGAGGATAAAATCAAAATGATGAACGAACTGCTGAATTTCGAGGTGGACTGGCCTCTCGATCCGGTGGTGTTCACGTTTGATGATGATATCAGGCTGTCCGCTTCTGACATCGATACAGCTAAGGGATTGATTGAAATTAAAGAAACTTAAGAAGGAGGGAATTCTATGGCAAAAGTTACTGAGTACTCTCGGATAACAAAGATGAAGGATAATGATGTCCTTCTTGTCGATGGGCCGGACGGCACCAGGACAATTCTCCAGACTGATGCATCGAAGCAGATGGTCGGGGAAGTCATTATGGTCAATGAGACCGCCGGGGATTCGACGAAAGTTGTTATAAATACTACGGATGAAGAAATTGAGCTGGCGACGATGGCTGACCTGGAGCCAGTGGAAGAAGATGTTGATGAGTTAAAAGAATCTTTTAATAACTACGACAATCTAAAGAAGAATATAATATCACCAACTCTTTTTCAAGATACCATAAAAAAGCCTCTTGGTGAAAAGTACTGGGAGAATTTTAATTTTGAAGACATACAAGGACAAGCATATTCAACAATCGATAAAAACAATAAAGAGCATATTTTCTACCGTTCTGTTTCTTGTAAAGCTACAGAAGGAGGAACAGGGATTATTGATTTGCGCCCTTATGTAAGTTCTGAAAATGCTATTTCTTTGGTTGGTGTAAGTGCATTTAGAATATCCGTTTATTTAGAAGATGCGTCTTTATTTTCTCAAATCGTTCTTGAAATAATTGGCACTTCATGGAATAGAGCTTTTGATTTAACCAACAAGAAAAACGGTTGGAACGTATTTACTGTAGAAGTAAATACGGGTACTGTTAATGAGAACCAGTGGACATCACCTATAACACGATTTAGAATTTATGCCAAAGGACAAGCTGGAAGAGTAATGTACTTCGATACATTGCAGATGTTAAGAAGACCAAAAGGTCTTATTATATTTGTTGATGATAGTGGGTATAAAACATTCTATGATGTTGGATATCCGCAACTTAAAAATCTTAATGTTCCTGTTACATGGGCAATAGACCCCGTATTAATAGGTAATGATGCATCCAGAATAACGCAAGAAGATCTTAACACGCTTGCTCTTGATGGCAATTCAGAATTTTCATTTCATGGCTACACAGGAAACCCAACAAGTACAATGACAGGCGCGGAATTGAGAGACGATTGTGTATCAGCTTTGCGATATTTGCAGAAAAACGGACTATTACCAAAACATTTTTGGAGAGCCGCTTTTGTACAAAATAATGCACCAAATTACGCAAGCGTTGTTGATATAGTGCCTGTATTAGCATCTTATAATGGAGCAACTTCGCCAAACATTTTCCCATTTGCAAACCCACACAATATACCTCGAATAGCATTACACTCACAGCCAACAGGAGCACCAGAGCTATTCAGGCGGCTAAGACTTACACATTGTCTTTATGTGATTTACACACATGGAGTCCAAGACACGGGAAATTACAACACCACCCTTGAAAACTGGAATGCGTTTATTAATGCACTACAAACAGCAATCAATGATGGTTATGTAGAAGGCACAACATACGACAGACTAATGACATCAGAAGATTATTGATGTTACTTAAATGGAGCTTTAACTCACTAACCTCATGGGACACTCCGGCTTGCTAAACACTTGGTTCGGAGCATGATACGGCTGTTGGGAGATGGCTTGGCTGTATTAATTCATAACTGATAGTAGAGCGTTATGCTTGGCCAGCATGACACTTTTACTATACCGCATTATACTGTTTTTCGTCATGAGTGCACGCATGTGAAGAAACAGGATATGCAAAAATCTATTTTTATAGGAGGTGTATTCTATATGGAA
>Ga0247610_10005149_pt1 | contig 13816 bp, 15 predicted proteins | sample 174DNAGHGhighgp2_FD_193483 | JGI IMG/M metagenome (GOLD analysis project Ga0247610, IMG submission 193483) | Sheep rumen microbial communities from Palmerston North, Manawatu-Wanganui, New Zealand - 1742 DNA GHGhigh gp2 | ecosystem: Host-associated > Mammals > Digestive system > Stomach > Rumen... | reverse complement strand
GATATTGCGGCAACGCCACCGCCGCGAGTATACCAATGATGAGGACAACAACGAGAAGTTCAATAAGGGTAAAGCCGTTGTTGCCGTGATAAAAAAGGCCTGTCATCCCCGAAGGTCTTTGTCGGGGATCTTCCACGTCCCTTGTAAAACAAGGTTGTTTTTCCTCATTAAATAACGGCATCGGATGAGGAAGATCCCGTGCAACAACCTCACGGGATGACAGATTATTTTTATCACAACTTTTTAACAACAGATTTTCTTTTTGCATACATTTTTCTCCCGCCGCGTTCGTCACCCAGACCCTGCGGGCCGCATAAGCGGGGTATAACGCGGCTTTTTATTTATCATTAAATAAAATGTAGCAAAAAAAAAAACGATGTCAAGTTTTATTTTTTCTCCGACGAGAAAAATAGCAAAACAAGTAACGCGGGCGCAACATTTGTTGCACCCGCGCGTTTATCCTATGCCAATAATAACAGAAGTATTATTTATTTTTCGCGGCGAAAACGTTGCAACAACTCCATGCCTACTTTCGCCACTTTGAACATCCCCGAATCTAAAAACGAGGATACATTATCCAAAAGCACAAACGTGCTTTGCGTTTTGTCTACTTTTTCCGCCGCGGAAATCGCCAAATACTCCACCGCTTCGGCGGTGTGCAAAATTTGAATCAGCGTACGAATAGCAAAAATGACGAGCACCACAAACGCTATCACCGCCGCTAGTACACAACCTTGGTAAAAATCCATATTTCCCCCCTTATAATAAGTTTCTTACATTAAACCAGTTTGCGCCTTGCGCGTCAAGTCCTTATTTTTTTACTTATTTTTTCGCGAAAATACAAAATTAAATTGACAAACAGCTTCTTATTAGTAATAATTACTAATAAGCAAAAACAAATTTTACAGCGTATAAAACTGATTTTTCCCGACGGAAACAATTTTTTTATATCCTGTGCACAAAATTTTTTCTCGTCGTAACTTGCAATTTTAGTTTGTTTTTGTCAAAATCTTAAGAGCCGCTATTTTTCAGCGGACATTTTTACCTAGGAAGACACTTATGGAAAACTCGGAAGTTATTACCCACATCGTCAAAAGAGACGGTTCAACCCAACCCTTTGATTCGCGCAAAATTACCAAGGCCATCGCCAAAGCCGCAGAAGCCACCGGCGAGTTTGATGAAGAAACCGCTAAAAAATTAACCATTCGCGCCATTAACATCATCCAACAACTTTATTCGGACACCGTTCCCAATGTGGAAAACGTGCAAGATATTGTGGAAGATGTGCTCTTAACATCTAATCACCACAAAACCGCCAAGGCCTACATTTTGTACCGCGACCAACACGCCCGCATGCGTGAAATTTCGTCTAAATTTAACGTAGATTTGGTGGACCAATACTTGCAGCAAATTGACTGGCAAGTCAACGAAAACAGCAACATGGGCTATTCGCTCCAAGGGCTCAACAACTATATTTCCTCGGAAATCAGCAAAGTATATTGGTTAAATAAAATTTATCCGGCCAATGTAAAACGAATGCACTCGGAAGGCGATTTCCACTTGCACGATTTAGGGCTTTTGGGCGCGTACTGCGTCGGTTGGGATTTGCAAGATTTACTTTTGAGCGGTTTTACCGGTGTCGTCGGAAAAGCCGAAAGTAAACCCGCCAAACACTTACGCACCGCGCTGGGGCAAGTAGTCAACTTTTTCTACACCTTGCAAGGCGAAAGTGCCGGCGCGCAAGCGTTTAGCAACTTTGACACGTTACTTGCGCCGTTTATCTATTATGATAAACTGACCTACGACGAAGTCAAACAAGCCCTGCAAGAATTTTTATTTAACGTCAACGTGCCGACCCGCGTCGGTTTCCAAACGCCGTTTACCAACCTGACGTTAGATTTAACCGTGCCGTCTTATTATAAAGACCAACCGGTCATCATCGGCGGGAAATTACAGGATAAAACATACGGCGAATTCCAAAATGAAATGGATATGTTAAACCGCGCGTTCTGCGAAGTGATGCTCGCGGGTGACGCCAAGGGCCGTGTGTTCACGTTCCCCATTCCCACCTATAATATCACGCGCGATTTTGATTGGGACAACCCCAAACTGACTCCGCTATGGGAAATGACCGCCAAATACGGTATCCCTTACTTTGCCAACTTTATTAACTCGGACATGAACCCCGAAGACGCGCGCTCTATGTGCTGCCGCTTGCGCATTGACAACCGCGAACTGCGTAAACGCGGCGGCGGACTTTTCGGCTCGGCTCCGCTTACCGGTTCTATCGGCGTAGTAACGATCAACTTGCCGCGCTTAGGGTATCTGTCCAAAAACGAAGATGAATTTTTTGCCAACTTAAAAGACCGCATGGAAGTTGCCAAAACGAGTTTGGAAATCAAACGCAAAGTCATTGAACGTTTCACGCGCGGTAACTTATATCCGTATATGAGTTTCTACCTGCGCTCGGTGCGCCAACGCTTTAACGAGTATTGGAAAAACCACTTCTCCACCATTGGTTTGGTGGGCTTAAACGAAGCGTCTGTCAATTTAATCGGCGAGGATATCGGCTCGGAAAAAGGCCGCAAATTTGCCGAAAAAGTGCTTACGTTTATGCGCGAGACCTTAGTTAAATTTCAAGAAGAAACGGGTAACAACTACAATTTGGAAGCCACCCCGGCCGAAGGAACTTCGTACCGCTTGGCTAAATTAGATAAAGAACGTTACCCCGATATTATCTGCGCCAACGAAGAAATGTATAAACAAGGCCACCAACCGTTCTATACCAACTCTTCGCAACTGCCGGTCAACTATACCGACGACGTATTTGAAATGCTGGACTTACAAAGCACCATCCAATCCAAATACACCGGCGGCACGGTACAACATATCTTTACCGGCGAGCGCATCAAAGATTTGGAAGCGATGAAGAAGTTTATCCGCACCGTGTGTGAAAAATACACGTTGCCGTACTTCTCCATTACCCCTACGTTTAGCGTCTGCCCCAAGTGCGGCTACATTGAAGGCGAACATTTTGAATGCCCCAAGTGCAAAGCCGAACGCATGCAGGAGTTAGACCGTAAGGTAAAAATGCTGGAAGAGCAACTCTACAGCAAATAACATACCTTTTTTGGGTTAGTTGTAATCCAAAAAAGCAGTTGCACCCGCAACTCTAAAAATACATAATGGGAATATGGGTATCACGGCCCATATCCCCGGCGAAAGCCAAACACTAAGACAATAGGAGAAATAATATGACCGCACAAGAAAAACAAGCCGTAGAAAACAAGATTTCCGAACTTAAAAAAGAAATGAACGATGTTCACGGTTCTAAATGTGAAGTGTACTCCCGCGTAGTAGGCTACCTGCGCCCGGTACAAAACTGGAACAAAGGTAAAAAAGAAGAATTTGAAATGCGCAAGAATATGAACGTCAACAACTGCAACTGCTCTTGCGGTTGCGATTGCGCCAGCGATAAATAAGTTTTTTTCAGGGGGCACGGGCCAAGTGAAATTCGGCGGACTTATCAAATTTACGCTTATTGACTTCCCGGGCCGTCCGGCGGCGGTAGTATTTACGCAAGGGTGCAATTTCCGTTGCCGCTACTGCCATAACCCGGAGCTCGTGTATCCGCACTTATTTACCGAACCCGACCCCCACGAGGAAATTATGTCTCTCTTACAACGCCGCCAAGGAACCTTGGAGGGCGTTGTTGTTTCCGGCGGAGAGCCGACATTGTTTGATGACTTGCCCGACTTTATGGCCGAAGTCAAAAAACTGGGCTATAAAATTAAATTAGATACTAATGGCTCGCGTCCGGCGATGCTCCACCAGTTAATAGACGGCGGGTTAGTAGATTATATCGCCATGGACTTAAAAGCCCCCTTGGAAAAATACAGCCAGATTACCGGTATCATGACCAACCCGGAAATTATCTTGCAATCTATGGATATTATCCGCCGTAGCGGGCTTGAGTATGAATTCCGCACCACGTACGACAAAGAAGTCCTGACGGATAAAGACATTGAAGACCTTAAACAACTGACCGCCAATCAAAATTACCGCGTACAGGAATGTCTGCCGGTTGCCAAAGAAAAAGCCGCCTTAAAAGTACTGCATAAAGAGATTTAGTTGCCCGCGTTAATAGACGCACAGATTTTTGATTGCACTGAAGTAATTTTCGGCCCGGGAAAGCAACCTTTGTTCCACACTCCGCTGTCATCTTTTCGTGTCCATGCTATGCGGTAGTATGCTGTGTTATAAAGACTGGTAGCCGAATAGTCCGGTACGCGCCACGCACGTATCACACAAGAACTCGGTGCATAACCGGGATTACAAAAAACATCATACCCGAAATTTTTACTGTAACAAAAATCTGTACTTGCTTGGTTACAGTCCAATACCGATTCTATATCTATACTTAACGGTGCATAAGGGTGATATCCCCCATCTCCCACAAAATCCACATCTCCCGGCGAACCATTTTCCAAGATATACAAGTCAATTGCTTGCATAAGAGTCGCCGCTATACTGTTAGCTTCTGTTATCTTAGATTTTTCTACCGCTTTTTGGTATTGCGGCAACGCCACCGCCGCCAAAATACCAATGATAAGTACAACAACTAAGAGTTCTATTAACGTGAAGCCGCTTTGGTTTCTCTTGCTATATCCCGCATTCCGACGCTGCGGGATGACGGAGCAAGAGAAACCAAATTTGTACCCCGCCCCGTTCGTCATCCCGGAAATTTGTAATCCGGGATATAACGGGGCGATAAAATTATTTTCTACAACAGTTTTTAAACTACTTTTCTTTTCCATGCGTACTTCTCCTTTTAATTTAGGTATAATAAATTAAATCAAAAAAAAAAACGATGTCAAGTTTTATTTAATCAGTTACTAACCTTATTTCGTTTTCCCAAGCGGTATTTTCTCTGTCAGGCAGGTTGCCCGTACGGCGAGTACCCTGACCTACATTTATATTTACCGCATTTTCTTTTTGCATACATTTTTCTCCCGCCGCGTTCGTCACCCCGCAGTGTTTCTATGCGGGGTATAACGCGGCTTTTTATTTACCATTAAATAAAATGTAGCAAAAAAAAAAACAATGTCAAGTTTTATTTTTTTACGACGGAAAAAAATACCCCCGGAAAAACCGGGGGTATTTATCAAACTTATTTTCAAATACGATTATTTGCCCCAAGCGCGCAAATATATCCAAGTTTTAGTAACGCTCATCCAATCAAACGTATCCTGCGGATAGTTTAGTATCAATAATAATATCGCCGGGTTTCGCAAGATACCTGCTTCTTGTCCCATAGCATAACTTCCCGTAGCAATAGAAAGCGTTTGTATGAATTGCGGCTGACGTTCAAGCACCATCACAAGTTCGGGTGTGCTTTCCAACACTTCTTGCGCTTCTTCATTAAGGTAAATCTTGTTCTTTTGCACATACGCTTCAAACCGGTTTAATTCTTCTTCGGCTTCTTGGCGTTGCTTAGCACTTAATCCGTTTAATTCTTCATCCAAGGCCTGATATTGTTCTTGGGAAGGCGTTTTCCCGGACAGTAATGCCCGCACAATACTTAATTCCACCGGCATAGCCGCCGCTTCGGCAGACAAAGCCTTTTTGGCGGCACTGTCTTTGTCAAACTCGCGCAAACGATTTAACATCTTATCGCGAAAATCTTTAGAAAGCACTTCTTGGCGACGGGTTTGTTCTTTTTTCACTTGCTCTTGCCGTTGCGCTTTTTGTTGCTCAAGTTGCTCGGGATGTTCTCTTTTTTGTTTTTGATAGGCCGCAGACTGCTCAAGCAATTTTTCTTTGAAAGAATCTTTGCCAACAGGCTGTGCATACAACAGCGGGGTTACCACCCCGATAAGCAATAACACCATAAATAGTTTTTTCATAGTTTTCTCCCTATAAATTTAGTATATCTTTTTTTTTACAAAAATCAAGTCTTTCAATAACTAAACTCGCCTTTTTCGTACACGGTTACCGTGGTACCGTTTTTGAGTTTGGCTGTAACGCGTTTATCCTCGGTGTTGATTAAGTCCCAGTGCAAAGACGAATCGTTAAAGCCCAATTTCTTTTTGAACTCTTTAGTCATATCGCTTTGCGGACCGGCGTAGGTATCGGCGTAACTCGCGCCGACGGCGACGTGGCAGTTACCGTATTTCCCGCCGAAATTTTCGTCGTATAAAATATCCGCCATAAATTTGGTAATCTTGGAAAACCGCCGGTCCGTAAGCGAAAACTCGCCGATTTGGCTCGCTCCGCGGTCCATGGCTAGCATCTTGCGCACGAACTCGCCGCCTTTTTCGGCGTCGGCTTTTACCACGCGGCCTTTCTTAAATTCCAAGCGCACCCCTTTGACGTAATTGCCGCTTCGGTACGACGACAAATCGGCAAAATACACGCCTTTAGTGCCGCGCCAATCAGGCGAGGTAAAAATTTCAAACGACGGCACGTTGCACCCGCCGCCTGCAATAAATTTCCGTTTTTCGCCGACTAATACTTCAAAATCCATGTGGGCCGATTCAATGTGTAATGTTTCAATGGGTAACGACGACAACCACAACCCGATTTCAGTAATTTGTTTCGTTACTTCCGCCCATTTTTTAACGGGGTCTTTTTCATTAAGAAAGCACGCACGGGCGACTTGGTTGGCATATTCTTTGGCACAAAGCCCGGCGCGTTTAGCCAGTTCTTCCGTCGGATAATTGCAAAGTGTCCACGAAAATTCCCCCGCTTGTTCACGCACGTCTAAAATTTCGCGCAAGGGTTTATGCGCCACGGCGGTGGCGGCAATCGCCGCCGGGTCCACGTGTTTTAAGTGGGTTAAATCTTGCGGCGCGCGAAGGGCAATAAGCCCGTTGATACCACTTTGAAATTCTTTTTCGCCGGGGGCGATAAAAGCAAGTTGTTTTTTATCGGCCGTCGTATAAAAATCTTTCGCAAAATTTTCGGGTGCGTTAAACCGGAGCACCGGTTGCAATTTTTGGGTAAGCAGTTGATGATAAATTTCCTCGGCCAGCGGCGTTGCGCCCACGTCGGTGCGAAGCAAAACCACGTCGTAGGGTTTGAATTTTCCGTTGCGGCGCGCGGCTTTTAAGGCCCAAATCATCACTTGGGCGTATTTTTCAAGTTGTGTTTTGGTAAGTAACATTTTGTTTCCCCCTTTCCTCTTATAATGTTATAATACAAAAAAAGGACGTCCAAAATGAAAAAATTATTTTTATTATTCACCTTGTTTATCCCATTGGCGGCCTGGGCAGACGTATCGCCAAAGCCGGAAATGGAATTTTCGTTTATTTACAACACGCCAAATAAACCACTCATTGATCCGTTACTGAGCGAACAAATTCAATGTACCGACAACCAATGCTTGGAAAGTAAGCCGCTAGGCCATTATGGTATGCAAAAACTATATTGCAAAGCGGGCGGTTGTTTTTCGGTGGCGTACGAATATACGGACTATCAAAAATTGGTAATTGCTTTTGAGGACGGCACGAAACGGGAAAGCAATATCTTCCCCGCGGCACACAAATTGCGTGCGCGTTATAATGTGTATGTGGAGGCCGACAAATTAACCGTAGAGCCCTCTAGCATTACGCCGAATTTAGGTGCGTGGGCCAGAGCCGATGCCTTATTCTCCTTATTTTTAGTTTTACTGTTAGAACTCATCGCCGCGGCAGCGTACTTGATGTACACGCAAAAAAGTTTTACGATTTTGTGGAGCGTGGCCGTAGCCAACATACTGACGATGGCAGTATCGTGGATATTGTTGGCGTGGTATGCGTCGGACACAGCGTTTTTGTGGGTGTTTTATGTGGTAGCCGAAACGCTGATTATCCGGCTGATGAATCTGCGCAAACTGGCACTCAAAGATGCGTTTATGCTTAGTATCGCCATGAACGTAACAAGTTACTCTATCGGCATGATTGTATCGTTTTGGCTGGCCGAATTGATTTTTTAAGGTTGGCTCTTTATCCAACCCCCCGCTTTTACCCCTACGGCGAGCAGCGGGGGTTTTTATAACGTATAATACCGGTTAGCACTTCCACTGGGAAGTTGGGTTCCTTTCATAATTTTTTGGCAATAATCGCCTTGGGATTGGGCAAAATCCTGTACAAAAAATCCACCGCCGCCACTGCTTCCTTCTACGCAAACTATTTGACTGCTCGGCACACCGCCGCTATACGGATAATTATTAAATATCACAAAGCCGGCATAAGCGTATTTACCGCTATTGCGTATGAGCCATAGCCCCGGTAAATTATCACTATGAGATAACATTAACGACCAATCTTCATTAGATAAAGTTTTCCAATAAGCCGGCGACATAGCCGCCGTATGTCCCGTCCATGGAATTTCTACGGCGAGCACATCCCAAGAAGTGGGCCAACTGCCGTTAGCCAGTTCGTATGCTTTGGCGGCTTGATAAACGTTTTTTAGCATCACAAGTGCCTGTGCCGATTTAGATTTTTCCACCGCTTTTTGATATTGCGGCACGGCCACCGCCGCCAATATGCCGATGATAAGAACAACGACGAGTAGTTCAATAAGTGTGAAACCCATTAAATTAGGTGTCATCCCGGCAGGCTGTTGGCCGGGATCTTCCGCCTTCCACATAAAACAAGGCCTTTTTCCTTTATTTAATAACAATACAGGATGAGGAAGATCCCCGACAGAAACACTCGGGGATGACAGATTATTTTTATCACAACTTTTTAACAACTGATTTTCTTTTTGCATACATTTTTCTCCCGCCGCGTTCGTCACCCCGACCCTGCGGGCAGCATAAGCGGGGTATAACGCGGTTTTTTATTTATCATTTATTAAAATGTAGCAAAAAAAAAAACGGTGTCAAGTTTTTTTCACCAAATAGAAGTCAAAAAAAACACCCCCGCCTTTGCCTCTGCGGCAAGCAGCGGGGGTTTTTGCTTCCACTAAAACTATCTGTTATTTTTCGGCGTTTTGTTTAGCGGCCAGTTCGGAGCGGACCTTGTTAAACAAGTTGCTCGCAGTAGCGCGCTCTAAAAACGCTTCCCACTCTTGTTGGGAGAGTTCAAAATCATCCATCACAACCGCCGATATTTCTTTCGCCGCGTCTTTGCCGGATTTGCCCAATTTGGCATATTCCTGCTCCAACTCCACATAGCGGCTGGCGACCGCGTAATCAATATCATCTTGCGAATAGGTAGGCATCGCCGGCTCTTTCATCGTGTTCGTATCGGTAATGCCGACGACAGGCGGTTCTTGCCCCGGATACGTTTGCGGCTCTTCGCCCGGCAACGGCTCCGCGTGCGGCGCACGGGCAAGCGGCTTATCGCCAGACGGCGCAAACAAGCGCTCATGTTCGCCCGGCAACAATTCTTGCGTAGGTTGCGTATCGGTAACATTCGTCACGCGGCCCATCATAAAGTTGGAACAGGCCGAGGGATTAACAATAAAATAGATACTTAAAATAATAAAAACTAAAATAATTGTTTTGAGTATAATTTTTACCACAACGCTTCCTCCTAGTTATAGGATACAATATTTTTAATTTTTTTGTTTGTTATTTTGCTCCGTTCCCGCACCGCTTTTTTGCAACTGGCGTACACTTTGCACAAATTGAGGATTGGATAAAATCTGTTGTATTTTTTGGGCGAAGTTCGGGTCTTGCATATATTTGGATACCACCGCTTGGATTTGCGGGTTCTCTTGTAAGAGTTGTCCTAAATTGCCGTCGCTTAGTGCGCTTAAATCGGCCGCCTGTCCGCGTGTCACTTCGGCCAGTTCCTTATTAAACGCTTTAATTTCCGGCTCGTCCTTAAAATCACGCACGATAGAGCGCAACGTTTGCTGTGCTTGGATTACGGCTTGTTCCTCCGGTAGCGGCGCGTCTTCCAGCACTATGGTTTGCGAGGTAGTCAACGAAACACTTTTGCCCGCTTGCGAATTATCCGCGTGAAGCGGCAACACCGCCATAGACGTAATATCGGCGGGCAACACTTGCGGGTTGGCTACGGGCTCGGCCTGCGGTGCAGAGAACGCTACCGGCACTTGCTGGAACGAAAACGCGGCAGCGGGACTGTTCAAGCGTTCTTCTTCCCACTGGGCGACTTTCTTTTGATAGAACTGATAACCGCGCACCGCGCCCATAAATAAGAGCGCGGTGAGCATAAGAGCAATTAACCCGTAACTTGTTTTTGACATTATTTCACAATATCAATCAGTTCCACGTCAAACACGAGCACCGAGTTAGCGGGAATCGGCCCGACCGGACGGTTGCCGTACGCTGTTTGTGCCGGGCAAACCACCGTTGCTTGCGCACCGGGTTTTAATTGTTGAAACGCTTTGGTCCAACACGGGATAACATCCGTTAAGCGTGTTTGGAAGGGCTGATTACGGTCGCGCGAACTGTCAAATTTCGTGCCGTCAATAAGCGAACCTGTATAGTGCGCTTTGACGGTATCATCAGCCTTGGGGGTTTTGCCTTTACCGGCGCGGGTTTGTTTGATAAGCACGCCGTTATCTAACTTTTTGACACCTTTTTCTTTTTGGAAATTTTCCAAATACGCTTGTTGGGCCGCTTGGTGTTTTTCTTGTAACAAGCGGGCATCATCGCGGTATTTTTGGATAATTTGCGGTTTGTATTTTTCTAAGTCCGTTTGCGATTTTTTGCCGAGCAAACTGTCGCGCATTCCTTGCGAAACGGCCTTAAAGTCGGTTTCGTTATCCAAAATAAGTTCGCGTTTAAGGTTATCGCCTAGCAAAAACCCGAGCGAATAGAGCATTTGCGTGCGTTGGGCCGGGTCGGCAACGGCGGCGGCGTCTTGTGCGGACACCGCAACCGGTAAAACAAATAAAACAGCCAATACTAATTTTTTCATTATTTTCTCCTTACTTATTTAGTGTTCAAATATGCCGCTAAGCGTGCGGTAATTTGCGTGGCGGCCTGTTCTCCGGCGGCTTCCATACTGCGGCGCATAGATTCTTCCACGCGCGACGTTCCCGCCCGTTCATACACGTTAAACCGCGAAAAAGTAACCCCGCGGGTCGCATCCACTAAACTGACAGACACATTACTGGAAGCCCATTGTAAGCCGTCTATTTTTTTAGAATCATAATTATCCACATCCGTTAAAATTTCCACACTAAGCACTTTTTCCGGGTCGGAAATATCCACGACGCCAAGCCCCATTTTGTTAAGTGCATCCACCACGTGGGTAATCATCACTTTGCTTTCGCGGCCTTGCACATCCACGCCCACAAGTACAGCCGCCATTTTTTCTTTTAATTTATTTTTGTACGGGAAAAATTTATCCGCATTATAACTTTCGTGTGTCTTAGATAAGAACTGGTACGTATCATCTAATACCGTGCGGCGCGAAATAAGCGGTTGCATCCGGTAGGCGATACGCAAGTCAGCAAGCGGCTCGGCGGGACTGGCAAAATGAGCATCTAAGCCGGAAAGTTGGGCATCCGTTTTATCCATTTCCTGCGCTAACACGTGATGAGCGTTCTCACGCGACAACACGGCCAGCGCCAAATAATGGGTTTGTTGGAGCGATTTATCACGCCATACTTTATCTACTTTGGCATTGGCCATAAGGTCGGTTAACACAGGGTCCTGTGCTAATTCGGGCGCGTTTTGCACAATGGCCTGACGCATATTATCCAACGCGCGGGCCGATGCTTCGTTTTTTGTCTTACCGTCGCCTCCGACCACGTAATACTTGGACGAATCGTATTTAGACGCCTGATACGATACGGTATTTTTATTAAGCGTCGTACAAGCACTTAAGGCCAGTACGGCGGTGAAACATGCTAGAAGTTTTCTCATAAGTTCTCCTTATTTGGCGGTGCGGTAATGCAGGTAAACACGGCCTCCCGGCGTTACACGCACATTTTCAAAAGTATGTTCTCCTACTATATTACCAAATCGGTCGCGAAAGCGCAGGGTAATATCCTGCTCTCCCGGTGCAACAAATATCCGTGCCATCAGAATTTGCGCGGGCAAGGTAAACCATTGGCGGGTGTCGGCCTTTTCCACGGCATTACCTAAGATATTGACAAACAACTCGGCCACTTGTCCGACATTGTCGTTTTTAGAGGCCGATTGGGCTGCTTGATTAGCCGCTTGGGCGGCTACTTGTTTGGCTACGGCGCGCGCCACCGCCCGAAACCAAATACCGGGCAACCGTTCCTCTAAATCGGCCTTGGCGGCGGCAGATAAATCGGCCACTTTTTGCAACGCATATCGTTGGCCGTCCGGCGCTTGGGCGAAGGAGGATTCAATGGTATAAGATTGCGGGGTCAAATCGGGGAAAGCCACCGTCACGGCGTGGCCCATAAATCCGGCCCGAAGAGCATTAGCGACAGCAGGGCCGACATCCGTACGATTTGTTTCCTGCGCGGAGGACAAAATAGCACGCATTTTATCCCACGCCAGTTGTACGGTAGTATTGCGCTTAAGAGGCAATAAACCGTTGTAATGAAAAATAATCACTTCGCCCAGTTTATTATAATCTGCCGGGACAGAAAATTCCGGTGCGGACACTTGTAAAAGTCCGCCTAAATTGCGGTAAGCGTTCAACGCGTTTTGGCGGCTGATGCGCGCATCGGAGAGTTGCCCGACCGACTCAAAAATCAAACTGGTAAAATACTGCACAAAAGGGTCGTCGTTATAACCTTTTGTTTTACTGCCGCGCAAATTATCTAAAAATTGTACAGCCCGGCGCGCTTCTACCGCAGCGTCGGATAAATTATCTTGCGCAATAAAATTCATGGCACGGTAAAAATACGTCATGGCGCGCTCGTAGGGAGCGACGCTGTAGGGAAGTGTCAAATCGTTGACAAGTAACCGTCCCGCCGATTTAGAGGCGCTGACGGTATAGAGTTCTTCAATCCGGTCTTGCGCTTGGGCAAACAGTTCATCGCTTTGGGCATTTTCGCCCGCGTCGTGGCGCAAAACGGCTTCGTCCAAATAGGCTAAGGCGCGGTCTTGCTTGGCGTAATGTTTGGTGCGTTTGGTTTGCACCGTATCGGCGGCCGACTTAAATTCGCCTTGGGCGATTTGCCGGCTGATATCGGTTTTATAACGCAAGGAAGGCGCCGCACACGCGGAGCAAAACACCAACAGCCCCAACACATATACGCGCGCCTTCATGCGAAATTTTCCTTACCAAGAAACTTTACTGCGTTTGACGTATTTCTTGATTTGTTTTTGTCCGTTCCAAACGATTTGGTTCGTTTCCAAGTTAATGAGTTTCAAGTTCGTTTGGTAGAACACGAGTGCTTTGGAGCCGGATTTATCCACTACGGAACTGAGTACACCCGAGAGCATAAAGTCCGCTCCGACTTCCTGCCCAAACGCTTTGCGGGTAGTTTCGGATGCAAACTCGTCTTGCTCTAAACGCTCTTGGCGTATTTCGCCGCGTTCGCCGGCAGAAGCCACAAATTCCACCTTGCCCGAGTTGATAAGCGCGCGTTGCATTTCTTCCACAAATACACGCGTATTGATATGTTCGGACGATTCGTTTGTTACCGTGCCGACAATCACCACCGGTTCTTTACCGTTTTTAGTCAAGAATTTGGGATACCAACCGCCCTGTAAGCAGTCCGTAATCATTTCTTGAGCCACCATTTGTGCATCGGTATCGTTCCACCCGCCGGACACGTCTTTGACGAGGTTTGTTTCCACCCGTTTGACACTGGGCGAACATGCACCCACCAACGCCGCGCACAATAAAGTAAGTACTAGTTTTTTCATTGATGATTCTCCTTGTTAATTAGCGTTACTGTTATCCTATCAAATTTAACACAAACG
>Ga0247610_10005147_pt1 | contig 13819 bp, 13 predicted proteins | sample 174DNAGHGhighgp2_FD_193483 | JGI IMG/M metagenome (GOLD analysis project Ga0247610, IMG submission 193483) | Sheep rumen microbial communities from Palmerston North, Manawatu-Wanganui, New Zealand - 1742 DNA GHGhigh gp2 | ecosystem: Host-associated > Mammals > Digestive system > Stomach > Rumen... | reverse complement strand
CTCGTAATCTCATGAAATTAAGGAGATTGCGACGCTTCGCTCGCAATTGGCATGCGGATGGCGACGGTTATATTTTCGTAATGCCTGACCACAGACTCGTATTGATACATGTCATTACGAGCTTTGCATAGCAAAGCGTAGTAATCCCATTAAATTTTACATTATGATTGAAATAATAAACAAAATAGTTTATAATATTAAAAAAGGAGTTTTGAGGATGTATAAAAAAGGATTCACATTAGCTGAAGTTTTAATCGTTTTAGGTATTTTAGGCTTGATAGCAGCTATGACGATGTCAGTTCTTTTTAAAGTTTTGCCAAACATGGACGAAGAAAATTTGAAAAAAACTGCTTATTCTGTTCAAAATATTATTGCTCAGATGCATAATGATGAATCTATGTATCCTAAAATATCTGATTATAATAAGCAAGGCTTTAAAAATACTGATAAGGTAAACATCAAAGGTGTTTCGTATGGTGGCAGTTCCTTGGATGGAAATAATGAGGAAAATTTAAGGAACGAAAAATTCTGCAGACTTTTTGCTTCAAGATTTGAAAAGAAAGGTGCTGATAATGATGTTATTTGTCTTTCTCCACAATATGGCAGTGAAAATGTTTTGACTTCAGATAGGGGATATACATCGGTTGATAAATCTTTTACAACTACTGATAATATGGATTGGTTTTTGTTCAAAGATGATTTTAAAGAAGGATATTCGGTTATTATTGTTGATGTAAATGGCAGTGAATGCCCTAATACTACCGATTTAGGAAATATCCCTAATAATTGTAACGGAAGATACAAATTCGCCGACAGAAGAAAATTCTATATAAGGCCTAACGGAACTTTTACAGATTTAAAACCCGGGTCAGAAGCTGATATTACGCCTTATGCTATTAATGTTAATATTATATGCAACGGTAAAGATGATCAAGGTAACAAAATTAAAGATTGCGGGGAGGTTACTATTAATTCTCCGTCAGGCAAATTTGTAAACCTTGAACTTAATGAAACTTATACATTGACTGCAATACCTAAGAAATCTGATGGTATTGATGCATTTACATCCAGTTGGCAAGATAATAAAAAAGATATAACAATTAACGGACAAATCCAAAATATCAAAACTACCGTAAGATTTTCTCCTATAGAAAAACATAATATTAATCTTGTTATAGAAGGTTGTATGGAAAATGAAATACTTGGCAATTGTATTAAAAGCGAAAATTTTAAGTTAGTACAAAAATCAATGTGGAAAGTAAAGCCAGACAACGGTCGTGGCTATACATCAGGGAATGTATTGAATACTTATTCCGGAAGATTTACGGAAGATTCATCATATAACACACTTTCCACAACTGACATTCCGGTTGGAAATTATCGACTTCAATTTGATTTAGTTTGGCCTTATGCGGCATATGATTCCGGTAGTCATACTATAACCAGCAGTTTTGTTAAAGATTTCAGACTTGGAACAAGCGATATTAGTTATACTATAAATCTCTTAAAATGCGAAGAAGTTAATGTTCAAAAAGTCGGTGGCGGAAGTACTGTTACTTTGAAAGTTTGTGAGTCGGAAGGTAACGGTTATACCAGTGATGATGAAGAATATGTATTTAATGTTGGGACTCAAAAATTTACATATGAAGACGAAGAATACGAAAAGATCGAAGATTAGTATATTGCAATCTGAATCTTTGTGTTATAATTAACAACATAGAGAGGTGTCCGAGCGGTTTAAGGTGCAATCTTGGAAAGGTTGTGTGGGAGAAATTCCACCGAGGGTTCGAATCCCTTCCTCTCTGATTGCCGATATAGCTCAGTTGGTAGAGCAACTCATTCGTAATGAGTAGGTCAAGGGTTCAAGTCCCTTTATCGGCTTGTTGTATTTGTAGACGAGTTGTTTATTTTATTAATTTTGACTACTTTATTTAATTGTAACCATAACAATATTTTCCCCTGTTTATATTTATGTAAAATATTTTTATCCAAAAAAATTGCTTAATGTTAGCAAAGTTATAAAAATTATTACAACTGGGTCCTATAATGTTGCATACTATTTATAGGCAAAAATTTAATTTTATTTAAGAAATATCATCATTCAAAAAGAGTGCATAGTATTATCTAATGAAAATAATTTATTCGTCATTTTAAATTAAGTTTAAATAATCATTTAATGCTGTTTACCAGTTTCTGCAAATTTTATTATTATTCATTGCACTATAGCTGGGGCGTTTTGCAGGTCTTGGAAAATCAGATGTTTTACATGGCTTTAAGTTAATTCCGCATGTTTCATTTCCGGATATTAATCTGTATTGTTTGAATATTTCTTTTGCAAAACCATACCAGCTTGTGCTTCCTGAACCGCAAACATGATAAATGCCATAGTCATATTCCGAAAGTAATTTTACAATGCCGTTTGCAAGTTCACATGTCCATGTCGGACAGCCAATTTGATCATCTACAACTTTTAAATCTTCTTTATTACACAATGATAACATCGTTTCTACAAAATTTTTGCCGTGATGTCCGTATAACCATGATGTTCTTGCAATATAATATTTTTTACAGTATTTTTGTACAAATTTCTCTCCCTCTAATTTTGTCTTACCATAAATATTTAGAGGATTTGTAACATCATCGGGTAAATATGGTTCTGTTTTTTTCCCGTCAAAAACATAATCGGTTGATATGTATACAAGGGTAATATCCAATGTAGAACAAACTTTTGCAATGTTTTCGGTACCTTCTGAATTAATTAATCGAGCTTTTTCAATTTCATTTTCAGCCGAGTCTACATTTGTGTAAGCAGCGCAATGTATAACTATGTCAGGTTTTTCTGATGAAATAACAGTATTAACTGATGAAAAATTTGTTATATCCAGTTTGTCTATGTCCGTCTCTATTACCTCATAACCACTATCTTCAAGTATAGGGCACAAATCCTGCCCTAACATTCCTTTTGCTCCTGTTACTAAAATTTTCATAATTCACCTCAGGTAATATTATTGCACAAACTTGATGAATAAACAGATTTTTATTAGAATATATATTATGATACTTAATGAATTTTCAAAATACTTGCAGGCTAATACAAAAAAAATAATCTCTGAAAAAGTCTCTACTACAAAACTTCTTTGTGATTGGATAAAGATTGTTATATATAAAAATCCGAAAAGTAATATTGAAAAAATTGTTCATAAAGAAATTACTCTTGCTGAAAATAAGTCGGGTGATTTTTTAATTGTTGGGAAATCTCCGAGTGGTCGTGTTTTAGTTAATGCTCTGTATAATTTTGCTTTGAGTTATGAACATTACATTATGCAAAAATGGATTGCAGACAAAAAACCTGCTGATTTTTCTCTATAGCCTGCCTAGGTAATATTATTTCAAGATTATTGTTTTAAAATATTCTTGAAAAGGAGAGAAATAATGATATTAAATCCGCCAATTTGTAGAATGAAAGATTTTAGCAATTTATTTATTGAATTAACTGCAAAAAATTGTAATCAGAGATGCAAACATTGCTATATTGATTTTCCGCTTAATAAAAATATAAAAGATTTTATTCCTATTGACGTCATAAAAAAAGCTATTGAAGATACAAAATCAGAAAAAATCGAATGTATTTATTTAACAGGTGCAGAACCCATGACGCATCCTGATTTTAATAATATTTTAAGATTATGTTTAAAACGATCAAATGTTTGTATTTTTACGAACGGTACTTTTATTAATGAAAAAAAAGCAAGATTTTTAAAGCGTGTCGAAGATGAAACCTGTCATGAAATTATATTTAAATTAAGTATTGACCATTATGATGAAATGAAAAATGATGAGATTCGTTCAAGAGGGTCATACAGAATTGTTCTTAATGCAATTAAACATCTTAATAAATACGGATTTAATCCAATTTTATGCGTTACTAATTATTATAATGAACCGATTGATAAACTTCTTCTTGAATTTAAAACAATTTGCAATAAAATTGGATATGATGCGAATAATCATAATATTATAATTAATAACTACTGTTCTAAAAATAAAATTGAAGAATTTAGTTACAATGAAAATGTAGATACAGATTGCGAACATGGAAGAATTTTAACAAATAAAGGAGTTTATAGCTGCCCATTTCTAGCTAATGATTATAGAGGCAGGTGCGGCTCAGATCTCTCTGATTATTCAAAGCACAACTCAATAGAAACACAATATTGCAATTTCTGTCAAAATAACAGACAAATGTTCTTTGGTATTGATTTCAAAAATTTTCAATAATTAAAAATTCTCTAAATTGTTTTCATCATTATTTGATGGTGGTGTAAATGATGCAGGGGCAGCTTGTTCTTCTTGAGCTTGTTGAACTGGTGCCGGCGGAACATAACCATTATTTTGTGCATATAATTTTAATTGTAAGCTAACAAGTAATATTTTTTTATCTTTGTCGTATGGAACAATTTTTATAGTTGAAATATCAAGAAAATGTTCGTGTCTGTACAAATCTCTTAAAAAACTTTCAAATTGAGTATATGTTCCAATCATATCAGATGTTATACGGCAAACATGAAACTTATTTGGAAGATTTTTTACAAAATTATCTTCATTTTGTAAATCATAATCATATTTAATTGCTCTTGTTTTAATTTTGTTATCACGCATTACTTGTAAAATTTCGGCAAATTCCTCAGCAATTGCAGCTTCGGAATCCAAACCTTCATTTACCGGTTTATAAAAAGCTTTTAAAGATGAATTACTTTCTTCAACTTTTTCTTTAGCTTCGTTATTTAAATTCTCTAATTTTCTTTCCGCATCTGCCAGTGCAACAGATTCAGTTTTTGTATCATTTTCAAGTTTTACTACCGAGACCAATTTTGGTATTACTTGTACTAATAACAATATAAAAACCAATATACCAAAAAACAAAATCAACAAAGGAATTTGAAATTTTTTTATATTAACCTTATAATCTTCCACTCTATTTTCTCCTATTCTGTTTTATTTTCATTGGTATTGCTATCACTATTCGTTAACGCTTCTAATGATCCGGATTCCATGTTTGTTACTTCAAATTCATAATCAGATAACTGATTATTTGAATCAATTGTAACGGCATCATCAACCGAACCTGATTTTAATTGTAACTTGTGTAATCTTAACTGGGTATTTATAAGTGCATCTTTCATATTAGTATAAAAAGCATAAACATCTTCTACATTTTTAGATTCACCTTTTATATCAAATTTACCGTCATCACTTGCCATAAAATACGTTAACCAAAGTTTCTTAGGTACAGATTCTCCTAAAGCCATATATGCCATAAGTTTTGAACGGTTGTAACCTTGAACTTTTTTTATTTCATTATTAACGTCAAAATTGCTAGTATTTGCTCCATCCCCTTGTATTTTTGAAATCTCAGATTCAACATTTTGTTTTCTTGAATTAACATCATCATATTTTGCCTGTTTGTCTTTTAAAATGAATGGTGTTACAAGCATAAGTATAAGCATTGGAAGAATCAAAATTCCTGCTGTAATCATTGATAAAATCTTTGCCTGATTAGGTGATATATCAAATTCTAAATTGCCAAGTGCAAAATGAACCAGTTCATCACCATCAAAAACATCTCCGCCAGAAACATTTGATGTTCCAAGAAAGTTAAACTCAACAGGAGTTTTTATAATTGAGCTGGATGCAACGCCAATTGCTTCCAAAGAAATTTTATGTGCATCATCTTGTAAAACATCTAAACTTACGGGAATAATGGATTCTTCTTTTTTGAAATCGTTGTTTTCAAGATACACTTTAACAATATCAATATTCATTCTTGCACTTAATACTTCAGCACTTACCATATCAGTACAAGAAACTATATACAAATAATTTGCCGGATAACCCAAAAGAGCAATTTGTGCAGAGGCACTTATTGCATTATATATTTCATCGCCTTCATATGATCTTATTGCAAGAGGTTCTTCATAATATGAAACCATATGTTTTCCAACCATTGAAGCAATTGAATATCCATTCTGGTTTATTATCATTAAATTCCATGATATATCATCTTTAAGTTGTTCTTCAGCTCTTCCTGAAATATCAAGTGCTTTTAAGATTGATGATAATGATGTTTCAATTCCAATAAGATTTGCGCCTAATTCATTTAATGCATTTTTAATATCATCAATAGTGCTCTTTTGTAACGCTGAGTAGAATAAATTTCTTGAATCTTCAGATTGTTTATATGTTGCATCAAACCAACCTATGACAGGTTCGGTATTTTTAAACACGTATGACTGTTCAGCCATTGATACCAATGCTGTATTAATTTGATCATCAGCCATAATAAGCGGAAACGAATGCGCTCCTAACAGTACTAATGGTAAATTTATTACAACATTAGACTTTGGACTTATTTTTAGTTCATTAAACAATTCTGAAACAGCATCTTTAAATGATTGAATATCTGCAATAGTTCTATGAGATTCTATGTAATCTAAAGGCTTGTGCGCATAACTTTTTACGATTCTAGCTGTTGTATCAAGCTGAATCATTTCTAAGCCTACACCGGGAGTTACTGATAAATAAACAGTTTCTTTACTTTTTGAACCAAATTGTTGAAATAAATTCATACTCTTCTCTTTTTTATAAATTTGCTATACTACATTTTTATTATACAATATATTTTATAAAGATAGCAAATTTTACATAAATTTACACTGAATGTAGGAGAGTTTACCCGAATGAATGAGCTTGTTCAAAAAATAAATAAGTTAAAAAAAGATAAGAATGTTGTAATACTGGCACATTGTTATCAAAATGTAGAAATTGATGAAGTAGCTGATTACGTTGGAGATTCTCTATACTTAAGTCAAATGGCAGCAAAAACTTCTGCCGATATAATTTTATTTGCAGGAGTTTATTTTATGGCTCAAACTGCAAAAATTCTCTGCCCTGACAAAAAAATCTTACTTCCCAGATTAGAATCAGGATGTAGAATGGCAGATATGATTTCTTTAGAACAACTCAGAGAATTTAAAGCTCAACATAGAGGTATTCCTGCTGTTTGTTATATTAATTCTACAGCTGAAGTAAAAGCGGAATGTGATATTTGTTGTACAAGTTCAAATGCAATTCAAATAGTAAAAAATTTAAATTCAAAGGAAATATTGTTTTTGCCGGACACATATCTGGGAAAATGGGTAGAACAAAAACTCGGTGATACCAAAGTTATTACATATCCGGGTTTCTGTCCTACGCATCTTCAGATTAGACCTGATGATATAAAAAATGCAAGAGAAAAATATCCTGATGCAATTGTATTGGCTCATCCGGAGTGTCATCAGGCAGTTACAGAAAAAGCAGATTTCGTTGGCTCAACTACAGCAATTATGAATTTTGCAAAACGAAGTGATAAAAAACAATTTATAATTGCAACAGAAAAAGGAGTTGTAGACAGATTAAAGAGGGATTACCCAGAAAAAGAATTTATATTGATTAGAGATGATATTATATGTCCTAATATGAAATGGCATACACTTTCTGATATATATAATTCACTTCAAAATGAAGAACATGAAATCCTTGTAAATGAGGATACAGCTTTAAAAGCTCTAAACTGTATTAATAAAATGCTTGAAATATCTGCATCAGGAGCTAAAAATGGATAATGTTATTTTTGGAAAAAATGCTATAACGGAAGCACTTATAGCAGGGGAAAGAGAAATTAATAAGATTTTAATTTCAAAAAATATTCATGCAGATGCAAAAATAGATAAAATAAAAGAACTTGCGCAAAAAAAGGGAGTTGTATATCAGTTTGTTGCAAAAGAAAAGTTTATTCCATATGCTGAATTTAATCACCAAGGTGTTATAGCTCAAATTTCGCCAATAAAATATATGGATTTAGATGAATTTTTAGAAAAGAAACATGAAAATTCTTCCGTTGTTATATTAGACGGAATTGAAGATTCTCATAATTTGGGTTCTATTATACGAACTTGTGTTTGCGCCGGTGTTTCAGGTATTATAATTCCGTCAAGAAGAAATGTGCAAGTAAATGCAATTGTTGAAAAAACTAGCGCAGGTGCAATAAATCATATTCCTATAATAAAAGTTAATAGCCCTGTTAACGCTGTTCAAAAATTAAAAAATTCAGACTGGTGGGTAGTTGCAACAGATGCAAGTGCAAATGATAATTATTATGATATTGATTATACGAATATGAATTTTGCACTGATTATGGGTGCGGAGCATGCAGGAGTTTCAAAATCATTGGTGAAATTATCTGATTTTGTTGTAAAAATTCCAATGTTAAAAGATTTTAATTCGCTGAATGTATCAAATGCTTTAAGTGCAATAATTTTTGAAACAGTTAGACAAAAATTAAAAAATAAATTATAATAAAGAGAGAGAGATGAAAGAAGAATTAAAAAAATACGGATTATTATCGGATGATATTTCTGATGAAGATATAGATTTTCATAAACTTGATACTGAAGATGATGATAATTTATTAGAGTCAGTTGAAGATCCAAAAGTTCAGGAAAGTTTATCTACTGTAAATTCTGATGATAGTGTAAAGATATACTTGCAGCAAATAGGTAAAATCCCGCTTTTATCAGCAGAACAGGAACTTGATTTAGCTAAAAAAATTTATGAGGAGCATGATGAATTCTCGAAAAATTTGTTGGTTAACGCAAATCTTCGGCTTGTTGTTAGTATAGCAAAGAAATACATTGGACGCGGACTTTCATTTTTGGATCTTATTCAAGAAGGCAATATGGGTTTAATGAAAGCTGCCGGAAGATTTGATTATACAAAAGGGTACAAATTTTCAACTTATGCAACTTGGTGGATTCAACAATCAATAACTCGTGCTATTGCTGATAAAGCAAGGATTATTAGGCTTCCTATACATATGATTGAATCTCTCGGAAAAATAAGACGTGCAACTATTGATTTAACTACAGAATTGGGTCATACTCCATCTAAACAAGAGATAGCTTACAGGTTGGGAGTATCTGTCAATAAATTAACTTCTATAGTTAAATCTGCTCAATCTACAATAAGTATGGAAACTCCTGCAAATTCCTCTGATGATTCATCAAAAATAGCTGATTTTATTGTCGATGAAGATTCTATAACTCCTGATAAAAGAGTTTCACAAGAAAATTTGTTTGATGATATAAGAAAAATGCTTAATCAATTAAGCCCAAAAGAACGTGATGTGCTTATTTTACGCTATGGGTTAGACAACAATGGTGCTAAAAAAACTCTTGATGAAATCGGTACACAGTATGGAGTGTCAAGAGAACGTATTAGACAAATTGAAAACAGAGCTATAGCAAAACTTAAAAAACTTTGCAAGAATAAAAAACTATCAGTAGGTTTAAAAAATTATTTTGGCGAGTAAGAAAAATAAGAGGCAAAAGCCTCTTATTTAGTAGTTATGAATTTTTATTATTTAAAAAACCTGCCATAGTAGGTTGATTTTCCGGTCTCAAAATCAAAGGTCTTCCGATTGATATTTTATTATTAGCATTATTTGCTTTTTGTGCTGCTTGTTCTTTTTCTACAGCTTTTTTAGTCATTTTTTCACAATATCTTGCAAGCCACATCATAAATGCCGGAACTAGAACCAGTGTTGATGCAAAACCAAATGCGCTGTTAAATGTTTTAGCTCTATTTATAAATTTATTGTCTGCTGAAGCAAAAACATCATATATTTTCTTTAATTCATCTGAATCTTTTGCTTTTTCAAATGCTTTATGAATTTCGTCTATTGAAGCATCTTTTAAAGATTTACCATTGCCGAATTTTTTCATTATAGCTTCGGATTTTTCTTTAACTATATTATCAATATTTAATACTTTTTTAACATCACCGCCATTTTCCTGTAAGAATTTAAAGAATCCGTTTATGCCGTCTTTGTATTCATTTATATTGCTATATTTTGAAACAATCTGACTGCTTGACAAAACTTCAATACCTTGACCGGCTGTGAAGTAGTTTTTAAATTTATTCCAAAATCCTTTTGAATGATTAGATGGTGTGATATTGAGTGCCAAGCCTGATATTTTGGAAAATATTTTTGAGAATCCTCTTGCAAGAGCTTTAGCTGCAAATAAAATTGCAGTAAAACTTGTAATATCTCTTACTAAAATTTCTTTACGTTCTTTATCGCTTTTTGCATTCAAATATCTTGGCGGCAAAGTGAACCCGAATAATAAAGTTAACATTGCTGACACAGGCATAGAAGCTCCATTGAATTCAAAATTCTTTAATAAATTGCTAATGCGACCTTCTTTTATCGCAGTTTCACCAATCTTTGAAAAGCCTCCTGTAAATGCTACATCTTTTTTTGCAGGATTATCATTATTTTCTTCAGGTTCTAAGCCTTTTAATCCGGGATCGTGTTTTAGTCCTAAGTTGTATAGTTTTGGAATTAATGAATAAAACCCGACTACAGCACTCCACATTCCTAAATTGGCAACAACTCTTGTACCGGATCTGTGGAGATTGAATTTTTTTACAAATTCTTTTATATCACCTGAAGCATTTCCGTCAACAAACTTTTTGGTTTGTTTTAAAGCGTCATTTGTATAATCAGATAAACTTTGGGTTATACGTGATATAGATGAGTGAAGTTCTTTATCTCCGGTTTTCATGATTACGCCGGTATTATCAGCTGATGCTTCCACTGAAGATTTTCTCAATTTCATAAAATCTTCAATTATTTGTTCCAGTAATTTTTTAGCACCTTTCTTGTCTTTATTTGCTTTTAATTTCTCAACCTCAACTAAATTGTTAGCAAATTTAGTCGCTTCTTCAGTTAATTGGCTTCCGCTTAATGTTTTGTCTGTTGAGTGATATAAAACATTTTCAAAAACACTTCTATAATATCCTTGTTTAAATGCTTCGCTATTTGATAGCTGACTTTTATTTTTCGCTGCATATTCTGCAAAATTATTACCTAAAGCACTTATATGATTTACATGAACATTGTTGGCAGTTCCTGAAACTTTTTTAATAATAGCAAGCAAACCCATTGGAATTAAAAATGCGCTTGGTCCGCTTAAAACTTCTCTGATTCCTTCGCGTCTTGCAAATTCCCAGTTCAAAGGCCCAGTCTTCTTACCGTTTTCGTCTTTTTTTCTGTTACGATTTAGGCCTTCATATATTCTGGGACAAACCATGCCTATACCGTCTTGAGCAATAAAAGATGCCGCAAATCCACCCCTGTCAATTGCATCCATTACCGTAACGACAGGATTAAAAGAACCTGTAAATGATTGCTGGTATCCTTTTGTTAATTTATTTTTATTGCTATTTACAGCACCATTATTACTGTTTATTGCTTCTATCGGCATGTCCCTACTTTATAATTTCATAACTACACATATATTATAAAAATTATCATTTACATTAATTGCTATTTTCTTAAAGGTTTTTAAGAAACATTAAGTAAATGTATTAAGTGTAATTATTATACTTAATAAGTATTTTTTTTGCAAGTAATTTACTACAATTATAACAATAAATTTACAAAGTATATTTTAAGCAATTACTATTCTGCTTTTTGCTGATTTTGATTTAATTGTTGAGTTTTATTTTTTAATTTCATCATTTTTTTTATAGCTTTTGCTTCGCCTACCGGTTTGTTAAAATCTTCTGCATTAATTGTAATCATTTTTTCCCAACATCCGGGTACATTTGATTGAGTTCCACAAATGCAATTTCTCCATGTTTCACCGGTTTTTTTGTCAACAAGAATAGTTAACATATTATTGCCTGTAACTACTTCGTATCTGTTTCCAGATTTACAACAACAATTTTGTAAAAGCATACCTGCCAGTATCAATAATGCTAAACAAATTAAAATATTTTCTTTCATAATAAACCTCACTTTCTAAATATCAATGTATTTTTGTAATTTTATAATAGCATACGGATAAAAAAGAGTTATGTATAATCCTGTGAATGTCATCATTAAAAATGCAGATTTGTAGTCTTGTATAGAATGTAAAAAATGATTTTCTATAATATAAAATAAACCTGTAAAAGTTAATGCTCCAATAATCCCTCTGAAAATTTTAGCTTTAACGGAACCTTTTTTAGCATCAAAATCTAAAAATCTTTTGCATAATAATGTTCCGTTAAACATGCCTGTTACCCAGGCAATATAAACAACTGAAATGTATACTGCTTTTTGTGGGTTTACAAGTATTTTCCCATCGTAATAATCAATTGGATAGTGTTTTTTTAAAACCCATAACAGTATTGTTATCAAAATTAAATTTCCGAATATCAATATATATAGATATCTCTTTTTATCTTTGCTGCACCAATCTATAAGTTTTACAGCACAAAATATTAATAAAATTCCTGCAAAAAGCCCTATTACAACATCTTGAGGAGTATGCACACAAAGGTAGCATCTCGAAAATCCTATTAAAATAACAAATGATATTAATAAAATGCAAGCCCATATTTTATTTCTTAAAATGTAAGCAATTGCTCCCCATAAAGATGCTGCCATAATTGAATGACCGCTTGGAAAGGAGTAGCTTTCTGCAGTTTTTAATGCCATTTGAGGTGGTGATAATTTATCCGATAAAATCCAAGGTCTGTAAATGCAAGCTGACATTTTAAGTACTTGAATCATTGCAAGACTTAAACTGTTAGAAATGAAAAGAAGCATGCCTGCTGAAGTATCAATACACCAATATATAAGTGACATAACTAATGTGGGGAAAAGAAATTCTCCCATTATAGTGAGTGAAAAGAAAAAATTTTCTATTCCGCTGCCTAAAGTTAATCTTATGTTTTGTAACATCAAAAGAAAGTTGATTTGTGGATCCAGCCAAGCCGAATTAGTTAAAATTTCATTAATCATAACAAATCTATATTATTATAAAATCATCTAATTTCAAATAAATTTTTAAATATTACAATAAAAGGCAATTTTTAAAAATAAATTGTTTATATATGTGTAAAAATAATGTTAAAAGGATTTTCTATTTTGATATATTATTTTACGAGAAGTTAATTAGCGTACATATAGGGTACACGATTTTGGGGTAAATCTTTAAGTTGTTTTCTACATAGTGTATCATAATTTAGACAAATAAGCACTTGACAATTTGTAGGTTTTGAACTACAATATATATAGGATAACATAATGGAAAACTTAGAAAAACAGATTATTTACTATACAACTGCAAGCGGTAAATGTCCATTTATAGAGTGGTTTGATACACTTGAGAATAAAACTCAGAGTATAGTGAAAGCACGTATAGATAGACTTAAAGACGGTCTAAAAGGTGATTGGAAACGATTGACCAACTCTAAACTATCGGAACTACGGATTGATTTCGGCAAAGGGTATCGGGTGTATTATCGGGAATTGAACAACATCATAATACTTATAGTTGCAGGCGGTGATAAATCCGACCAGAAGCGGTTAATCAAACAGGCAGGTAAATATCTGAAAGAACTTGAAGAAAGGACATAACAATGGATATAGATAAAATAATAGCAACATCAGTTAAACATGACGAGCATATGCAAGAATGGCTTAAAGACAAAGAAAAACAGAGAGTCTGGCTTGAAACAAATCTTGAAGAATTTGTTAAAGACGGCAATATTGACGCATTTGTTCGTTCTTTAGAGTATGTTGTAAGAGCTCGTGGCAGAGGTGCAATAACTGCTCTTGCAAAAGACTTGGGAATGGATAGAAGTAATCTGTCCGAAATCTTGAACCACAAGAAAACCCCACGTATTGATACAATTTTCAAACTAATTAATGGCTTGGGCTATGATT
>Ga0247610_10005145_pt1 | contig 13819 bp, 11 predicted proteins | sample 174DNAGHGhighgp2_FD_193483 | JGI IMG/M metagenome (GOLD analysis project Ga0247610, IMG submission 193483) | Sheep rumen microbial communities from Palmerston North, Manawatu-Wanganui, New Zealand - 1742 DNA GHGhigh gp2 | ecosystem: Host-associated > Mammals > Digestive system > Stomach > Rumen... | reverse complement strand
TTCGCCATTCTTGCACCCCGATATGAAAACCCTCTATTTCTCTTCGGACCGAGAGGGCGGGTTCGGCGAATTGGACGTTTGGGTCAGCCGGCGATTGAGCGATAGTTGTTGGACATGTTGGTCTGAGCCCGAGAACTTAGGCGCGCAGATCAATACCCGAGGCAGAGACTGCTGGTACAAGGTCAGCGCAGATGGGACTTCCGCCTATTTTGCAAGGAAAGTGGGGCATAGACACGATATCTATTGCATCCCTCTGCCGGAAGACAAACGACCGGAAGAGATTACCGTTTTGAAGACGAATGAGCCCGTTGCTATCAATAATCTGCTCTTCGAAACCGGCAGCGATGTGATCTTGGAGTCTTCTTTGCCGGAATTGAAACGAATAGCTACGTTCGTGCAAACATACGGGTATAAGGTGCGTTTGGCTGGACATACAGACAATATCGGTCAGCCCGAAGCCAATAAAGCATTGTCACAAGCTCGCGCAGAATCCGTTCGTAAACAGTTGATAGAATTTGGATGCGAACCGGAAAAAATAACCGCTACCGGCTATGGAGATTTGAAGCCGATTGCGACGAATGATACCGAAGAAGGGCGTCAAATGAATCGCCGTGTAGAAATAACCATTATTCCATAAAGTATATGAAGAAGATAGTAATTTTTTTATTCACATTGGTTCCGCTGATGATGGTTGCGCAAGAACGCATCATGGTGATCGCGGATCCGCATGTAATGCCGCAGACGCTGATTGAGGCCAATCCGAATTTTGAGGATTACATGCAGCATCAACGTAAGATGTTGGATTTGAGTGAACCTATATGGAACGCACTCATGGATACGGCAATGAAATACCAACCGGATTTGGTACTCATTCCCGGGGATTTGACGAAAGACGGAGAGCCGGAAGCGCATGCGATGGTCGCACAATCGCTTCAACAATTGAGAGAATCAGGCATCCGGACATTGGTTATTCCCGGCAATCATGATCTGCCCAATACTGTGCTTTGGGACAGCCTGTATATGACAGACGAGATGGTCAAAGATCCTCATTCGCATAGTTATGCAGTAGAGCCGTTCAGCGGCGTGACCGTATTAGGTGTGGACGCTACGAATGGTAATGCGTCGGTGGGGACGTTTTCTGAGCAAAGTATGGCTTGGCTTTTGGCGCAAGCTGATAGCGCAAGATCGAAAGGGAATATGATTATCGCGATGTGCCATTGGCAGATATTGGAGCATTTTGACCAACAAGGAACCTTGGAGAGTTCGTGCCGTATGGCTGACGCCGATGCGTTTCGGGATAGTTTGATGGCGCATGGCGTTCGGGTCGTATTGACCGGTCATTTCCACGTAAACGGTATTACCACTTATCGCGATTCCATCAACTACAACGACAGCCTCGTTGAGATCACCACCGGCTCGCCGATTACTTTCCCCTGTCCTTATCGATGGATGACGGTATCAAACGACCGATCCCGTTTGGCGGTGACAACGGATTTTATCACTTCGTTGGACACGATCGCGGATATGAATAGTTATAGCCGTGAATGGATGGCTGTACATACAGAGAATATGATTCCCGCTTTGGCAAACAAGGCATGGGGTAAAGTAGATGCCAAATGGGACACGAAAGTGGTTCCCAAACTACAACAAATGGGAGTCGATAATCTCTTGATAGCTTACATCAAAGCCAAACTACCTAAAAATGAAGCAGAGCGTGTGGATATAACGAAACGTTATCTTGGTGAGGCGGCTGTAAATATGTATCTTTTCCATTCGGAAGCCAATGAACATGAACGTCCTGAAATGGGACAAAATCTGGCGAACGCAGTGTACACCGGTATGAACGGCATGATGGGAGAGTGCTTTGGCGCTTTTATTGAACTAATAGGTATTTTCCAAATCATGGCTCGTGAAATGGCAAAAGAACCGGTACAATCGTTGGTAGAGAATACTACCTTTTGGAGTCTTCCGGCGGATGATATGCGTAGGAATTGCACAAACGATTTGTCGATTACCCTTACCCTGAACGAACCGTTGATCCCCAACGCGATTGAACAGAATCCGACGTTTAATGATGTACGTAAAATAATGCGTGACGGGCAAATCATTATTATTCGTGACCACCGTCAGTACAATATATATGGCGTGGAAATCGCCCAATAATGAAAAAAAATGTAAAAAGTGGCATACACTATTGTGTATGTCATTTTTTTTTTGTAATTTTGCAGCCGATTTCATCTTATACGAGAAAAACATATAAAAACAACTAAATATTTTCATTTTATGAAACCCACTCACATTGAACATTTGGGTATTGCAGTAACTTCGATTGAAGAGGCTGCTCCCTTCTTTGAGTTTCTTTCGGGAAACAAGTGTTATTCTATTGAAGTAGTTGAGGATCAGAAGGTTCGCACCGCTTTCTTCAAAGTTGGCGAGGTGAAGATCGAGCTTCTGGAGCCGACGAGCCCTGAGTCCACGATTGCCAAGTTTATTGAGAAGAATGGTGGTCGCGGTGGCGTTCACCACGTAGCATTCAACGTGGAGAATGTAGCAGAAGCCCTCGCAGAATGCGAAGCAGCCGGCATTCAACTGATCGACAAAGCTCCGCGTAAAGGCGCAGAGAACCTGATGATTGCGTTCTTGCACCCGAAATCCACTAAGGGCGTTCTGACTGAGTTATGCCAGCAGCCCAAGTAAAAAGATATTCATTATTCATTAATCATTATTCATTGATAAAATGGATCAAGCAAAATTAGATAAATTGGTTGCAAACCGCGAGAAGGCGATGGCCGGAGGCGGTGAAGCAGCGATTGAGAAGCATCACGCAAAAGGCAGTTATACCTGCCGCGAGCGTATTAACATGCTGCTCGATGAAGGTTCATTTGAGGAAGTGAACATGTTCCTCACGCACCGTTGCCATGATTTTGGCATGGAGAAGAAAGTGTTCCTGGGCGACGGCGTAGCTGTCGGATCGGGTACGATCGATGGCCGTCTGGTGTTTGTCTTTGCGCAGGATGCTACTGTTATCGGTGGTTCGCTGAGCGAGACGATGGCACTTAAGATCTGCAACGTCATGGACCAGGCTATGAAACTGGGTGCACCGATCATCGGTTTGAATGACTCGGGTGGAGCACGTATTCAAGAAGGAGCCTGCGCGCTCGCGGGATATGCAGAGATCTTCGAGCGTAATATTCTTGCATCGGGTGTAGTTCCCCAGATCAGCGTGATCTTTGGTCCGTGTGCCGGTGGAGCAGTATATAGCCCGGCGTTGACCGACTTCATTATGATGACCGAGCAGAACAGCTATATGTTCATCACCGGCCCGAAGGTAGTGAAATCCGTTACGGGTGAAGACGTAACCGTTGAACAACTCGGCGGAGCAAAGATCCACGCCACCAAATCCGGTGTGACCCATTTCGTGGCTGCAACCGAGGAAGAGGCGCTTGCAGAAGTTCGCCGTCTCGTTTCCTTCATTCCGCAGAACAACATGGAGGAGGCTCCGCTCGTACAGTGCACCGACGATATTACTCGTGTGGATGACAACCTCAACGACATCGTTCCGGCTGACCCGAACAAACCGTACGACATGCACGAGATCATCAACACCATCGTGGATAACGGCGATTTCATGGAGGTTCACAAGGACTACGCGAAGAACGTGATCTGCGGTTTTGCTCGTTTCAATGGCCGTTCCACCGGTATCATCGCTAACCAACCTTCTTGGCTCGCCGGTGTGCTGGACTGCGATGCAAGCCGTAAAGCAGCGCGTTTCGTTCGTTTCTGCGATGCCTTCAATATCCAGATCTTGACGCTTGTGGACGTTCCGGGTTTCCTCTGCGGAACCGGACAAGAGTACGCAGGAATCATCGATCACGGAGCAAAACTGATGTTCGCATACGGCGAAGCAACCGTTCCGAAGGTTACGATTACTGTTCGCAAGAGTTACGGCGGTTCGCACATCGTGATGAGTTGTAAGCAACTCCGCGGCGATATGTGCTATGCATGGCCAAACGCAGAGATCGCAGTGATGGGTGCAAGTGGAGCAGTGGGTGTTCTTCAAGCCAAGGCTATCAAGGCTATCGAAGATCCCGCAGAGAAGAAAGCCTTCATCGCAGAGAAAGAGGCAGAGTACAAAGACCTGTTTGCTTCTCCGTATCAGGCTGCTAACCGCGGATACATCGATGATGTCATTGAGCCGCGCTATACTCGTAGCCGCATCATCCGTGCGTTTGAGATGTTGCAGACCAAACGTCTGACCAACCCGCTCAAGAAACACTCTAATATACCGCTGTAATTGAGAATTGAGAATTGAAAATTGAGAATTATGGTACTATTAGCAGTAACAGCAGAGACATGGATTGTAACCGGCTTAGGTTTCGGCATCGTGCTGGTGTTGCTCTTCTGCCTCGTCTTCATCCTTCAAGGATTTGGATGGATCATGCAGAAAGCCACCGCTCCGCGTGCTCCGAAAGCAGAACAACCGGCTCCCGCTCCGAAGGCTTCCGCTACATCAGCGGAGCCGACGGACGAGGGCACTAAAGCCGCTATCGCTATGTCTCTGGCACAAGCAGGGGATGAAGACATCGCTGCTGTCGCGTACGCACTGTATTTGGCACGCGACGCTAAACATGATATTCCAACCGCTATGATCTCGCTCAAACAACACGAGACCGCTTGGAATACAAAAAGTATTGGTATGAATAATGTCGGTTTCTAATGAATGCTGACAAAGAAAATTTATAAAAACAATGAAAGAATTCACATTTAAAATTAATGGCGCTGAGTACAAGTGCGCAGTAGAAGAAATCGAAGCCGGCAAAACGAATGTAACCGTGAACGGCAAAGTATATACCGTAGAGACCGAGGCTCCCGCAGCTCCGGCTCCGAAACCCGTAGCTAAAGCTGCTCCTGCTTCCGCTCCGAAGCCTGCGGCTGCTCCTGCCCCGAAAGCAGAAGCACCGAAACCCGCTGCTGCTCCTGCTGCCGGCGTACAGGTAAAGAGTCCGCTGCCCGGATCTGTAATCAAGGTTCTGGTAAGCGAAGGCCAGGCTGTAAAACGCGGTGACACCCTTCTTACTCTCGAATCCATGAAGATGGAAAACGCTATCATGGCAGAGGCTGATGGAACCGTTAAGCAGATAGCCGTTACTCCGGGTCAAAACGTAATGCAGGATGATCTGCTCATCGTTCTTGGGTAATCTGGTAAACTAGCTCACTAGAAAACTAGTCAACTAGTCCACTAGAAAGCTAGTCAACTAGTCCACTAGAAAACTAGTCAACTAGTCCACTAGAAAACTAGTCAACTGTCAAAGCATACAATTATGAATATAATTGAATTTTTCCAAGGTATGGGGTTCATGCAAATGGGCTGGCAACAGGGCGCTATGCTCTTAATCAGTTTCTTTTTGCTCTACCTTGCCATTCATAAGAAATATGAGCCGCTCTTGCTGCTTCCTATCGCCTTTGGTATGTTGCTGACCAACCTGCCGGGAGCGGACATGTACCATAGCGACTTATGGACATTGTTCCTTCAGGAAAAAATGTGGGTGGATCCTGCGCAATATTCGGGAGACATGCTACAAGCAATGGAGAAGGACTTTGCAATGGTCATTGACAATAACGGTGCTATCCCCGAAGGATGGGTGGAGATGATCAATCCTGCCTACCATTCTTACGGAGCTATTCTCAAAGAGGGTGGTCTGCTGGATGTGCTATATATCGGTGTCAAGGCCGGAGTCTATCCCTGTCTGATCTTCATCGGAGTAGGTGCCATGACCGACTTCGGTCCGCTGATTGCCAACCCCAAGTCTCTCCTCCTCGGTGCAGCTGCGCAGATCGGTATCTTCGTTACCTTCCTCTGCGCTAACGCGATGGGCTTTACTCCCGCAGAAGCCGGTTCCATCGGTATCATCGGTGGAGCCGATGGTCCTACATCCATCTTCCTGACCTCTAAACTGGCGCCTTGGTTGCTGGGTCCGATTGCTATTGCGGCATACTCGTATATGGCTCTCGTGCCGGTTATCCAGCCGCCTATCATGCGCGCCCTGACAACCAAACAGGAACGTGCTATCAAGATGGGACAGCTCCGGCCTGTTTCCAAGACTGAGAAGATCGTCTTCCCTATCATCATTACAGCTATCGTGGCACTCATTCTGCCGGACGCTGCTCCGCTAATCGGATGTCTGATGCTCGGTAACCTGATGAAAGAGTGTGGAGTAGTGGACCGTCTCTCAAAGACAGCACAGAACGAACTGATGAATATCGTAGTCATCTTCCTCGGTCTCTCTGTCGGCGCAACAGCTACGGGTGCCAGCTTCCTTAACCTGCAAACGCTGATGATTCTCGCGATGGGTATCGTAGCATTCGGTTTGGGTAGCGCAGGCGGAGTGCTCTTGGCTAAGTTCATGAACCTCTTCCTCAAGGAGAAGATTAACCCGCTGATCGGTTCAGCCGGTGTGTCTGCCGTGCCGATGGCTGCGCGTGTATCGCAGACTGTGGGACAAGAAGAGAATCCGTCGAACTTCCTGCTCATGCACGCTATGGGACCGAACGTAGCCGGAGTTATCGGCTCTGCAGTCGCTGCCGGTGTACTATTGACGATGCTTGGGTAATTTAGAATTTTCAAATCTTTGAATTTTCAAATTATTTATGTCTAATCGACGAATAGGAACAATCGTATTGGTAATCGCCATGTTTATCGTGGCGATTTCCGTACTATTTACAAATAACCTTGCTCGTTCGCTTCAAGAAGAGGAGCAGAAAAATATGGCTATTTGGGCAGACGCTACGCGCCAACTCATCTTTGCGGAAAACGATGCGGATATTGATTTTGTCTCTTCTATTATTGAGAAAAATACCACTATCCCAGTCTATATCTGCGATGAACATGGAAAAGTGCTTGCCAGTAGAAATGTGGAGGAAGAATCGTCTATTCTTCGCATCTTCAAATTTCCCAATAGCAGCCATCATGGTCCTATAGAATTGAAGATAGACGAAAGCACAACGCAATATATCTATTGGGACGACAGTAGTCTGCTTACGCGTTTGCGCTATGTGCCTTATGTTCAATTCACGCTGATTTTCATCTTTATAGCTATCGCAGTGATTACCATGCTAACCGGTCAACGGAGTGAAGAAAACCGTTTGTGGGTCGGACTATCCAAAGAAACCGCTCACCAACTCGGTACTCCGATCTCATCCCTGAACGCATGGCAACAACTATTGGCAGACGAATACCCGAACGATGAGTACGTACCGCAGATGAAACGCGATATTGACCGTCTGCAGATGATAGCGGATCGTTTTCAAAAGATTGGTTCAGAACCGACCTTGCAAACCGGTGACTTGATACCGGTGGTACAAAACGCCGTTACGTATATGAGGGCTCGTATTTCCAATCGGATTACGATAGATGACAGTTGTCTCAATGGCATTGAGCGTATGGTGATATTGAATGCCCCCTTGTTGCAATGGGTAGTTGAGAATCTGCTAAAGAACTCTGTAGATGCCATTTCCGGCGAAGGAACTATTTCGTTCCAAATCCATGAAAATGAGCATGATGTGATGTTAGATATATCGGATACGGGCAAAGGGATAGATAATAAAACCCAGCGTCGAATCTTCGAGCCGGGCTTTACATCCAAGGATAGAGGATGGGGTTTAGGCCTTCCACTCGCCAAACGTATCATCGAGCAATACCATGGCGGCAAACTGCTTCTTAAGAGCAGCCAAGTTGGCGTCGGTACGACCTTCCGGATCGTTCTTAAAAAGCCCGAAAACTGTTGAGCCACTACCGCTCATACTTGCATAAAAGGCGCCTGCGTCCAGCAGACGCTTTTTTATGTCTGCTATTTGAGGATGCAAGGGAAAAACCGTTTCCTCGAAATCGTTGACGAAAGGACCGGCTTCGCCTGACAGAGTACAGACCGGCTTCGCCTGACAGAGTATAGACTTGATTTGACCCGTTACTTCCGGATGTTTGGTAATGCCGGAATAGGCTTCTCGGGTAGAAACACCTTCATCCGGTTTGACGAGGACGATGCGTATTCCCTTCAAATCCAAGTTAATAGGCGTCAGAATATCTCCTATACCTTCTGCGTAACAAGGGGTGTTGTAGATAAAGAACGGGCAATCGGCTCCTAAGGTTTTTACCTCCGCTGCCAATTCGTCTTTCGTCAGACCAAGATCGAATAACTCATTGAGGGCAAGCGCAGTATGCGCAGCATCGCTGCTTCCACCCCCTAAGCCGGCTCCGAAAGGAATGTGTTTTTTGAAGCGAATATAAATTGGTTTGTCGGGATTATACTTCTTCGCAAATATGCGATAGCATTTTATAATCAGATTGTCCTCTGGATTGCAATCCACTGTTATCCCTTCCTGCACAAAGGTTAAGGGATGTTGGCTATCATCCAGTCGCTTAATCTCCAACTCATCATGCAAGCCGTATATGGGGACAAAGACGGTTTCCAGATCGTGATAACCATCTTCCCGTTTGCGCACAACGCGCAGACCTAAATTTATTTTACAATTCGGATAAAGTATCATAATGAGCGCAAAGGTACTACATTTTTTCGATATTTGCAAGATATTCATGATTTTTATGCTATTATTTTTTGTATTTACTTGCATAAATCAAAAAAAATGCGTAACTTTGCACCCAAATTTGGAATTATTTATGCGATTTGTTCGTTTGCTTATTATTCTTTTTGTATGTGCTTTCTCTATGGAGGTGCATGCAGGCAAACGTCCTGTTTCTGAAGTAGAGCGTTTGGAGCGGGAGATCCGTCGCAGTCCCGGTAATATGGATTTGCGTTGCGCCTTGGTACAAGCCCAATTGGAGGAAGGAGATACTACAGCCGCCGAAACGAGTTGGAGTTATGCCATCCGGATGGAGGAAACAGCCTGTTTATGTATTCAAAAAGCGCGTATATGTGCGGCTAATGAGGATCTCTTTTGTTCTGCGCGGTATTGTGCGAAAGCGGTTAAGGCCGGTTTGTTGCCGGAAGAGGATAGTACGATCTATGTAACGGATCGTATGTCTGCCGGATCGGTATCGATGTATGTATTACAGTTAACATCGGAGGACAAGCAGAATCGTTCCCTATGGCGAGGTTTGGCACAGTTAGCTTGCTATCGAGAAGATACTTTATCGGCATTGCAGTACTATGAGAATGCATTTCGTTTAGGAGATAGTACCGTATTGGAGACCATGCGGGAGTTACGTTCCGATATGAGGCAGGATTCCACTTTCGACACCGTGATAGCCCGCTTGCCGTTCAACCGGACGGGTAAAGAAATCGAATTAAAAGGCAAACTGAATGGTTTGGCGATCCGTATCAGCGTCGATACGACAGCAACCCGAAGTTCCATTTCCGGCGTAGAGACCATGTTCATGTTGAAGAACAACTATATTTCCAAAGAAGACATCTATGAGAGTTCCAATGTGATTATCAGACATTTGGAGATAGTAGGAGGAGTGGAGTTGAGTGATGTGGCATTGCAATATGATGCAACTCAAGATTCGCCTCTTATATTGTGTTTGCGCGACTTGGAGCGCTTAGGGCGTGTCCGGATCAACGAGCGAGAACGAGTTATTGAAATAGTACAATAGTGCATATATTTACTCCTATGAAAAAAATCATCTTAACCCTTTTGCTTTGCTGCTATTTGCCGATCATGGGCAAGTCAACGAGTTCAACCAATTCGTACTTCATGCAGCGGGCTGTCGAAGCGTATCGTAATAATGATGCGGAGACCGCTATCCGGAATCTATCCAATGAGTTGGAGCATAATCCGACCAACGGCTATGCGCACATGTTAGTTGCTTTGGTATGTAATGAGAACGATGCCTATGGCAGTATGTTGCAATACGCAAAGACCGCCCTTCAGTATCTGCCCAAATCAGAGCACGAAGGGCGGTGTGCCATGTACGGAATGCTGTCTGATTTGTATTTGAATGCCAAAGACACGACCCGCGCTTTGGAATATCTGCAAATGGCACAAAAAGAAATGCCGAAAGAGGAAAAGAATTATCATGCATTAATTGATTTATACATAGCTCGGAACAATCATGCGGAGGCCATGCGTTATGCGAAAACGTTTGTAAAACAAATGCCCAACAATCCGGATGCCTATTCGGGAATGGTCATCGTATTGGAGGAAGAAGAGCAATATACAGAGGCTTTGCAATATTGCAACAAAGCGTTGTCCAAATCAGAGCCGAAGAGTGCTGAAATGAGTCGAGGACTATTGGCACGAGCTCAAGTGGAAATCGATTTGAAGCAACCCTCGGAAGCTTTGAAAGATTTATTAGATGCAACGCGCATTGATTTTTGGGATGAGACGGAAGATATCGTCAACCGGCTGAATGATACTATTCCGGAGGAACTATTGGATTCATTGTTGGCGATGCATCAAGCTGATTCCAGCAATATTTTTTGGGATATCCTCCTGTTTGACACCTATCGAGGGCAGCACAACTATACCCAATCCGTTCAAACCGGGTTTGCATTACTGCCCCGATTTACCAATAAAACGCTGATTTACACCGTAGCATCTGATTTGGAAAACCATTTCAGCGATTATGAATTGTCGGAAAGAATGCTACTCAAACAATTGGATGCGGACTCTACTTCAGCGGGTACTTATGCACGTTTGGAGGAGGTTTATTATGAGCAAGGACGATATAACGAAGCCTTATTGATGGCAGAGAAAGCATTGTCTTTCAATCCGCGCGATTCGGAGAAGGCAGCAATCTACCAGATGCGTGGCCGTATTCGTTTGCAGCAACATGATTATCGTGAGGCGATTAATGATTTTATGGCCGGAATGATTGCTGATCCGGATGATTGCAGTTATTGGTTTACGATCGGGCGGATTTACGGTATGCTGAATGATTCCGCAAAGCAAGAAGATGCTTTTGAGCAAGGGCGGAAAGCATATTCTTTGCGTGGATGGGAACTGTCTGAAGGCGCTTATGTGGCATTGGGTGATACAACGGCTGCCTTTGAAGCCGCGAAGGCAATGGTTACTAAACCGAATAGCGCTTATCAGCACTATAATGCCGCTTGTATCTATGCTCAGATCGGTTATCCTGAGGAGGCGCTCCAAGAACTGAGACTTGCCTTCGAAAACAAGATGCGCGATTTTTACCATATAGCATGGGATCCCGATTTGGACAGTTTGCGAACGATGCCGGAGTTCTTGGAATTAGTAAGTGAATTTCAGCGAATTACCGAACGTGAGAAACAAGAATTGCGTAGCACGATAGATTTGGAATTGAATTATTAACCCTATATCCTTATAACAATGAAAAAGATTATATTCCTATTTGTTTTAGCGTTCAGCACACAGTGGATATCGGCCGCTTCGAATGATTCGTATTTTTTCCAGCGTGCCGAGGAAGCCTATCGTGATAATGATTTGGATCTATGTCTCCATTATTGTCAGAAAGGAGTGGAACGTAATGCCAAAGATGCCAAATGTTGGGCGGTGATAGCAGAGATTTATTCCAAGCGCCAATATGCCCGCTATGCAGAGGCCTTGGAAGCAGCGGACAAGGCTTTATCCGCCTTTTCCAAGAAGGAGACCCAGTGGCGCGCATTCACGCATAATATACGCGGAAACGTTTATTATAAAATAGATGATATGCCCGCTGCTAAAGAGGCTTATTTAGAATCCGTGGCACTGGATCCGGAAAACACATCGTTTATTTATGAACTGGCGGATGTGTGTCTGGAGATGAAACAATACGAGGAAGCCATCCGGTATTACGACCGGATCGTAACGATCAGTCCCCAAATGGTGTACATATATGGTTATTTGGCCAATGCCCACTATTTGAACGGCAATAAGGAGGAGGCTCAGCGATATTGTGATTTAACCAACGCGCTATCTTCGGAAGGAAACTGCATGGCGCATCAGGTATTATCCTTGTTGGCATTGGATCGCGAAGATCAAGTTATGGCGTGTCGGGAAGCAGTTCGCGCTATGTTTTGCGGAGGAAGTTGGTGGGAAAAAGCCGATACGCTGAACCGTCTATGTCCGGAATTGTTGATGGCCGGAATCCGTTATGAAGTGACTAATGCGCCGACCGATGTAGAGACTAATTCCACAGCGGCTTATTGCGCATACATGATGCATCAGTATATGGAAACAATCTATTACCTGCATCGGAAAATGGAGCAATCCGATTCGCCGGAAAGCGTGTATAAAGAATTAGCAACGACTTATGATGAAGTGGATGCCTTTGATGATGCCATCCGATATTACGAGTTAACGCTCAAGAGTGACTCTTCATCGTTGATTTGGTGGAACTATGCCACCTCGGTTCGGCATACTGGAGATTATGTGCGTGCCGAACAGCTATTCCGTCGTGGATTGAAAGAGGAGCCGACAGAAGGTATTTTTTATTACGATATAGCCATGTGTCGCCAAGAGATGGGTGATTTCGAGGGGGCATTGCAATTATTAGATACCGCTTTAGTGCTGTTGGAAGAAAACCGAAGAACGATGGCCTTGTTACGTCGTGCAGAGATCTATCGTCTGACGGAAAATACGGAGAAAGAGCAACAAACGCTGCAGATGGTTCAACGCATTCGTAAAACGGAGGTTGACGAATATGCCGAGTGTGTGTTGGATGCGTTATTGGGAGACAGCGTGAAACTGATCCGAAAGGCAGATTCTCTAATGAATGAGAGACCTAAAGATCCGAGTATATGCCTTACTATGGCAAACGGATTTGCCATCCTTAAAGATAAGAAACATACCATCCAGATGCTCAGTCGTTATTACGACTTAGGCGAGTACGCCATGAAAATGCCCTATATCAGTATTCGTTTCAGATTCCTGCCGGGCGATCCGGAGTTTGAGAGCATGATGGGACATTATGATTCGTTACGCGTGTCCGCGTTGGAGGAACTCCACGCTCGTTTGGGTGATAAAGATACCTTGCAAGGCATAACTGAATTGCCATTCACTCGTGAAGGCGGAGTTTGCCGCGTCAAATGTACGCTGAACGGATTACCACTGTATTTCGTGTTTGATACCGGGGCAGCGGATGTGTCCATCTCCAGTGTGGAAGCCAATTTTATGTTAAAGAACGGGTATCTGACGAATGCCGATTTTATGGGCAAGCAGAACTACATGACTGCCACCGGTGAGATCCATGAGGGAACGATCATCAATCTGCGTGAGGTAAGAGTGGGCGATGTGGTACTAAAAGATATCAAAGCGAGTGTGATCAAGAATCAATCCGCTCCGTTGTTATTAGGGCAGAGTTGTTTCCGCCGATTTGGGACTGTGGAAGTGGACAACAATGAACAAGTGATCCGTCTTATCGCTCAATAAATAATTGATCGTGCAGCAGATCGATATTAATCAGAAATATTCATTCACTAAAAAAATAATAATTATGATTTCAAAACGTTTAGAAGAGGCGATTAACGCCCAGATCAATGCTGAGATGTGGTCGGCTTATTTGTACCTGAGTATGTCGGCATATTGCCAGGACAAAGGTTATTCGGGAATGGCCAATTGGTTTGCTATTCAATTCAAAGAGGAGCAAGACCATGCGCAGATTTTCTACAACTATCTGATTAGTCGTGGCGGTCGTGTTCTGCTCAAAGCAATCGATGCCGTAGAAACCGAATGGGAGTCTCCATTAGCTGCTTTTGAGGCAACGTATAAGCATGAGCAACATGTCACCTCGTTAATCAATAACCTCATGCACATTGCAGTAGAGGAGAAAGATTATGCAGCGCAAAGCCGTCTCCAATGGTTCATTAACGAGCAGGTAGAAGAGGAAGAGAATGCCGTAGAG
>Ga0247610_10005142_pt1 | contig 13823 bp, 9 predicted proteins | sample 174DNAGHGhighgp2_FD_193483 | JGI IMG/M metagenome (GOLD analysis project Ga0247610, IMG submission 193483) | Sheep rumen microbial communities from Palmerston North, Manawatu-Wanganui, New Zealand - 1742 DNA GHGhigh gp2 | ecosystem: Host-associated > Mammals > Digestive system > Stomach > Rumen ... | reverse complement strand
TAAGTAATGTACCCACGACGCGTGAGAGTATCATCGACTCCTGTCTGCTGATTCTCTACGACTGGGCCGACGGTCTGCTGTTGGAGCAGGAGGAGATTGAGAAGGAGCGTGGTGTGATCCATGAGGAGTGGCGCCTCCGCACCAGTGCCTCACAGCGTATGCTGGAGCGCGACCTGCCGAAACTCTATCCGGGGTCTAAGTACGGTCACCGTATGCCTATCGGACTGATGGAGATTATCGACAACTTTGAGCGTCCATTCCTGCAGGCATATTATGAGAAGTGGTACCGTCCTGACAACCAGGGCATCATCGTGGTGGGCGATGTCGATGTCGATAAGGTGGAACAGAAGATCAAGGATCTCTTCTCACCCATCGCGCTACCAGAAAACCGTGCATTGGTGACCACAGAACCCGTGCCTGACAATGACGAGGCTATCTACGTGATTGACAAGGACAAAGAGCAGCAGATCAATATGGTCTATGTGATGATGAAACACGAGGCTTTCCCCGACTCACTAAAAGGCACACTGGCATTCACCATCACAAACTATATGAAAGGTGCTGCCCTCAGCATGCTCAACGACCGTCTGAGGGAATATGCCGAGAAGCCGGAGAGTCCTTTCCTGCAGGCATCTGTCGGCGATGGCAACTATCTCCTGTCGAAGACGGTTGATGCCTTTGAGGTGGATGTGCTACCAAAGGAAGGCCAGACAGAGGCTGCCATACAGACCGCGCTGACAGAGGCCCGTCGTGCCGCCGAGTTCGGTTTCACCGCGACGGAATACAGCCGTTATAAGGCCAACTACATCAGCAACCTCGAGAAGACGTACTCAAACAAAGACAAGCGCTACAACAGCCAGTTCGTGAACCAGTGCGTAGGCAATTTTCTGAATAACAATCCAATGCCCAGCATCGACTACACCTATACGACGATGAAACAGTTGGTGCCTGCGATACCTATCGAGAGTATTAACACCCTGATAAAGGAACTCGTCAGCAACAACGACAAGAACCTCGTGGTGCTGAGTTTCAACAACGAGAAGGAAGGTGCCGTCTATCCCACAGAGGACGGACTGAAGAAAGCCATTGCCGCTGCACGTGCTGCCCAGATTGAGGCCTACGTGGACAATGTGAAGGATGAGCCGTTGATGACCATCCTGCCCCAGAAAGGCTCTATTACAAAAGAGACCAAGAACGATCTCTTCGGCTATACCGAACTGACACTGTCGAACGGTGCCACTGTCGTATTGAAGCAGACTGACCTGAAGAAAGATCAGGTGCTGCTGAGAGGCGAAGGCTTCGGAGGCTCTGCCCTCTATGGCGAAAAGGACTTCGTTAATATAAAGACGTTCGACGACGTGGTTGAGGTCAGTGGACTGGGCAATTTCTCACATACCGAGTTGGAGAAGGCCCTCGCCGGCAAGATTGCCAGTGCCTCGATGTCAATCAGCGCCAACCGTCTGCATGTCAACGGCAGTTCCACGCCAAAGGATGTGGAGACCATGCTTCAGTTGATCTATCTCTACTTCACCAAGATCAACAAGGATCAGCAGTCGTATGATAATATGATGCAGACCGCTGAGGTCTCGCTGAAGAACCGTCTGCTACAGCCCGAAAGCGTGTTCAGCGACTCACTGGTGAATACCATCAGTTGCCACAACCCACGCATGAAACCGTTGGATGTGTCTGATCTGAAGTACATTGATTATGACCGCATCCTCCAGATGGCCAAGGAACAGACCGCCAATGCCGCTGCCTTCACCTTCACCATCATCGGCAACTATGACGAGGCTGCCATCCGTCCACTCATAGAACAGTATCTCGCCTCTCTGCCCTCACAGAAAGAGGTGGTGAAGAGTGGTCAGGTAGATACAGACTACACAGGAGAGGTGATTAACAGTTTCAAGCACAAGGCTGAGACACCAAAGGCCATCGCCGTAGTCCACTGGTACTCAAAGGCTATGCCATACACCTTAGAGAATGTGATCAAGGGTTCTATGGTAGGACAGATCCTGAGTATGGAATATCTGAAGAAAATCCGCGAGGATGCCAGCGCTGCCTATACTGTTGCCTCACAGGCCAGTACCAGTCGTGACGACTTTGAGTGCACTTCACAGATTCTGGCCTATTGTCCGATGAAGCCTGAGAAGGCCGATACCGCCCTGATGATTATGCGCGACGAGGTGGCTGCCATCGCCAAGACCTGTGACCCCGATAAACTACAGAAGGTGAAGGAATATATGCTGAAGAACCACGGTGACGAATTGAAGCAGAACGGCTACTGGCTGGGTTGTATCAATACCTGGCGCCGATGGGGGCTCGATTTCCACACTGACTATGAGAAGGTCGTGAATGCCCAGACACCTGAGACGATCGCCGCCTATGTAGCAGAGTTGCTGAAGGCTGGCAACCATGCGGAGGTCATCATGCTTCCTGCGGAATAATGAGTAATGAATAATTAGTAATTATAACATGAGTTATTTGTTTTCATCAGAGTCAGTGTCTGAGGGCCATCCCGACAAGGTGGCGGATCAGATCTCTGACGCCATATTAGACCAGTTCCTGGCATACGACCCAACGGCGCGTTGCGCCATCGAGTCGTTTGTCACCACAGGACAAGTTGTCATCATGGGTGAGGTGCGCAGTGAGGTATATATCGACCTGCAGACCATCGCCCGAAACACCATCAAACGTATTGGCTACACAAAGGCAGAGTACCAGTTTGACGGCAACTCGTGCGGTATCCTGAGTGCTATCCACGAGCAGAGTGCCGACATCAACCGAGGCGTCGACAACGGAAATGAGGACGAGCAGGGGGCCGGCGACCAAGGAATGATGTTCGGCTATGCCACCAATGAGACGGAGACATATATGCCCGTCAGTCTTGACCTGGCTCATCTCATCATGCGCACCTTGGCCGACATCCGAAAGGAAGGGAAGGTGATGACTTACCTCCGTCCGGATGCCAAGAGTCAGGTGACGGTACAGTACTCCGACGAGGGTATCCCCGAGCGTATCGACACCATCGTCGTCTCCACCCAGCACGATGAATTCGACGAGGATGAGAAGATGCTCGCAAAAATCAAGGACGATGTCATCAATATCCTGATTCCAAGAGTGAAGGAGCAGATCCATTCGCAGAAGGTACTCGACCTCTTCGGAACGGACATCAAATACTACGTGAACCCAACGGGTAAGTTTGTGATTGGAGGTCCTCACGGTGATACGGGCCTGACAGGCCGTAAAATTATCGTCGACACCTATGGTGGCAAAGGGGCTCATGGCGGCGGAGCCTTCTCCGGCAAGGACTCCTCGAAGGTTGACCGCAGTGCTGCCTATGCAGCCCGTCATATCGCGAAGAATATGGTAGCAGCAGGTGTCAGCGACGAGATCCTCGTTCAGATCAGTTACGCCATCGGGGTGGCCAGACCAATGAATATATACGTGAACACCTATGGTCGCAGTAAGGTTCAGATGAGCGACGGTGAGATTGCCAAGCATATTGAAAAACTCTTCGATTTGCGTCCGAAAGCCATCGAGCGCACCCTGAAACTGCGACAGCCCATCTATAGCGAGACGGCAGCCTACGGACACATGGGGCGCCAGCCAGAGATAATCAAGAAGACGTTCACCAGCCACTATCACGAGACGAAAACGATTGACGTGGAGTTGTTTACTTGGGAGAAACTCGACCGTGTGGACGACATCCGCAAGGAGTTCGGACTCTAGTACCCTATGTTCAGGACTGACAGCATCTATACAGAGCCTATCGTGCCATCCGACACGAACGACACGATAGAGCATAAACCCGCAAAGCCGCAGACACCCTATCAGGTGCTGCGGTTATTGCCTAAGGATGCTACACCAGCCCAGCAAGACTCCGCCATTCAGGCCTGGTTCCAACCTGGTGAGATACATTACAGTACAAGACCCGACACGCTCCATCTGCCTGGACACGGCATTGGCAAAAGCCTGAAAGATGTCAACCTCCCCCAATATTACAGAGAGCATTTCTTCTCTGACAACACCTATTTACACCCGGAATTAGACGGAGGGCGCTATGGTGTGGCGGGTGACCCGATTCCCTATACCACCAAGAATGATAACATCATCACCAGTATGCTGCTGGTGTGCTTTGTCCTGACCCTCGTCGCTTTCTCTTTCAGCAGGAGTTTCCTGCTACGTCAGGCCAAGAACATATTCTATATTCCCAAAACAGAATACGCCATCACAGAAACATCTACGGAGATCAAGGCGCAGTTCTTCTTCCTCTTGCAGACCTGTCTGCTGCTGGCTCTGCTCTATTTCTTCTACACACGCACCTATACTGCCAGCACGTTTATCTTATCTGATGAATACCTGCTCGTAGCCATTATGGGAGGCGTCTTCATCGGCTATTTCTTCATAAAGTATCTGATTTATGCTTATGTGAATCTGGTATTCTTCGACGTTAAAAGGAACGGACAATTTTTCCGTACACTTTTGGCACTTCACTCCTTCGAAGGAATCCTTTTATTCCCCATCGTAGCCCTACTGACTTTTTTTGATATTCCGGCTCAGACAGTTGCATATTACACACTATTTGTGGTCATTTTAGTTAAAATATTGACCTTTTACAAGAGTTTTGTCATCTTTTTTAGGCAAAATGGTTTTTATTTGCAAATTATTTTGTACTTTTGCGCCCTTGAAATCATTCCCTTGTTTGCTCTATGGGGTGGACTTGCGGTGATTGCGAATGCGTTGAAAATAAATTATTAGGACATAAATGATCAAGAAGATTCTGGTTTCACAACCTAAGCCAACAAGTGAGAAGTCACCGTACTTCGACATTGCGAGCAGATTTGACGTAGAACTGGTGTTCCGCCCGTTCATCAAGGTTGAAGGTATCTCTGCTAAGGATTTCCGTGCGCAGAAAGTAAACATTCTCGACTACTCAGCCATTGTGTTTACCTCGCGCCACGCCATCGACCATTTCTTCACAATGGCCAAGGAACTTCGTGTTGCTATTCCTGAAGACATGAAGTATTTCTGCGTGACAGAGACCATTGCTCTTTATATCCAGAAATATGTGCAGTATCGCAAACGCAAGGTTTTCTTCGGAGAGACAGGTAAGATTGATGACCTGATTCCCACGATGGTCAAGCACAAGACGGAGAAATATCTTGTCCCCATGAGTGATGTGCATAATGACAGTCTGGCCAATCTGCTCGACTCCAAGAAACTGAACCACAAGGAGTGTGTGATGTACAAGACGGTCAGCAACGACTTCACCCCCGAGGAGGTCGAGAACTTCGACTATGACATGCTGATTTTCTTCAGCCCGTCAGGTATTGAGTCGCTGACAAAGAACTTCCCTGATTTCAAGCAGGACAAGATTGCCATTGCCACCTTTGGTCCCACCACAGCCAAGGCCGCCAAGGAGGCAGGTCTGCGTCTGGACATTGAGGCACCCACAGAGAAGTATCCTTCTATGACCAGTGCCCTGCAGCACTACCTGTTGGAAAAGCAAGGTTAATACACCTTATATATATAATGACGGGTTTCGCGGCGTCTCCTACACTCAGCAAGAGAGAGCGCATCGTCAGCCGGAAACTGATAGAATTGCTCTTCAGCAAAGGCAGCAGTCGCAGCACATCTGCCTTCCCGTTGCGGATTGTGTTTATGGAGATAGCGCGAGAAGAAGGCGAAGAACCAGTACAGATTCTGGTTAGCGTTTCCAAGCGACACTTCAAACGAGCCGTCAAGCGCAACAGGGTGAAGCGCCAAATACGTGAGGCATATCGCCATCACAAGACGATATTGACAGCAAAAGTCCCTGAAGACAAGTCAATAGCCATTGCCTTTATCTGGCTGGCTGACGAACTCTTCGACAGCCAACAAGTGGAAAGATGCGTGAAGAGACTTCTGGGAAAAGTGGCGGAAAGTATATGAATATCATCAAGGTAATAGGCCACCACATTTCAAAGGCTATCGTATTCCTGCTCTGTCTGCCTATCGTCTTCTATCAGACCTGCATCTCCCGTTTCACGCCGCCCTCATGCCGCTTCACGCCGACATGCAGCGAATATGCAAAACAGGCACTCAGGAAACACGGTCCCATCAAGGGACTCTACCTTGCAGTCTGGCGGATATTAAGATGTAACCCCTGGGGGGGAAGCGGCTACGACCCCGTCCCATAGAAACCTAGGAAAGCCTAGGACACCCTAGGAATGCCTAGGAAAGCCTAGAAATGCCTAGAAAAAATAAAAAATTAGAATATGAAGAATTTTGTTGAAGAATTGAAATGGCGCGGAATGCTGGCACAGATCATGCCTGGCACCGAGGAACTGCTCCAGAAGGAGATGGTAACAGCCTATTTAGGTACAGACCCCACAGCAGACTCCCTGCATATCGGACATCTGTGCGGTATCATGATGTTACGTCATTTGCAGCGTTGTGGCCATAGGCCCATCATCCTCGTAGGCGGAGCCACAGGTATGATTGGCGACCCCTCCGGTAAGTCACAGGAACGCAACCTGCTCAATGACGAAACATTGCGCCACAATCAGGAGTGCATCAAGAAACAGGTGGCCAAGTTCCTCGACTTTGAGTCGAAGGAGCCTAACGCCGCTATTATGGTCAACAACTACGACTGGATGAAGGACTTCACCTTCCTCGATTTTGCCCGTGAGGTGGGTAAGCATATTACTGTCAATTATATGATGGCAAAGGAGAGCGTACAGCAACGCCTGAACGGTACCGCCCGCGACGGACTGTCTTTTACGGAGTTCACCTATCAGTTGTTGCAGGGCTACGACTTCCTCTATCTCTATCAGCACTATGGTGTGAAGTTGCAGTTGGGCGGCAATGATCAGTGGGGCAACATGACCACTGGTACGGAACTGATCCGTCGCACCCTCGGCAATGAAGTAGAAACCTTCGCCCTCACCTGTCCGCTGATCACCAAGAGCGACGGTAAGAAGTTTGGCAAGACAGAGTCTGGAAACATCTGGCTCGACCCGCAGCGCACCACACCGTATAAGTTCTACCAGTTCTGGCTGAACGTCAGTGACGAGGATGCAGAGCGCTATATCAAAATCTTCACGTCACTAGACAAGGAAACCATTGATGCCCTCACTGAGGAACACAAGCAGGATCCAGGTCGTCGTGTACTCCAGAAGCGTTTGGCAGAAGAAGTGACGGTGATGGTTCACTCGCAGGAAGCCCTCGATGCAGCCATCGAAGCCTCCAACCTCCTCTTTGGCAAATCGACAAAGGAAGGACTGGAGAAACTCGACGAGCAGACATTCTTGGATGTATTTGACGGCGTACCCCTGTTTGAGATTGGCAAGGACCAACTTGGCCAGCCTGCCATTGAGTTGTTGACAACTGTTGCGCCCGTCTTCCCATCCAAGGGTGAGATGCGTAAGATGGTGCAGGGGGGTGGCGTTTCCCTGAACAAGGAGAAACTCACTGACCAAAACCGTCCTGTCACGGCAGCAGATCTCATCGACGGCAAGTATCTTTTGGCCCAGAAAGGCAAGAAGAATTACTATTTATTAGTAGTCAGATAAGAATAATTGGTAAAAATTTGGCTATATGCCAGATTTTTACTAATTTTGCACCCGCAATTGGCAATTGGACGATGGTGTAATGGTAACACTACAGGTTTTGGTTCTGTCATTCCCGGTTCGAATCCGAGTCGTCCAACCATAACGCAACAAAAAAGGGGTTCCGTTTGGAGCCCCTTAAATTTTTATTACAATCTAACGATTAGAGAGCAGCAGCGAGTTCAGCGCCAGCCTTGAACTTAGCAACCTTCTTAGCAGCGATCTTGATCTTAGCCTTTGTTGCGGGGTTGATACCCTCACGAGCAGGACGCTTAGCAACACTGAATGTGCCAAAGCCAACGAGAGCCACCTTGTCACCCTTCTTCAGGGCATCTTTGATTGCTGCGAGAGTTGCGTCAAGAGCCTTCTTTGAGTCTACCTTTGAGAGACCAGCACCTGCTGCGATCTTCTCTACCAATTCTGTTTTGTTCATAATAATGTAGTTTTAAATAAAAAATTTATGTTTAAAAAATGAATTATTGTCGAATTCCTTCGCAAATATAAGGGAAAGTATTGAAAAAAACAACAAAAAAGCGGAAAATTTGTCTTTTTTGCTGAAAAAAAGTTGTTTCACCCTCATTTTTAGTCCCAAAAAGAGATATTTTTAGTAATTTTGCGTCCGAATTAAGGTTCAAGCCTTCTAAAGGCGACAATCGCAAATAGTATAATCATAAAGAGTAAACAAAGACATGTTCCGCATACCAACCGTTACAAAGAATCTGCTTATCATCAACGGCATTGCTTTTCTGGCAACGTATGTTTTGCAGATGCAGGGAATTGACTTAGCCAATATCGGAGGTCTCCATTTCTTCTTGGCCAACGACTTCCATTTTTATCAACTCATCACTTATCTCTTCCTTCACGCCAATTTCATGCACATCCTGAGTAATATGTTTGGCTTGTGGATGTTCGGCTGTGTGATTGAAAATGTATGGGGGCCGAAGAAATTCCTTTTTTATTACATTATATGCGGTATCGGAGCCGGATTATGTCAGGAATTGGCACAGTTTGGCAATTTCTATATGACCATCGCCGAGCAGGCACCCGGCATCGGATTCGGGGAGTTGATAGCCGTCGGACATCAACTTGGACAACAACTCAACACCTGGACTACCATCGGTGCATCGGGCGCAGTCTATGCTGTCATCCTTGCTTTCGGTATGAGTTTCCCCAACGAACGGCTTTTTATCATCCCATTCCCCTTCCCCATCAAGGCGAAGTGGTTCGTATTGGGTTATGTGGCTATCGAGTTCTTCTCTGCCATCGGCAGTTCTGGTGACGGTGTGGCTCACACCGCCCACCTCGGAGGCATGCTTTTCGGTTTCCTGCTGATCCGCTACTGGAACAAGCATCCCGATAGTTTCGACCGCAGTCGGGGACGTGAATTCTTCGAGGGTCTGAAACGCAGTTTCGACCAACGCCAGCAGGGCAGCCAGCACAGCCAGAATCCTCGTATGCACGCCGAACAGGGGGGCTCAAAGGAAGCCGATATGGAGTATAATGCCCGTAAACGGCAGAATCAGGAAGAGATAGATGCCATCCTCGACAAGATCCGCAAGAGCGGCTACGACAGTCTATCGAAGGAAGAGAAGCAAAAACTCTTCGATGCCAGCAGACAATGATCAAGCAGTTAAAGACATTCACCGTCAATCTGGTGGCAGGGGCAAATATCGCCACTGTCATTCTGATGTTATGCGCCGGCTTCTCCGACAGGCTCAACCCCGCCGAATACCCCCTACTCTCCTGCTTCGGCATGGCCTTCCCCATCTTCCTCGTTGTCAACCTGCTCTTCCTTTTTTTCTGGCTCACCTTCAAATGGAGCAAGGCATGGATCCCTATCCTCGGCTATGCGCTGGCCTATGTCCCCATTAGCATCTACATGCCCGTCAATATGCGACAGGATCTGCCCGAAGGCACCATCAAACTCCTTTCCTATAATGTCTGTCAGTACGGGGGCAACCACAAATACGAACAAGGATTCGACACCGTCTACAACTACCTGAAACGCCAGAATGCCGATATTGTCTGTATCCAGGAAGATGCCGACACGTGGCGCCGGTTCGTCATGCAGCGCTATGCGAAGATATACCCCTACAACGACACTACCATCTTCCGCAACGACAGAGAAGGTTTGAACGGTGTTGGCATCCACACCCGTTTCCCCATCATCCGGAAAGAGCGTATCTGGTATAAGTCGGCTGCCAACGGCTCTGTAGCCTACTATCTGAAGATGGACAACGGCGACACACTGCTTGTCATCAACAACCACCTCGAAGGCACCCACCTCTCCAAGGAAGACCGCGCCAACTACAAACGGATGCTGCGTGGCAAGATGGAGCGCGACACCGTGAAGGAAGAATCCATGCTGCTCCTCGACAAACTTGCCACCGCTGCCGCCAAGCGCGCCTCGGAGGTTGATACCGTACACAAGTACATCGAAACCCACCGCCAATATCCCATGATTGTCTGCGGCGACTTCAACGACAACCCCATCTCCTACTCCCGCCGCACCATCGCCCAGGGTCTCACCGACTGCTTTGTCAAGACAGGAAAAGGCATCGGTTTGTCATATAATCAGAAAGGCTTTTTTGTCCGGATCGACCACATTTTATGCTCCGAACACTTCCAACCTTTCAATTGTCAAATCGACGACGAAATGGACGCAAGTGACCATTATCCTATCCTCTGTTGGCTCAAAATGCAGGAAAAACATTAAAAAAAGTGTGTTTTTCGCCGAGAAATTTTCCCACGTGCAGAAAAATGTCTATATTTGCACGCTAAAATATACGCGAACAGAATTAATAATAAATAAACAACATCAAAAAACAAAATGCAAAACAAAGGAATTGTAAAAATTATCGCAGTGCTTCTGTTTCTTGTGTGCTGCTTCTACCTTTCCTTCTCATTCGTGACACGCCACTACGAAAGTAAGGCTGCTGCTATGGGTGAGCAGGCAGGTGCGGAGTACCTTGATTCAATCAACAACGAGAAAGTCTATATGGGCGTTTACTCGTTGAAGCAGTGCCGTGAGATGGAGATTGGCCTGGGTCTTGACCTGAAAGGCGGTATGAACGTTATTCTTGAGGTGTCTGTGCCTGATGTCGTCGACGTGCTCGCCGACCACAAGACCGATGCCGCCTACAAGAAGGCAATGGAACTGGCCAAGAAGGAAGAAGAGACCAGTCAGGACGATTTCGTCACTCTGTTCGTGAAGTATTGGAAACAAGAAGGTCAGGGCCGTCCCCTCGCCGCCATCTTTGCTACCCAGCAGATGAAGGGCAAGGTGAGCACCTCCTCTACCGACGCTGAGGTGGAGCGCGCCATCCGCGACGAGGTGCAAAACGCCGTTGACAACTCGTTTAATGTAGTCCGTAACCGTATCGATAAGTTCGGCGTTGTTCAGCCGAACATCCAGAAACTCGAAGGCCAGAGCGGCCGTATCATGGTCGAGATGCCTGGTATCAAGGAGCCTGAGCGTGTACGTAAACTCCTCCAGGGTTCTGCCAACCTCGAGTTCTGGGAGACCTACAACAGCAATGAGATTACTCCGCTGCTGGCTCAGTTGAACCAGCGCTATGCCGCTCAGGGTGGTGAGGTGACAGACACTGACACCGCTGCTGTTGCTACGCCTGCAGATACTACTGCCGTTGCTGCTACTGCAGAGGCTGTTGCCGACACTGCCAAGGCTGCTGCTGGTGACCTCGCTGCCAAACTGGCAAAGAAAGACACCAAGGCTACTGACTCCAAAGCCAACGAACTGGCCAAGAAGCAGAACCCGCTGTTCTACTACTTCCAGCCCACACAGGGTAACACCCTTGCTGTGGTTGGTTATGCCAATGCCCGTGACACCGCTGAGGTCAACAAGATTATCTACTCTGAACTCGCCAGCCGTATCTTCCCTGCTGAGTTGAAACTCCGCTGGGGTGCCAAGCCCGAGAATTTCGGTGGTCAGACCAAGGGTGACATCTTCGAACTCTACGCTTTGAAGATTACCGAGCCCAATGGCCGCGCTCCGCTGGAGGGTGATGTCATCACCAACGGTAAGGACGACTTCGACCAAATGGGTCATCCCTCTGTATCTATGCAGATGAACTCCGACGGTGCCCGTCGCTGGAGCCAGATCACGAAGCAGAACATCGGCAAGGCCGTTGCCATCGTGCTCGACGATGCCGTTTACTCTGCTCCTCGTATCCTCACTCAGATTGACGGAGGTAACTCTTCTATCACAGGTAACTTCACCATTGAGGACACTAAAGACTTGGCTAACACGCTGAACTCTGGTAAGATGCCGGCTCCAACCCGCATCGTACAGGAAGAGGTGGTTGGTCCGTCACTCGGTGCACAGTCTATCAAACAGGGTGTCATCTCGTTCATCGTAGCCTTCGTGCTGCTGATGATCTACATGATCATGCTGTATGGCTTCATCCCGGGTATCCTCTCCGATATCGCCCTGCTGTTCAACCTGTTCTTCACACTGGGTATCCTCACCTCGTTCCAGGCAGCACTGACCATGCCGGGTATCGCCGGTATCGTGCTGACCCTCGGTACGGCTGTGGATGCCAACGTGCTGATCTACGAGCGTATCAAGGAAGAACTGAAGAAGGGTCTGAGCATGAAGGAGTCCGTCAACAAAGGTTACTCCAACGCTTTCAGTGCCATCTTCGACTCTAACCTCACCTCATTAATCACCGGTATCATCCTGCTCTACTTCGGTACAGGTCCTGTGAAGGGCTTCGCCACCACTTGGATCATCGGTATCTGCGTATCCTTCTTCACTGCTGTGTTCATGACCCGTCTGGTCTACGACTACATGCTGAGCAAGGACAAGTGGACCAACCTGACCTTTGTGACTGCCTACTCGAAGAACCTCATGCAGAATGCCAAGTACCACTTCATGGGCATGTACCGCAAGTCGTTCATCATCTGGGGTGCTTTGGCCATCATCTGCTGTATCTCATTCGCCGTTCGCGGCCTGAGCCAGAGCATCGACTTCACCGGTGGTCGTAACTACGTGGTAACCCTCGACAAGGAGACACCTGTTGAGACCGTCCGTCAGGCTATGGCCGGTGCCTTCATCAACACCATGGGTGAGAAGGCCCAGCAGGAAGCCAACACCTCTGTCATCGCCCTCGGTACCGATGGTAAGACCGTGCGTATCTCTACCAACTGGGATATCGAGTCGAACAATCCTGAGGTTGACGACAAGGCTGAGGATATCCTCTTCAATGCCTTGAAGAAGGCCGGACTGGTCAGTCAGGAGAGTGTAGAGAAGTTCAAGAACCCCGATGTGCGTGAGGGTGGTTCCATCATCAGCAGTGCAAAGGTAGGTCCGTCAGTGGCTAAGGATATCACATACGGTGCTATCATCAGTGTGATCATCGCCCTGATCGCCATCTTCCTCTATATCCTGCTCCGTTTCCGCAACCTCGCCTTCTCAGTAGGTGCCATCGTGGCACTGGCTCTCGATGCCCTGAGCGTGATTGGTATCTACTCCCTCTGCTGGGGCTGGGTTCCGATGTCATTGGAGATCGACCAGGTGTTCATCGGTGCTATCCTGACGGTGATCGGTTACTCTATCAACGATAAGGTGGTGGTGTTCGACCGTATCCGTGAGAATATCGGACTTTATGGCAAGCGCGATCGTCAGCAGTTGTTCAACGACTCGCTGAACCAGACGCTGGCCCGTACCATCAACACCTCTGTGACGACCCTGATCGTGCTGCTGGCTATCTTCATCCTCGGTGGTGACAGCATCCGCTCGTTCTCGTTCGCCATGATCCTGGGTGTCATCTTCGGTACCCTCAGTTCACTCTTTATCGCTGCTCCTACGGCCTACCTGACCATGGGTCGCACGATCAAGGAGGACGATGCTGCCGTTGCTGCTCCCGCCAAGAAGTAAGGCTAACACCTTATTATATATATAAAGGCTGCACCTTTCACGGGTGCAGCCTTTTCTTTGTGACATATCTTGAGAGATGCTTATTCGCCAAAGATCTCCTTCAGTTTGTTCTGTAGTCCCTGTGCACGAAGGCCGCGGGCCACGATTTTGCCCTGTGGGTCGATCAGCAGGTTGTCGGGAATGCTGTTCACACCATAGACCTCCGAGGCTACCGTATTCCAGCCCTTCAGGTCGGAGAGGTGCGTCCAAGGCATCTTCAGGTTCTCGATGTCCTTCACCCACGGTTCCTTCTTATTGTCGAATGAAAGTCCCACGATATCAAAACCTTTATTGTG
>Ga0247610_10005141_pt1 | contig 13824 bp, 7 predicted proteins | sample 174DNAGHGhighgp2_FD_193483 | JGI IMG/M metagenome (GOLD analysis project Ga0247610, IMG submission 193483) | Sheep rumen microbial communities from Palmerston North, Manawatu-Wanganui, New Zealand - 1742 DNA GHGhigh gp2 | ecosystem: Host-associated > Mammals > Digestive system > Stomach > Rumen ... | reverse complement strand
ATTAATAATGCATAATGCATAATAAGATTAGCATATGAAGAAGAAGTTTATTGAGATTGCGGTGAAGATGATAGTAGCTGCGCTCACGGCATTCGTCACAGCGATTACGACCACGAGTTGTATGGGCTACGGCCCCTTCTAGCCACAGATCCACACGGATTAACACGGAAAAGCCCCGCCAGTTGGCGGGGCTTTACTATTAGATGTTCGGGGTGTCCCAGATTTTGGTCTTGGTGCAGGCGGTAGGTGCGGTCTGATTGCCGACCTTCAGGATGAAGTCGCCCTCTTCGAGCGTCCAACGGCCATCGGCACCGACGAAGGCGAGAGCCTTGGCAGGCAGTCGGAAGGTGACGGTCTTCGTCTCACCGGGCTCCAGGGCGATCTTCGTGAAGTCGCGCAGGCGCTTGTTATCAGGAACAATAGAAGCCACGAGGTCGCTGGAATAGAGCAGTACGGCCTCCTTGCCGGCACGCGAACCCGTATTCTTCACGTCGACGCTAACGGTCAGGACATCATCGGCCGTGAAAGAAGACTTGTCGACCTTCAGGTTCGAATACTCATACGTGGTATAGCTCAGTCCGTAGCCGAAAGGCCACTGAAGACTTACCTTAGCGTCGTAGTTATAGGCACCTGCCATCGTTCCCACTTCCTCGCTGACCTTATAGTCGTAGGTGTTCAGCGAGTTGATCTCCCGCGGATAGGTGTAAGGCATCTTCGCCGAGAAGTTGGCATCGCCGGCGAGGAGGTTGGCGAGGGCATCGCCACCGTAATTGCCCGGAATCAGGATATCCACCACGGCCTTGGCGAGAGGTTCGATGTCGGCGATAAGACGCGGACGACCTTCGTTGAGTACCATGACGATGGGCTTACCCGTCTTGGCGAGGGCCTTCACGAGGTTGCGCTGGTTCTCGCTGAGCCAGAGGTCGGAGAGGTTGCCCGGCGTCTCGGTATACGAATTCTCACCGATGCAGGCGATGATGACATCAGCCTCAGCAGCGGCATCGACAGCCTTCTGGATCTGCGGCGTGTTCTCGTTAAAGTATGCACCACGCTCGTTGTAGGTCACGCCCTGTTCGAGGATGATGTTCTCCTTGCCGTATTTCTGACAGAGGGCCTCATAGATGGTGTTGTATTTCTCGGAGAGGTCTTCGGCAGCAGAGCCCTGCCAGGTGTAACTCCAGCCACCGTGGAGACAGCGCATCTGGTTGGCGTTAGGACCAGTGAGGAGGATTTTTCCGCCTTTGGCCAACGGCAGGATACCCTCTGCGTTCTTCAGGAGGACGATGGACTCTTCGGCAGCCTGGAGCGAGGCAGCGGCGAACTCAGCAGAGCCGAACTTCTCATAGCCCTTGCCACCTGTGTTGGGCGTCTCGAAGAGACCGAGGCGGTATTTTACACGGAGGATACGGCGTACGGCATCATCGATACGTTCCATCTTCACGGCACCCTCGTTGACCAGTTCCTTCAGCAGGATACAGAAGTCCACGCTATAGGGGTCCATCGACATGTCGATACCGGCATTGATGGCGATGCGGATGGCGTCCTTCTTGTCCTTCGCCACATGTTCACGGGTGAAGAGGTTGTTGATGTCGGCCCAGTCGGTGACGAGCATACCGTCCCACTGTAGGTCGTCCTTCAACCACTTCGTCAGATACTCATACGAGGCATGCACGGGAACACCGTTGATCGAGGCGGAGTTGACCATCATCGTCAGCGTGCCAGCGAGGGCAGCGGCCTTGAAGGGCTCGAAATACTTCTCGCGCAACAGCTGCGGCGAGACGTAGGCCGGCGTACGGTCCTTACCCGTCCAGGGGGCGCCATAGGCGAAATAGTGCTTCGTGCTCGTGCCGACGTGGAAACGGTCGATGTGGTTGGGGTCATCGCCCTGATAACCCTTGATCTCGGCCTCCACCATCCGGGCATTGACAGTGGCATCCTCGCCGAAGCTCTCCCACATACGCGGCCAACGCGGGTCACGGCTGAGGTCGACCACGGGATTATAGACCCACGGACAATTGGCGGCACGGCTCTCGTAGGCCGTAATCTCAGCACCCAGACGCGCCAACTCGGTATTAAACGATGCCGCGAGGTTGATGGGCTGCGGGAAGAGCGTTCCACCCTGCGTATAGGTGACGCCGTGGTTGTGGTCGAGTCCGTAGATATCGGGGATGCCGAGATACTTCATCGACTTCTCCTGAATCAGACCAATCCAGTACTGCCACTGTTCGATGGTGGCGGCACGGGTACCTGGGGCGTTGAGGATCGAGCCCACCTTCCACTTCGAGATACAGGTATCGAGCATCGTCTCGTTGAGCTGCCATTTGCGGTTGGCATCATACTTACCCATAATATCAAGGTTCAACTCGAGCATCTGTCCGATCTTCTCGTCGAGCGTCATCTTGGCAAGGGTCTTTTCTATTTTCGCTTCCAGCTTTGCATCACGCGGGATGGCTGGTTTGTTCTGTGCCTGCACGCTGCCTGTCATCACAAACAGGGCAACGGCTCCTAAAAAGAATTGTTTCATCATATTGTTAGTCGTTATTATTGTTGTGTCTTAATCAGTCTGACTTCATAGATCTCACCGATCTGCTTACGCGGCTTGGCGACGAACTTCACACGGACCTGCGTCTTGCCTTTCAGGAGCTCTGCAGGAACGGGATAGACCTCGTACTTGAACTCCGAGATGCGGTACTTGCCCGTATTGTTGACGGACTGCACCAGGACGTCATCGACGAAGATATCGAACTCGTGGGTCTTCCACTCGCCCACACCCCAGTACTTCAGGCGCAGCGAGAGGTCGGTCTCTCCGGCGGTCTGCATCAGATAGCTGAAGTAATGGCCGTCGCGGGCATCACGGAAGAAGGTATCGTTGGTGTTACCCACCTGCGACTGGTCGGTCTCCATCTTATGATCGGTCTCGGGCTGTTGTTCGCCGGGCTGTACCTTGTCCACCGTGCGGGCTTCGAGCGCCTGACGCTCCTGCTCCTGCTTGGCCAAGCCGTCGAGATAACTCTTGTAACTGTCCTCAGAGAGCGCGAGCCAGTACATCATGTATCGGGCGTCGTGGAGCTCGAAGAAAGGAATCAGTTCATTGACCATTGACCATTCACCATTGACCATTTTGGTACTAAGGGTAAAGTGGAGCGGTTTGCCAGCGACGGGCTGGAGCTGGTTGGCGATGGCCTCGATGTTATTATTGATGAGGATAGGTGCCTCGTTGATGGGCAGCTTCTTGCCGCTGGCGTACTGACCGAAGCGGCTATCGTCGGCGACGAGATGTGCCAGGTCCTCAGTACCTGTCTTGGCAGCGAGCAGGACAGGGCCGTGCATCAGGGCAATGTACTGCGGCACGTTGGGCAGGTATTTGATGCTGTTGTGCATCGGGAAGGTGATGTCGATGACGTCGCCCTTCTTCCACTGGCGGTCGATGGTGACGTAGGATGACGGACCACTGATGATGTCCACCTTCTGGCCGTTGACCTTCACCTCAAACTGTCCGGGCTTCACCCAACCGGGATAGCGTACTAACAGGGGGAACTTACCCTTACCCTGTGTCATGGTGATACGTGACGTCTCGGCATAGGGGAAACTGGTCTCCTGGCGCAGGGAGATGCCTTTTTCCTTCCAGTTCAGCTCGGAGCTGACGAAGAGGTTGACGTAGAGGGCGTCGCCCACGTGGGTATAGACGAACTGCCCGTACTTACCATGATTCTCCATACCTGTTCCTACGCAACACCACATGGCTTCGTTGGGCGCCGAGTAGTTGCGGTAGTGACGCGGACGGGCTGGCGTGAAGTAGACATAGCCGCCGTGTTCGGGATGCTGCGACGAGAGGATATGGTTGAAAGTAGCCAACTCGTAGTAGTCGGCATAGCGGGCCTCAGGATTACGACGATGCATGTCTTCCGTCAGCTTCAGCATATTGTTGGTATTACAGGTCTCCGGACCGTCGATGTCGTTGATGAAGTCGGTACAAGCTTCCTTGCTGGGGAAGTGTTCGCGACGGCTGTTGCCGCCAAAAGCCAGCGAGCGCTGACCCGTCACGATGTCCCAGAAGAAGTCGGCGGCGTTATGATAACTCTCATCGCCGCTGAGTTCAGCGATACGCTCGAAGCCCACGACCTTCGGTACCTGGGTGTTGGCGTGCATATTGTCGAGATTGTCCACCCGCTGCGACATCGGCGTGAGCAGCCGGCGGTGCGAGAAACGCTTGGCCACATCGAGGTACTTCTGTTCCTTGGTGATGGCATAGGCATCAGCCAGCACTTCGTTCATGCCACCGTGCTCGTTACCCAACATCTGTTCCATCTGGGCATCCGAGAGACCTGCCGTGAGGTCGATGGCCCAGTCGCAGAAGCCGAGGAACAAGGTCTTCGCCTGTTCATTGCCACAATACAACCACGCATCACGCAGGCCCGCGTACATCTTATGAAGATTATAGAACGGCGCCCATGAACCGAAATAGACGCCGAAGTTGCCTTTCTTGAAGTTACTCCAGATACGCTCGCTGTTTGGCATGCCGCCCACATAACCCTTGCCCCAGTCGGGGTGGTTCTTCGCGTTGGCATCGGCACAAAGCTGCAGTTCACCGATCATATACTCCATGCGCCGACGGCACTCGGCATCGCCTGTGGCGGCATTGATGGCCATCGCTGTCAGATAGTGACCGCCTACATGTCCGTCGAGTCCGTCCCAGTTGGGATAGGTCTTGGCCTTCGGCGTCAGACCAGCCTCTTTGAAATAAGGCGCCAGCAGACGGTCGCAGTCGTACTTCAACAACGTCTGGATATTCAGGTCGCGGGCTTTCTTCAGCGGACCGTCTAATAATACTACGTCGCCGAGGGGGAACTCATCGGCATACAATTTGTCTTGTGCGTGGCCTGCCATCACCGCAGCAGCCATCAGCAACATCGTCAGGGTTCTTTTCATATCGTCTTTAGTTTTGTTCTATTTGCGTTTCGTATCGAGGACAAAGCCGTAGTGATGGGGTTTGTTGCCATCGATGGTGTATTGTGGGAGCGTCTGTTTGCCCCAAGTGTCGGCACCACCCACACCATGGACGCTGAGGTCGATGTTCAGATTGACAAAACGACCACGCCGGATGTCGTTGGGATGACGGACGCCTTCAAGGTCCTCCTCACCATAGTCCCAGGCACGGATGCAGAGAGGCTGCAGACCGTCGATGCGGAGTTTGCCGATCTCAAACCACCGGATATCACAACGGTTGCCATTGTCCTGCGGATGGATGTATTCTGTCTCGTAATCCTGGAGTGTGGTCTCGTAGATGCCGAGGAAGGCCGAACCCTTGCGGTCGGGATAGTTCTCCCACGGTCCACGACCGTAGTAGCGGATCTGGGTAAAGTCCTTGGGCAGACGCATACGCATACCGAACTTCGGCATCAGCGGCAGGTTGGTGGCCGTAGGCTGATAGTCCATCTCCACTTTGAGACGTCCATCGGCCTTGAAACCATAAGTCACCGTGAGATCGGCCCCTACGGGCAATGACATCTCGACAATCACCTGAGCGTCTTTTGTACGGACAGACTTGACCGTGGCCTTCTGGGCTGCATCTTTCCAAACGGCTGAGCGCTCGGCAAAATGGGCGGCACTCTGATTGTCGTTCTCGGGTTTCCAGAAATAGGGTTCAAGGGTTCCCGGCAACATCTCCTTCCCATCGACGGTCCAGGAGGTAAGGGCTCCTGTTTCGGAGATGGTGATATGCTTCTGAGGATCCTTGGCATCCTCGCCACCGAGGGCTGCGATGAACTCATGCGGCTTGAGGACAAACTGTTCACGGGCCACGGTGAAACCCTCCGGCGCCCAAGGCATATCTTTCTTCAGACGGGCATAGACATTCAGGATAAGTTCAGGATCGTCGTAGGGGAAATAAGGATATGGTATCTCGAACGTGCCGTTCTTCACTCTGGCCAGTTCGCCCGTCACGAGTTCGCCGTTGTGATAGACCTCGCAGTAATATTCGTACTCGTCGATGTCGGTGAAGAAGTCGCGGTTGACGATACGAATCGTGGAATCCTCCCTCACGAACTGAATCGGCTGATAAACGTACTGCACCTCGTAATAATGCGGATGGGGCTTGCGGTCAGGCGCTATCAGACCATTGATGCAGAACGGCCCGTCGTTAGGCTTATCGCCGAAGTCGCCACCGTAATTATATTGACCATTGACCATTGACCATTCACCATTATTAGCAACCACCTTGTTATGTGCAGCCGAATGGTCAATGGTCAATGGTGAATGGTCAATGGGATATAGCCCCTGATCCACCCAGTCCCAGACGGCGGCGCCGCAGATGCTGGAGTCGGCATAGATGACATCCCAGTACTCCTGCAGATTACCACAGGAATTACCCATCGCGTGGGCATATTCGCGCATCATAAAGGGCTTGTCAGTGACGGCTTGGGCGTTTTTGCGGAGATCGTCAGGATAGAGATAGCTGTCGTCCCAAATGGCGGAATAACGGCGGTCGCTGTCGTAGAAGGGAGGACGCGTCGTATCGAGTTCCTTCACCTTATTATACATCGCCTCAATGTTGGGACCTACCCCACCCTCGTTGCCAAGACTCCAGAGGATGATACTCGGATGGTTGAAGTCGCGCTTCACCAACGACTCGGCACGGTCTACATGGGCTCGCTGGAAAGAGAGGTCGTTACCCATTACATCGTTGGCATAGCCGTAGCCATGGGTCTCGTGGTTGGCCTCATCCATGACGTAGATGCCCCAACGGTCACAGAGTTCGTAGAGGTATTCGCGGTCGGGATAGTGCGAGGTGCGCAGGAAGTTGATGTTGGCCTGTTTCATCAGGCGGATATCCTCCTCGTAGGTGGCATCATCAACGTAACGGCCAGTCTTCGGATGATGGTCGTGACGGTTCACGCCGCGCAACTTCACGTTCTTGCCGTTGATCTTAAAGACTTCGCCAACAATCTCGACCTTCTTCACACCCAGATGGTAGTCGAAATGCTCGATAGTATTGCCCTTGTTGTCCTCCAGTTCCACGCTGAAGGGATAGAGATTCGGCTTCTCCGCCGACCAGAGCAATGGTTTCTCTATAGTGCAAGTCAGCTCGATAGTCGTGGTGTCGCCTGGGCGAATATCACAGAGGGACGGTTCTTTTGTTACATTTGCTGGCGATGTAACAAAAGAACCGTCCCTCTGTGATATCTTCAATGCCACTTGAAGATTCTTCGCTGCTTTCTTGCCCGTATTACAAAGAGATATCCTGGCGCGGACTGTGGCCTTTGAGTAATCTGCATTCGGCTCTGCCGTCACACGGTAATCAGCTATATGCACCAGCGGCCTTACCCACAACTGCACAGGACGGAAGATACCGGAGAGGCGCCAGTAGTCCTGATCTTCGAGATAGCTGCCGTCGCTCCAGCGATAGACCTCGACTGCAACCTTATTCTTGCCCACGCGCATGTATTTCGTCACATCGAACTCCGCTGGCGACATCGAATTCTGACTGTAGCCCACCCGCTGACCGTTGATCCAAAGATAAAAGGCCGAATGGACACCGCCAAAGTGAAGAATCAGGTTTGAATTGTCCTTCATGGCCTTCGTCACGTCCACAAACGTCACATACGAACCCACAGGGTTGCGGTTCTCATAGGCCGTCCAGTCTTTTGGCGGCTCTGTCGTCACACGAGGACGATCTTTCACGAACGGGTAGTTGATATTAATATAGATAGGTGTACCGTAGCCCTGCGTCTGCCAGTTACCCGGTACGGTGATTTTCCCCCACTGACTCACATCGTAGTCCTCGCGGTAAAAGTCCTTCGGTCTTTCCTCAGGATTGCGGCTCCAGTGGAAGAACCACTGTCCGTCGAGACTGAAAATCTCCGGGCACTCCTTCTCCTTCGACGGCATCTGCAACGTCGCATGATAAGGCAACTTGTTGATGCCCAATACGGCGGGGTTCTCCCAGTCTCTTTCTTGTGCCTGGACAGCCATCGCCATCCAAGCCCCAATAACAATCAAAAATGTTTTTAGCTTCATTTCGCTGCAAAGATACGAATAAGCGGGCAAAAAACCAAATTTCATCACTTTTTTCTTCAATAGACGTCTATGTCGCCATAGCCCATGCGGCTACCCTCTGACAGACGGTCGGCATCGAGTTTCAGAATGCGGACCTTCGTAGCTGGGAAGGTGATGGTCTGCCAAATAGGATTGTTCACGATGTTCGAAAACTCGCCTGAGGCAAGTTTGGTCCATTGACTCCAGTCGGTAGAACCCCAGAGGGTGTAATGGGTGATGATGCCATCCTTTGTGTCCTGCGGCGGCAGATAGCGGAAAGTGGTGAAAGTCTGGTCGGTATCCCAGTCGATCATCATCTGTGTGGGACTGCTGAAGAAGATATGCAGGGCAGATGATTTCTTTTCGCCGCTGTCAGGAATGTCGGCCGTGAGCTCTGGGGCGAGATAGGCGCCCAGTTTCTTGATGACGGGCTCAGCCTTGCTGTCAGTAACGGTGAAGCGGAGCTTTGTCGCTGTGACAGTGGGGAAACAGATGATACGACGATGACCAATGGTTGTCAGACCGTCTTTCCCGTCTTCCACGAGTGCATCCCTCAGCGGCAGCCACTTACCGTCGACCTCTGCTTCGAGCGTGAACTTCTTCACCCGCTGACCCTGGGCAATGTCCTCTTCGGCGAGGAAGCGGTTTACAGGCGTAGGCTTTTCCCATTGAACATTGAACATTGAAGATTGAACATTATTTGTTACCGCTTTGTCATGCGCAGCCGCATGTTCAATGTTCAATGTTCCATGTTCAATTAAGTTTTCTGCAAACACTTCGTCAATCATCTTCTTGAAGGCGATGCCGCGCAGGCTGTCGTTCGGATGAATGCGTCCATTAGGCGCGATGGGGAAGTTAAGTAGCAACGTCGAGTTGCGACCCACGGACTTATAATAGGTGTCCATCAACTTCGACAGACTCTTCACATGTTCGTTCTCGGTCTCGTGGTAGAACCAGCCGGGACGGATGCTCGTATTCGTCTCGCCAGGACACCATACGTCGCCGTCCTCCACACCGTAATGCAGCATGTGCCAAGGTGTATCGCCCTTACTGGGCATCGTGCTCCAGTTGGTCTCGCCCACATTGCCAGCCTCGGTTCCTACCCAACGGAGGTCACCACGATCGCTGCCATCGTTCCAGATCAGACATTTGGGCTGCAGTTCGCGGATCATCTTATAGGTCTCCGGCCACTGATAGTAGGTGATTCGGTCAATCTTGCGCGTCTCGTTGGCCCCGCCATACCAGCCGTCGCCGCCGTTGGCACCGTCGAACCACACCTCGAAAATGTCGCCATAGTTGGTCAAAAGCTCACGGAGCTGATTGCGGAAATAAGTGACGTATTCCGGCTTGCCGTAGTCTTTATGGTTGCGGTCCCACGGCGAGAGATAGACGGCGAACTCCAGACCCTCCTCGCGGCAGGCCTCAGCCAGTTCCTTCACCACGTCACCCTTACCGTTCTTCCAAGGGGAGTTCTTCACGCTATACTCTGTGTAGGCACTTGGCCACATACAAAAACCGCAGTGATGCTTGGCGGTGAAGATGATGCCCTTCATGCCCGACTGTTTGCAGACCCTCGCCCACTGCCGACAGTCGAGGTTCGAAGGATTAAACAACTTCGGGTCCTCATTGCCGAAGCCCCACTCCTGATCGGTATAGGTGTTCAGCGAGTAGTGAATAAAGGCATACATTTCCATATCCTGCCACCGCAACTGGTTCTCACTGGGCACAGGGCCATACTGGGCTCTCACTGTCAGCGCAGTCCACAACACGAACGAAACTATCGACAGTCTTTTCATCACGCACAAATTACTTATTATACCCGCTCTTGGGATTTTCGTATATGGTGATGGGAATGCGGAACTTCTTCATCTCATCAAGATTATGGACAGGGTGCTCCACGTCTGATGGGATGGGACGATGAGAGAACGTCTGGAAATAAAGCAGACAGGCATCGCGCCACCATTCGCTGTCGCGGACCTGGATACGCAGTTTGCGCTGTACCTCATTGAAGCGCTGTTCATCGACCCAAGGCTGCATGGCATCCCAGATTTTCAAGAAACGGCGGGCCTCGTGAACACCTTCGTCGTACTTATGACAGAGTTCGTCCCAGAACGTGCGACCGCTCTTCATCTTGTGGTCCCAAGGCACGTGGTGGAACCAGGTCAGCAGATTCTCAGGACAGGTGTTGATGTCGTTGTACAACTTACAGAGTTCTTCGGGATATTGCTTGACATTGGCAGAGCCTGTGAGTGTGCGGTCGAAGCCCAGACCGATGCTGTCAGCCTTGTGATAATAGGGCGGCGTCCAGTCGGCTCTCAGTCCGCGCGGCGAATACCAGGGCTCTGGGCCGTAGTGGTGATTGCCGGCAAAGATGTGATGTAGGCCGAGCGGCATCATGTAATTGACGCAAGCCTCACGGCTGGACATCATCATGTCAATCAGGGTTCCCCAGGGGTTTCCATATTTTGCAGGATAGAGGGCACTACCTAGTTGGGTTCCATCTATCGAATTCTCAGAAGTTGAAATCGCTGGGACCAAGGGGACACCCATCACATAGTGAGACATCGTCTGGTAAAGCCACTCGTGGGCAATTTCCTCTGGCTTTAGCGATGGATTCCACGCCAAACGACCGAAGGCATACCAGTTGGCTTGTGCAAAGTGATGGCCGCACCAGTTCGTGTCGTCACCTATGTTGGCCACACCCGCCATTCCTTTTAGGAGTGAAGAGTGAAGAGTGAAGAGTGAAGAATTTGCTACCGCAGACTTCAAACTATTAAAGAACTCCTGCCACATCGGAGCGAGATAGACCAGGTGATTGGCGGCACCGAGGTACTCCTGTGTAATCTGGAACTCCACCATCATCGACGTCTTCTGCATAGCGGTAAACAGCGGACTGTATGGTTCACGCGGCTGGAAGTCTATGGGGCCGTTCTTAATCTGGATGATGACGTTATCGCGGAACTGGCCGTCCAGGGGCATAAACTCCAGATAAGCCTGGTTGGCACGATCGGGACTCTGAGGCGCATAGACGAAGGCGCGCCACATCACGATACCTTTGTGAGGTTTGAGCACATCGGCCAACATGTTGGCACCGTCAGCGTGTGTACGTTTGAAGTCCTGTGGGCCTGGTTCGCCCTCGGAGTTGGCCTTCACCAGGAAGCCGCCGAAGTCAGGAATCAGTTTGTAGATTTCGTTCACCTTGGCGTTCCACCATTTGATAACCTCGGCGTTGAGCGGGTCGGCAGTCTTCAGTCCGCCCACCTTGATGGGCGAAGCGAAGTTGATGGAGAGATAGACGCGGATGCCATAGGGACGCAACTGGTCGGCAATACCCTTTGCCTTCTGCAGGCTCTCGGTCGAGAGTGCCTCAGGTTTGGCATTTACGTTGTTGAGAACGGTACCATTGATACCGATGGAAGCATTGGCACGAGCATACATTTTCATGCGTTCCGGATCGGGATTGAGGAAGATGCTTTTGCCAGCAAAGCCACGCTCCACCGTTCCATTCGGATTGTCCCAGTGGTTCAGGATGCGCAGGTCATAGAAAGGCTCCTCCTTGATGTCGAGGTTGGTGCCATCACTTCCGTACGCACACGACTTCCCCGTATGCTCTAGTCGCAGCAGATGGTAGGCGCCGTAAAGCAAGCCGATGTCGGTGGATGCCGAAATCACGATCTTGCCATTCTGGTACTTGATGGTATAGCCATCGCGGACCAAACCCTTCTGCTTTTTCAATACGACAGGATCGCCCTGCCAGTAGGTTTGTAACTCGGTCATCGCCGTACCTTTTACACCCGTAATCTTGGCTGGTGTACTCACTGCGTCGAAGCGGAGCCACAGACGACTGCCGTCTTCGCCATAAGCGGCACTCCATCCTGCTAATAGCAGGAATAGTGCCATGATGATGTTTCGCTTTTTCATTATGATCACAATTTTGCCACAAAGTTAAGGATTATCCGTCTATTATCCAAATCTTTATGCGAATATGAAACATTTTTTTAATAAATAGAGACAAAACCGAAATTATTTTGTATCTTTGCAACGTATGAAGAAGGTGATGATGACTTTAGCCGTATGCTGCGGTATGACAGTAGCGATGGCGCAGACGTATCAGGTGCCTGTATCAGAGCAACATGAGAAGATGCTCACGGGCAAGTATCAACCCACATGGACGTCCTTAGAGACCCACCAGACACCTGAGTGGTTCCGCGATGCGAAGTTCGGCATCTGGGCACACTGGGGACCGCAGTGCGTCGAAGGCTCAGGCGACTGGATGGCCCGAGGCATGTATATCGAGGGCAACGGCCAATATAAGTATCATGTGGAGCACTACGGCCATCCGTCGGAGTTCGGCTTCAAGGATATCCTACCGCTCTTCAAGGCGGAGAAGTGGGATCCCGAGGCCCTCGTGGAGCGCTACAAGCGTTGCGGAGCCAAGTACTTCTTCGTGCTCGGCAACCATCATGATAATTACGACCTCTGGGATTCGAAGTACCAGCCTTGGAACTCGCAGAACATCGGCCCGCATAAGGACATCCTCGACGGTTGGGCGAAGGCTGCCAAGAAGGCCGGACTGCCCTTGGGCATCTCTTTCCACGCCGATCATGCCTGGACGTGGTATGAGCCTGCGCAGCGCTACGACCAGAACGGGCCGAAGGCAGGCGTCTATTACGATGGTAAACTGACAAAGGCCGACGGCAAAGGTAAATGGTGGGAAGGCTACGATCCACAGATGCTTTACCAGCAGAACCATCCGATGAGCGACCGCTCGTGGAACAACGGACAGATACATGCACAGTGGGGCTGGGGCAACGGGGCCTGTCCACCGTCACAGGAGTTCGTCACCAACTTCTATGACCGCACCCTTGATGCCATCAACCGCTACAACCCCGACCTCATCTACTTCGATGTGACCGTGTTGCCCTTCTATCCTCTGAGCGACTGCGGATTGAAGATTGCCACACACCTCTATAATAAGAATCCGCGTGGTGTGGTCTTCGGCAAGATCCTGAATGAAGACCAGAAGAAGGCTCTGACGTGGGACGTCGAGCGTGGTGCACCGAATCAGATGATTGCCGAGCCTTGGCAGACCTGCAACTGCATCGGCGACTGGCATTATAACACGCGGACCTATGAACGCGGCTATCGCACGGCTGAGAATCTGGTGAAACAGCTGGTTGACATCGTCTCGAAGAACGGCAACCTGTTGCTAAACATTCCCCTGCGCGCCGACGGCACCTACGACGAGAAAGCCTCACAGTTCCTCGATGAACTTGAAGCATGGATGACGCCTAACGGCGAGAGTATCTTCGGCACCCGTCCTTGGGTGAAGTTCGGTGAGGGACCTGTGGCAGAGAAGACTATCGCGATCAATGCCCAGGGCTTCAACGAGGGCCAGTACAACGGTATGGACTATCGCGACATCCGCTTCAATCAGACCAAGAAATATCTCTATGTGACGGCAATGGGCTGGCCAGCCGATAGCAAGCTTGTCATCAAGTCGCTCGCCAAGGGCAATAAGGACTTCCGTAAGTCTATCTCTTCGGTTTATCTCCTGGGCTACGGCAAACTCAAGGCAAAGCAGACAAGCGAGGGTTTGATCGTCTCTCTCCCCCAACCCTGCAACAAAATTGCTCCTGTTCTCCGTATCAACAAATAATGGCATGTGTTGTCCTAAAAAATGTTGCGTGACCGCAATTTTTTGCGTGGAAATTTTGCGGTTTCAGAAAGAATGACTATCTTTGCCGCGATATTTTTCAATTATTCATTAATTCATTACAAACCAAACCT
>Ga0247610_10005140_pt1 | contig 13826 bp, 13 predicted proteins | sample 174DNAGHGhighgp2_FD_193483 | JGI IMG/M metagenome (GOLD analysis project Ga0247610, IMG submission 193483) | Sheep rumen microbial communities from Palmerston North, Manawatu-Wanganui, New Zealand - 1742 DNA GHGhigh gp2 | ecosystem: Host-associated > Mammals > Digestive system > Stomach > Rumen... | reverse complement strand
CACACTCATCCGTCTTCTCGACTTTCTTGAATCTTCTTAAATAAACAGTCATCTATGAGGAAAAATCAATTTCACTATTTATCTTTATAAAACCGCGTTTTTACTTTAAAATCAGATAAATAGTGAAAGATATTTTCAATAAATGGTACTGAATAACCTACCACAGATGTTTACATTCTACTTTCCAAGTAACTTCTGGTATAAGGAAGTTGTTGGAAGATGGACACCTATGGTTGAAAGGATGAAACTTCCATATGAATCTGTGGAAGATTTTATGAACGCACAAGTGCAGGCAGTTAAGTTCCCAGCAATGAATATGGAACTTGCATTACAGCAGCGCGGTCAATATGATATAGCATATCCATCAGGAAAGGAACTTGAACCACTGATTGATAAGACCATAACAATAACAATGAAACTCACAGAAAGTTATCTTTCATATTGGATATGGTGGGATCAAATTGATACATATCTTCATTATGTAAATAATCATAAAGATAAAAAGAACTGTTGGATGGAACCTGTAAAACTAGGATTCCTGACAGACTCTGGAATTCAACTAATAGAATTTACATTCAAAGATATAACACCTACAAATACTAGTGAACTTAACCTGAGCTATGCTGCGACGGTTGCACAATACAATACATTTACTATAAATCTTAGATACAACTATTTCGATATAGATTAAGAAAATAACAAATACAATATAAATGGCAACAAATCTATTTGATCGTTACTATAACAATCCTACGAAATCATATATATACGCTGATATTATATGCAGTAATGCTGGATCAGCTGATGAGATTTCGTTCGATATAAACGAATCGTCTGCTGAAATTTCAGATAATAATGATATACTGTCATCTTTAGGTCTTGATGATGTACACGTTGGATTGTCACAGTATACAAACAATATGGTCACAATCGAACCTAACTGTTTTCACTATATAAGGGGATTGGTTTTCGGTGAACAATATTGTTCAAAAGCTTTCGGAAGAATTATAGGACCTATTACAAAAGAAGAAGATTGGATGTATAATGGAATGATTTTCTTCGTTCTTAAATACCTTGATATAAAAACTGGAAATACAAGGGTTATCTTCGTTAAGGCAACTGGTAGGGATGATTCAGAAATTGATCATGACTACAATATAGATGAATGTATAGATCCATTACATATGACATTCATAGAATCTATTAACCAGTTCTTTACTGATGAAAATATTCCAATTGAAGCTAAATTTGATAACGGATATGTAATATTTACTGCTACAAAACTTGATTATGAATTCTGGATCGATCACGTACTTTTCTGGCTTAAGGAAGATGGTACTGATATATTCTCTGTAATAGATGAATGGATGAAAGAAAATGGAAAGTCATATGAATACGGATGGGATGACGGATTCGTTGAGGCTAACGGACTTGACAGCAGTTACGGAGGATCTACAAACGTGTATAAATCAATAATCAAGAAATCTGACTATACAAGACTTTATAATCTTCTTACTGTACTGGACACACAGTTTAACGAGCTTCTTGAAGAGAATGATGTAAAGAAGATATTCCTTTACGAAGACTTTACAAAGTATGTTCCTTCAAAGAAATACCGTAACGGTGCAATGAAGGGTTGTGTTGTAAAGGTAATATATCCTATGTATAACAATCAGATCCCTGAATTCTGTAAGGCTGTTAAGGTTGGGCATCTTGTTGATCGTGTACAGGAATTCTTTGCAATACCTGATTCTTTGATTGAAGGTACATTCGTTGGTGTAAGAAGGCTTATTGACGTAAATGATAAATTTCATTGTGAATATGATCATGAACTTTATAACAAATGGATGGGATATTATGATCATCACAATGTTAATGACGACTGGATTGACTCTGATGAAATACCAGTAGTTGTTCCAGAAATGCTTCACGATTGGGAAGGTTCAAGTGTAAACTATAGTGAACAGGCATTATCTATATATAAGGATCTCGATCATAGGGATCAGATGGGATTGGAAGGATATTGTGCATATCTTTCAAAGACTGGTGGATGGATGACAGTTGGACAGCTTTATGCTAGGACTACAGTTGATGATGATCCAGATTATCCAGAGGTTAAGAACCTTATACCTAGCTTCATAGTTTACAATCCTAATGACTTCCCAGTACAGGTTAAATATATGACATTTGTATAATGAGTAAGAGAAGAAGTATAAATGAGGCGTTGGTTCCTGGAGGATTGTTCGGACTTCCAGGTGGATTTGACAACACACTGTCACCAGCATCATATACAGTACAGGGTAAGCAACCTGGATATGTATATCATATGATGACATTCAATGATACTCTGCAGCAGCCTATTAATAAAACACAGAACGAGTATTATATACATCCTGGGTGTACTGTCAGGGGTAGGGGATTCAATAATGGTGATAAAACATATACTGGTGTTGTCAACAGAATTGTTAAGAACGAAAAAGGTGAGGTTGTGTGTCTTTATGTACAATCATTCAAGACAGCAAAAATTGTAGCAGTAAGGGTTGATGATAACCTTGAACTTCTTTTACCTAAGAATGTTGACCAATACGGTGGTTATCATATAGCTGCATCAGATAATTTGGCTATAGGAAACAAACAATTGGGTGACAACTAAGTCACCCAATTTTATTTTCTAAATTATATCGTTCCAAGTTCCGTTATAATATGCTTGTATGTATTTCGGATTTATACAATCATAGGTAAATACAGCAGATTCATCTCTTGGATCTTTATAAAAAACATATTTATTTCTTATTTCTTCACCATATTCATCATAATTCAATCTAAGAAGAATCGGTCGTTCATCTACAAACTTTCCACCGATCATGTTATCTATAGTATCTATGTACTTTGAAAAATAAACACGTTCTGTGAAATTTCCTTCACTTTTCGGAATAAGCCCGTATTTCTTTATCTTGTTAATGTTTTTTAATTTTGTTTTATGATAAAGTTCTGTTATATAAAAATCTTCTATTGTAAATTTAGCTTCAACCAAAATGGATATTGAATTAATATTGTTTCTAAGGAATCTGTATATATAAGCGAACATATCCATATTTAAATTTGGTTCCATTGCTTTCAGATACTTACCATCACCCCAGTCAACAAAATACAAATCATCTCTATTATTTAGTTGTATGGCTACAAAAAACCAACCATAAACATCCTTAACTGTTTTAATTATATCATCAAGGCGATCAAACGACGTAAGAATAATTTCAAAGTTACACAACTTATCATTAGATGGTTTGTTGGATGGTAATCTATATACATTTGTTGAACGATTCAGAACACACTTAACATTGTTAAACCTAGATTTCAAATCATGTTCAACTTTATTCATATCATAAGACATTATCATTCCTTCACACAAATTCTCATTCAAATTACAGAATTTCGTGAATCTATCATTATAATATCTTTTTTCTAACTCGTTCATTTTTTGTTTATTTCGGGATTTAATTTCTCAGCATCCCTTTCAAGTGTTTTATCAACAATATTAACCTTTCTTCTACTTGGTATAACATATCTTGCAGATTCGTTAGGTGTTTTTGGCGGAGCAACATCTATTACTGGAACATTTTCAAATTCATCATTGAAAGCATTCTCTATAACTGATGGATCGATCTCATCCTTTGGTTCTTCTTCTGGAATCTGAAATTCAGGTTCTTTATCTTCTTCAACATCAGGTTCATCATTAATTACTTGTTCTTCATGAACTGGATCGATCTTAGGTTCTTCTGGCTCACTAATTTCATCAGATTCATGATATTCTTCATCAATAACTGATTCACTTTGTTCATCATTGTGTGGTTCAGCTGGTCTTGGAATCACAGGTGGTATAACACCTCTATGTTCTTCTTTTTCATTATTTTTAAGCTCGATGACAGGTTTATCTTCATTATCCTTATAATCTTCTATCTGATTCTCTCTAATACCGTTAGCGACCATTTCTGTCATTAATAATGCTACGATAGGAAGTATAGCACCCATAATCCATGATACTATAACTTGGACTGTTTCCTCACTTACTTCCTGTATCCAGAACAGAAGTGGTTTTGCAAGATAGTTGTAATAGTCAACCTGTGACTCTGATATGTATTTGAACACGGAATATGTATTACCTACAACCTGTACAACTACAAGTAGAGTAAGTAACAACCATGCTATGTTATTCCTCTTATTTGTTCCTATAAGTATAGATGCCAAGCATACGGCAAGACCAAGCTCGAATGCAAAAGCCAATGTAACACTCATCCATTGCACGTTACCTATATTGAAGAATTCAATTGCGTGACAGAATGAAATAAGTGCAACTAATGCATACAGAAAAAGGAACGCATAAATGAATAACTTGTTTATAAGTTTATTCCTCATTATTTCTTTGATTGATTAACTTTTACAACTACAGGTTTGTTTGCGAGTTTATTATTCTGATCCTTATATATATCAATTTCACTTTCAAGTGATTTAATACTTGTTTTGAGAAGATCGATCTCGTGGTTAAGGCTGTCTATATGCTTTGCTGAATTAGCATACATCTGTGTCAACGAATCCTTTACAAATTCAGTCTTCTGAATCTGCTTCTCGTACTTACGCCTGTAGTTACCTTTTCCAGTACAGTTTGATATGAATAGTATTGCCAATAATACAAGCAAAATCTCTTTCCAATATTTCTTAATTTTATCCATTTCTCTATTATATATAATTTGTCCAGTTATTTATCTTACAAAAAATGGACAGACCATTATTTTGGTCCATCCATTATCTTGGGAAGTTAAATCCTGATGTGATTGAACTTGGAGTGATCGATCCGATTTTCTTAGTAACGTCGCTCATCTGACTAGCCATATTACTATAGTCTGGTGTCGGATGTTCCTCCTCGTATTTTCTCTGCTGTTCCTCCTGTGCTTTCTGCTCATCTTTCAAGTATTCATCATACCTGTTATAAAGCATCATTATGTCATAGAAGTACATCCTTCCCATTTCCTCTGGGCTGATGTGTAGCTTAAGAGAGAATATCAGTTCTAGATCAACATACTGATTGTAAGGGATTCGAAAGCATGAAAATAGAGCGGAGACCTCCTCGAAACGTTAACGGGATTTCAACCTCTGCCCCGTCCTCATTGATATACTTTATCTTAGGTTCTGTTGCAGCACCTAATTTTTCGGTTACATATGAAACAACAGACCATTCCTTTACATTCCAAAGTCTTGCTGCACCAACCATTTCCTCATATGCTCTCTGAGAAAGATCCCTGTAGTCGCGGATCAACATAGGCGCGAATGTAAGGAAGTCTTCATCGTAACCTTCCCTTGAGTTAATCTTGTTAGCGGCGTATTTCTTCAACCATTCATTTACACCGAGTGAAGGTACATGCATCTTCAATGTCTGTCCAGCAACATTGAAAACAAAACATTTATCTTCAGGATTATAGAACTTCATGACATCATCTGGAATATTGATAAAGTCAATCATCTCCTTCACTACTGGAATATCCTTACCCTCTGAGATAGGAACCATAAGTTCATTTTCACCATCAATGAATGTAAATTCCTTGATAGCAAGCAGAATATAGAACCTGTCAACATTCTTCAGATCCTTCCAGCAGTTTCCTGGACGCTGCGGATTCTTGACTGAACAACATTTCTCGATCATGTAATTTAGAATATCATCAACCCTTGATAACTGGTTAATATCCTGATCGTTCATTGTTGACCAGTGCTTGATTTCCTCACCTCTTGCAGCACGGATAGAAACCTCAAATCCGTCTGGATAGAACATTCCTGCAGTAGGAAGAGACTTTATATCAATCTTAAGCCAACCTATATTATCCCTGTATTTCACAGCACCACTATCTGTAGTAGGAAGATTATTCCTTCCATGAAGCCTGTTCTCCCTTGCAAGTTCAGCCATACTTTTTTCTGGCATCCTCTCAGGAGGAATATATGAATGCTGTTGAGGTTCCTCTGGTTGATCGATCACTTCAACCTTCGCTTCTGTAAATGGACTGGGTGTAACAGGTCCATGAGGTGTAGCCTCATTCTCTGTCACATATCCGCTAAGAATTTCTTCTTCTGTCTTTTTTCTTGGCATAATTGTCTAAAACTATAGTTTATCTATAATATTATACTAATAAATCTTAAAAATGATTAAACTTCGTAAAGGAAATCAAACATCGAACTAACTGAACCGTCTTCATTATAGTTCACTATTGACATCTTCCTTTCATTTTCTGATACAGCATTTAACTTGCTTATCAATGAACTGTTTATATTAAATTCAAGTTCACCAACATAAAGGTTCATGTTGTTTGAGTATGTAGGCTCTATCATATTGGTGTTGCCTCCATCATCTATGAAAAGAAGTTTATAGTAACCATTTGACAGATCCATATATGAATATGTTCCATTAGCACCAGTTGTCTTGAAAGTGAACTTATAAGATTTTGGAGCCTGACTTAGTGGCAATGTGTAACTATAGTTTCCATTTACAACATTACCCTGGTCATCAAGAACAACATCCGTAGAATTATAGAACACCTTTACATATTTTGTCTTCTGTGGCATATTATTACTACCTGTATATTCATGCTTTGATTCTACAATCTTATTGTATATCTTATATGGAACCATCTGACTTGGTTTTAATGATGTTCCCTTAGCATAATATTTCGTAAGATCACCATACAAAGACATTGTTGATGTCTTTATGAACTGAACCTTATCATCAACGTTCATGAATTTTATAGTGTACACAATCTGTGCATTATCTATATACATACCGATAGCCTCATCGAATATGATAGGACGATAGTAGAATATATATGGATCAGTATCAGATATGAAAGCCTGATTCATGTTATAAGTCTCTTCTTTAACGACTTCTTCACCCATACAGAATGAACACTTGATTTCATGGATACATATCCATTTCTTCATATCATGGTTCACTTCATAGTCTTTATCGACATCAGGATCATATAGACTATCTTTTTTCACAAGACTTGTATCATATAACCTTATACCCTTATTAAACTGCCACACAATACCTTTTGTCAACGGTTTATCCCTCCATGTTGCATAAAATATAAGATATGGCATATCTGTACATTCTGCAATATATGCACCAAGATTATCTGAATTTATTTCCTGTGTAGGTAATGTTCCATGCATTTCACTAGATCTTGTGAAAGAACAATTTGGTTTATCATCCTTGTCAGAAGGATAATCAACATCTTCTTTTGTTTCTTCATTGAACTTTACCTGTTCATATTCTATCTCATCATCCAAAATATAAGAGAAACTTAATCTTATCAGTGTATTCTCTTTAATATCAAGATCATTGAAAAGAGTGTTCTCATTAATTCCAGAAACATTCTTCAACCTTATAAGATCATAAAGACATCCAAAACTTACTTCAATGTATCTGTCATATATATTATTTCCGAATATAACAGGATTTGTCATATACTGAATCATCTTATAGAATGATGCCTTTGTTATGAAGAAATCACACAAGTCCACATACTTACCATCTTCTTCACAATCAACGGTGATTCTCATAAGAAATCCAGATATATTACTGAAATCATATCCGTTGACAAAATATAACCTTGCATAATCCCATCTTACATCAGACACACTTGAATAATAGTTTTCAAGTGGGGCAACATTATCAAACTTTGGATTCAGTGTATATTCACCGTACTGCCTGGCCTTTATCTGATCATAGAATATCTGATTCTCTACATTAGGTTTGAAAATCTTAACTCGTTCATCAGAACTTTCTCTGTGATCATAATCATCCTTAGGACCTATATACCTATAATCTGGATCAAGAAACGTATACCATTCAGAACATTGGGCATCCTTTGGAACAGCAATATGGTTTATAGTATTAAATGTCAATGGATCCTTCCTAAGCTTATATTTATATTCACCCGTTGATGTATCAATAACCTTGTCACATTCATACATTACTGGTGAATACAAAAGTGTATGTTCATCCTTTAACTTTGTTGTGAGGAATGATGTGGGCCATGTCTTTCTGCATTCGTCACCCTCTCCGAGAAGATTAATCTCGAACATTATGATATCGCTTATCTGAAGGTATCGTGTCTTTTTATTCATCTCAATTAGAATCCGAATAGTTTGTATCCGATTGTTACCTGGATTCCTGGAACGAACTTGAACTTATCATCTGTATATGTCAACGTCGGACCAACACCAGCGGCTACAACCCATTTCTTGTCGAACCTCTTCTTGAGTACTGATGACTTTTCAGGGGAAATAACCGAACCAATCACATTATTTATCTTACAATATGGGTTATCCGACTTTGCAATGAATGAAAGCTGCTTATCCTTCTCAATAAGATCGATCGTTATGTCATTAGGAAACGATATGCTGTCAAATTTTGCAATACCAGACATTGTGTTTGTGTTAATAGTAGAAAGTCCAGCTATATTACACCATTTATCTGAATAACTCATCTTAAAGGAATATACACCAACAGTATCCACATAAGCAGTATCATGGATCTCTATTTCCTTCAATTCTGTATTTGTCTTTATCTTTGTAACAACAATAGGATTATCTTTCAGATTCTTCACCTCAGCATAAAGATCACTGTTTTTGGATCTCAATTCTTTTATAGTAAGTATATTTGTTTTCCTCTCAGTATAAAGCTCACCAACTTTATTCTTATATGTAGTAAGAGAATCCTCTGTTTGGATCTGAAGTTTCCTTAAATCTGATCTTGTTATATGTAATTGTAACAGAAGGATCGATCCAGCTATTATGAAAGATAATATAAGAAAATTCCTCCAGTCTGATTTGTTAAACGAAATCTTTCCCATCTTTTATTGTTTTATGATTTTGATGCGCGAGGATCTAAACCTCTAAAAATTATTATACATTTTATTTTTCTTTTTTAAAGGAATATTTTATATCTAAAACACTTTTTAAGGGATCCTCTTCCTCTTTTCTATTTTCTTTTTAGAATTTTTCCTTTTTAAGGGGGTCTGCCCAATAATATAATAATTTATTTATATATTAATATTATATATAATTTAAATATATTTTTATTACCCCCATCTCCTCATAATATTATACTCGGTTTTTTTCGTTTTGATTAAGATTTTTGAAAAAAATTTTGATCTTTTTTACGAAAAGTTTCGTAACAGTTTTGTAACTATTTGAAAATCAATTAATTAAGTGTAACAACATCTGATGTAATTTCTTTAAAGTCTCTTCCAGTTAGTGCAGATGGTGTAAATGGATACTTTGTGTTAAGCTCAGTAACTATCTGTTGAAGTACCTGGCATAGAGGTTCAGCTTTTACACCCTTAGCTGAAGCATTTTCACCAAGAGCTATACTTAAAGCATTTACATTCACTGTTGGTGCGTTTAGATTAACTGTTGATCCAGCGGCTATGTTTATTATACCGTTAGCGTTGCTTCCGCCTTCACCAGTTGTTGCTATGTTGATATTACTATCGTTTACCTCTATTACGTTACTGTTGTTCTTATGCTTAAGCTGGATCGATCCATCAGCATCAATCTTCACCATAGATCCTCCGAGCCACATTTTGTATCCAGTCTTAGGCTGGTATATAACAATCAGGTCTTTTTCAGAGTCGTAAAGAAGTACATGTGTATTCTGATAGTCTGATTGTATTTCTTCTATCAATGCAGGATCTATGTTCTGTACAGATGAATATTCTCCAGAATAAAGATTTCCAAACGGAAAATTAACTCTCACTATTGTATTCATTTTAGGTACAGACAATGAACCGTATCCTTTATCACTGCTGAAAACAGATGAAGTTTTTGGTACAAACCAGGGTATTTGTTCGACATCGAATTCATCGAACAACCCGAATACTTTCACCTTACATCTTCCTGAGAATGTTGGATCCTCGTTATATACTACACGTCCAAGATAATCCTTGCTTAAATCCATAATTGTTATTAGTCATTAAGTTTTGTTACAGAAGATGTTGCTGTACTTCTGAATTCGTTCTTTTGCATTTCATCTTTCTGAATAATCCTGTAGTTTTTAAGTACCTCTCTCATTATGCTGTTTTCATTTGCTGCTGTTGATTTTTCAAGTTCTTGTATAAATTTTTCGAAAGTGTTATCAGCTATTGCTGCTCTTTCAGAATCTGAAACGCCTTGTACAGCCATTGATGTGATTTCTGGACCTCCGTATATTTTCTCTGCTGCTGCATTTAACGTCTCACCTATTGCTTCAAGTGCCTGTACAGATTCACTTGTAGGATTTGTTGCTAGACTTCTTGTTCCAGTTATGCTATCACTTACACCAACCTTTGTTGCTATAGACACCGCTTCATTAAGTGCTGTTGAAACAAGGCTTGCTTTAGCAGTTGCCTGTGGCATATCAGATGGATTGTATCTCATCTCGTTCAAACCATCAAGCATTACACCGTTAAATCTTTTTGCTGTTATCGTACTACCACCAGCTATACCAGTGTCATGTTCAAGGTTACTTATATATTCATCTATTCTTTTTCCTAGAACTGGCGTTGAATATCTTCTATTTATCGCATAATCATCTATGAAGTTTCCGACAAATCCTAATTTATCGTCTCTCATTTTTCTGAGAACAGTGAAATCATCTATTTTAGAAATGTCGTCACTACTGTAATTATGAGCAGCTTTCAATAAACCTATAGTATTAGGATAACCATAACCTCTACCAACAAGTGTTTTATTTAAAGGATATGTTTGTTTTTCCTTTATGTTTCCAACTTTTATTTTAAGTTTTGGTTTTGGTGACTCTGTGTTTTTTCTTGAAGAACTTAAACTGCTTATGTGAGATAATGTATCTGAAATGTCAAATTCACACATATGACATTCAAAACATAACGTTGGCATAACCTCATCTATAGCATCATTACAATACAACATATCACTGAACGCATTCATTATAGAATTGTATGCACCAATTGCTGTATTAAGAGTACCAGATGTATAGTTAAGAGCTTTTGTTATTACGCTTTTTGTTCCAAGGAATGCCTGTGAAACGGCTGTAGCATTAGTTAATCCGCTTACTATATTACCAAGAAGATCTTTTTTCTCTTTTTTATATGTCATGTTTCTTTCTTCTGTGTTTGACATATCAAAAAGATATTCAGATTCATCTTTATCGTATGTTTTCTTATCAACAACACTACTGAACAATCTTATTTCAGAAACATAAATTCTCATCCCGAAATATCTCATCATATCTGGTAAAGCCCATCTTTGATATACATCATCCCATACAATTTTTCTATAAAGTTGAAGCAGCTGTGTTATCTTAAGATCTATACCTTCCATACATTCAAGTTCAATAACACCGTCCTTTACACGCATACCGTTTTCAGGATTAACCTTTGTTATAGTGTCAAGACCGTTAAGTGATGTGAAATAATATGGAAAATTATTCTGTATATCCTTAAGTGCTGCTTTGAACGCATGAAGAAGGCTTGCCCTTCCGTGATCACCAAGTTGTGCATCGAAGTAATGTTCTGTTGAATATCTCTTACCTATACTTGAGTCACCACTTGACATAGAAGATGAAACTGCACCGTAATCATCAAGAAGAGGTTCAGGCATGTTATCATACATTGTTCCGTAGAATGCAGACTGGAATGCAGAATCTAATATACCATGATTACCGAAAGCGGTATTTCTTGATATATTATCAGGATCATTGAACATAAATTCTATCCTGAATGAAAGATAAGTAGGTTCATCGAAAGCCCTTCCGAAAAAATCTGGTCTGAACATACTGTCCTGTGCCAGGAATCCATTAGTGTGTATATCCCTTATAGCACTTACAGATTTTTCTTCACTGTTTAATCCCCTTACTTTCTTTATTATACTTCCAGCACTACCAGCTATGTTTCCGATTGAGCTTAATGCTCCACCGAAACCATCGCTTCCTATGCTTAATATACTGTCAGTTAATGCCATTATTGATTGTTAATCGGTTTTGCGATAGCCTCTGGTGTAGGCCATTCTCTTCTTTTAAGTACAAAATGTGTTGTATATGAAGAAACATCATCCCCTGTTGGTGGTTTATATATGTATTCAACACTGTCAACTATATAATATCCAGAATAAAATCTGTTGAACATTCTAGGTTCATCGTTCTTTGATGAAGAATTATATATGTCGTTTTCAATTGTATTGTTGAACATAAGGAATACAGGAACTCTCTCACCTTTCATTACCTGCAGATTCAATCCTTCACAGAAAACGTTTATATATATCTTGTTAAGTTCGTCAATATTCTGTGAATTGTGATAAGGTGCTCTATTGTAATTCTTGTGTACATTTCCAGACCACATGTTGCTGCTCTTATTCTTATCATCATCACTCATTACATATTCTATACCAGTCCATTCAACATTGTTATATGTTCCAACGTAGTCATGGTTAACCCTAGCCATTTCGTTATCTGGGTTTTTTCCTGCCTCATATTTTGTTCTACCTCTTAGGATAATTTCAGAATCAGTCTTTGTCTGATCATATGCTGGTATATTTGTAAGTGTCTCAAAACAATCCCAATCACCCCTGTTTATTATATTCTGATTATGTACATATGTCATGCTTGTTGAACTGTATCCACCTATCAGGGATATTGATGATGAATTGTTTATCGGGTTCCATTTCTTTATATAGAACGGTGTTGATCTGAATTCAGACATGTTTGTCAGGATTTTGACTGTCATCTGTGCTTTTTCTGGTGACGGATCGTTTTCAACCTGATTGTACATGTTCAATATGTTTGTCGCAAATGTTATATCTATTTCCTCTTCATTTTCAGTTGAAAGAAGGAATTTATTAATATTCACGTAACATATGTTGTAATATAGATCGATCCATGTTTTATAGAATGACGTATCATTCTTCCATGCATGTCTTGTTATATTGTTTATGAATGATTCTGATGACTCTCTACATTGTATCCAGTTCATAAAGTCATCAGTATCATCAAAGTCATTTGTTGAGAAACCTATACCGAAATTCTTTGCGATTGTTTTCATTACGAATTTGCTTGAACCAGTTATCGCATTCATTCCAGCCTTTGAGTCGAATCCTGGTATGAAAAGTCTTCCACTAATGGAAACGTTTCCACCCATTTCTCCATTTGATTTGTTTCTAGCATTACAGCTTGTTATTATGAAGTCATCTCTTAAATATGTTAATGCTGCTGTACTTGTCCTTATGTATAATGATATCAAATCACCATCCTTAGGCATATTTCTACTTATAAATGTAGAATCCTCAAACATAAGATTTAGTGATATCGTTGGCATGAATCCGTTCATCGATATTGTCATTGACTGTATATGCTGTCTTGCCAAAATAACATCATTGATTCTTATCATAGGATAAACAAGTCCAAGTTCGTCCAGCTTTCTGTTACCTCCTTGCGAATCTGCAGGATCTGGTGATTCTGGTATTGACATTTCGTCAAACCTTATTGTTTTCTGAATATCAGGATCTTCTACAAGCCTAACAAGGTTTGAAGATTTCTGTTCATTCAGCTGTATATATGAAGCTGGTCTGTCTGTTGGATTATTAAGTACGTAGTTTGCCATTAACTGTTACGGATAGCTGCATTTAAGAATTCTCCTATTGTTGTTCCACTTGTCGCACAATCAACTATAGATGAATCTACTTTTGTTATTGTTGAATCAATATCACCGAAATATATTTTACCATCTTTTACAGTTATTCCAGTATCACCAGTCTTTGAAATGTTAGCT
>Ga0247610_10005139_pt1 | contig 13829 bp, 9 predicted proteins | sample 174DNAGHGhighgp2_FD_193483 | JGI IMG/M metagenome (GOLD analysis project Ga0247610, IMG submission 193483) | Sheep rumen microbial communities from Palmerston North, Manawatu-Wanganui, New Zealand - 1742 DNA GHGhigh gp2 | ecosystem: Host-associated > Mammals > Digestive system > Stomach > Rumen ... | reverse complement strand
AATAACCCTTGCCCTGCTCTGCAATCAACTTTTTCAGGATTTCAACCGCGATGTTCTTCTGCTTCATCTTGGCGATATCTTCAAGGAATTTCGGATCGAACAGCGAAAACTTTTCACCGACATCGCTAAACAGGTTCAATACGCCATCTGATTTAACGCTCTGTTTCAAGAGTTCGTTAATGCGCTCGTTGACTTCCTTTAGGCTGAACTTTTTGTCGCCGCGACCGTAGAGAAAACGCATAATTTGCACGCGGACCGCTTCGAAAAAGTTCGCCTCGGCCTGCATGTTCTTTGGCACAATCGAAGAACACAGCGAAAGCGATTGATGCAACATCAACCCTTCCTTGATAAACGATTTTTTCTGTTCTTCGCGGCTCGGGTCCAGAATAAAGTTCAGCGCATCGGTAATGCACATACCAATTTGCAATGCAGAACCCGTAAAGAATTTGGCGTTATCGAATCCATGGAACAGGCTGCGGCAAATTTCCAATTTTTCCTGGAACTTGGGGAACGCTTCCTTGGCAATATCCATATCGCCGTAGCGTTTCCTATCGCGAACGGTATAGTCGTTCATCGCGCGCTTGAGCGCACTTGCAATTCCAATGTAATCAACAACGAGGCCGCCTTCTTTATCTTGATAAACGCGGTTCACACGGGCAATGGCCTGCATCAAGTTGTGGCTTTCCATCGGCTTGAAAACGTACATCGTGGCAAGCGACGGCACATCGAATCCTGTAAGCCACATATCAACGACAATGACTATCTTCAAGGGGCTTTCATTATCCTTGAAACGAACAGCAAGTTCTTGGCGGTGAGTCTTGTTGCCTACAATCGGTCGCCATTCTTCCGGATCCTTATTGCTTTCCGTCATGACCACGGCAACCTTCGCGTCGTCACCGGGGACTGCAACCAACTTCGAGCCGATTGTCACTTGCGATGTTGTCCCCGCCCATTCGGGGCGAAGTTCCAAGATTCGCTCGTAAATTTTCATTGCGATGTTGCGGGAGTATGCAACAATCATCGCCTTGCCCGTATAAAGGTGTTCGCGATGTTCTTCGTAATGTTCAAGAATATCATCCACTAGCGAAGCAATCGTCTTGTCGTTCCCGAGGACACTTTCTAGCTGGCCCAATTCTCGCTTACTCTTTTCGATGACTTCCGGGTCTGCATTACCGGCAAGCAAATCGTATTCATCGTCAATTTGCTTGAGGACCTTGTCGTCCAACTTGAGTTTGACAACGCGGCTTTCGTAATAGACAGGGCGAGTCGCACCATCTTCAACTGCCTGCGTCATATCGTAAATGTCGATATAGTTTCCGAATACTTCGGTGGTGTTGCGGTCGTCGCGGCTAATGGGCGTTCCAGTGAATCCGATAAAACTAGCGTGCGGAAGGCTATCGCGGATAATGCGAGCAGTACCCTTGACCCTATGCGCAATCAAATTGCCTTGATCATCCTTCGTTGTCTTGATTCTTTCGGTCAAGCCGTATTGACCACGGTGAGCTTCGTCAGCAATCACGATGATATTGCGGCGGTCAGAAAGCGACTCATTCGATTCTTCAAACTTTTGCATCGTTGTAAAGATGATGCCGTTCGCCTTGCGCCCGTTCAGCAGCGATTTCAAATGTTCGCGCGATTCCGCCTGAACAGGAACCTGTCGCAGAAAATCCTTGCAGTTGGCGAATTGCGTATAAAGCTGATTGTCAAGGTCGTTGCGGTCGGTAATCACCACAATCGTTGGGCTTTCAATCGTTGATTGCAATAGGTGTGCATAAAACACCATGCTGAGCGATTTACCCGAGCCTTGCGTATGCCAGAAGACGCCGATTTTACCGTCGCCCTGCACGGCCTGTTCCGTGCGGACAATCGCCTTGCGGACTGCAAAATACTGATGGTACCCAGCCAGAATCTTGTAACTTTTCAGCCCTTCGTTGTTGAAGCAGATAAAATTCTTGATGATGTCCAGCAGCCGTTCTTTCTGGAAAATCCCTTCAAAGAAAGTCGTGAAATCGGCAAGCGCAGTCGTTTCCTTGTTGCCGTCCTTCGTCTTCCATTCCATAAAGCGGTCGTCGCCGCTTGTAATCGTGCCTGCCTTAGAAACAAGCTGATCCGACATCACGCAAATGCAGTTGTAAATGAACAGACTCGGGACTTCTTGTATGTAATTACGAATCTGCAAGTAGGCTTCGCTTGCATCAGTCTCCTCGCGGCTAGGAGACTTGAGCTCAAACAGGCAAATCGGCAGCCCGTTCAAAAACAGCAGAACATCGGGTCGCTTGTTGGACTTCTCGATAACCGTCCACTGGTTCGCAAAAAAGAAGGAATTGTTCTCAACATTCTTGTAATCGACCAGGTAAATAATATCGGCCTTTGTTTCGCCATTCTTTGAATAAGTGACCTCGACGCCGTTCTGGATATAATCCATGAACAAGGCGTTCTGTTTTACAAGGTCGTTATTTTCAAAATGGCGAATCTTGTTCAACGCTTCTGCAATGGCATGCGATTCCGCCTTCGGATTAATTCGGCAAATTGCTTCTTCAAGAACCGGCTCGTAAAGCGGGTCTCGAAAATCCCTATCAACATCGGGCCCATAGCAATAATCCCAGCCCAAGGTATCCCTGAACAGTTCAATGAGACATTGCTCGTAGGCGTTCTCGTTGTAGAAAGACATTGACTAAATTCCTTTGTGAGAAATTTAATCAAAAAATGCGACCGAACACCCCAAAATTGTGGTTTTTTGCCCCAAAAACGGCATTCTGCGTACGCATCCGTAAAAAATTTACGGCAAGTATTGTTTTTATCTAAATATTTAGGTATATTTATAGCGATTTAAGGTAGGTTTTACGAATGCTAGCGAAATTTTCCGTAAAAAATTTTAAGAACTTCGAGAAAAAGTTCACCATAGACCTGTCTCAGACCAAGCAATACGCCTTTTCGGAGGCTTGCGTAAAGGACGGCATTGTCAAGACCGGTTTGATTTATGGCCCGAACAGCATTGGAAAATCTAATCTCGGAAAGGCGATTTTTGATATAGTGCAGAACCTGACGGACAAGCAGCGAAATCCGATGCTGTACATGTCCTATACAAATGCAATGCATTTAGAGAATAATGCCGAATTTGTATATGAATTCGTTTTTGGCTCATCCCGTGTTCGATACGAATATAGCAAGCCTTCTTATGAAGATATTTTGGAAGAAAAATTCTTTGTAAATGATGTCCAGGTTGTATCTCGTAGTTGGAATGATTTTCATACGGATTTGCAAGGGGCAGAAACCCTTAATGGAAATAAGCTTGACATAAAGATTTCTGCAATGCGCTTTATTAGGGCAAATGCAGTTCTTGCTGACAACGCGACGAATAAAGTTGTCAAGGATTTTTTTGATTTTGTTGATCGTATGCTTATGTTTTCGCACCTTCGACAAAATTATTATCAAGGTTTTGCCGTTGGCAGCACGCAAGTTGATGTTGAGATTATACGGAAAGGGAAGCTCAAGGAACTTGAAGATTTCCTTAATTCTGTTGATGTTGACTGCAAGTTGAAAAGCCTAAAAATATATGGACAGGAAAAGCTGTTCTTTGATTTTGGCGGTAACCACATTATAGATTTCTGGGAGAATGCATCTACAGGAACTCAAGCACTCGTATTCTTCTTTTTCTGGTACATGCAAATGCAAGGGAATGCAACGACCACGCCCAGCTTTGTTTACCTTGATGAATTCAATGCTTTCTATCATGAAAAGACGGCTGCGAAAGTCGTAGAAATGTTGCGGGGCGTACAGAGCCAGGTTCTGTTGACTACGCATGATTCTACTTTGCTGACAAACGATTTGATTCGCCCTGACTGTGCCTTCAAAATGTTGCCGGAATACAAGGATTCTGATTCCTATGTGATGGGCCCGCTTTCGTCTAGGACGCAGAAGGAATTGCGCCAAGCTCTCAACATTCCCAAAATGTTCCGCGCAGGAGCTTTCGATTGAGTTCTGCAAAGGTCCTTTTTGTATTGGAGGGTGAGCAGCCCGAAGGGAACATTGTCGCCCGATTGCAAAAGGCTTTCCCTGAAGAACTAGCCGATTTGTCTAGCGATTTGGTGAAAATTGTTTTCTCGTCCAACATCTATAGCCTTTATGGTAAGTTAAAAGACGATGACGGCTTTTTAGATGTTGTAGAGGTTCTAAAAGAACTGCATAAGGAAGATACAGAACTCCAGGATTTGGATAGGGAATCGGTTTCTCAGGTATTCCTGTTCTTTGATTTGGATATCCATGGGCTTGCTCAACCGATTGAGCAATCTTGCGAACAACTTGATGAACTGTTGAATTTCTTCGACAATGAAACCGAAAACGGCAAGCTATTTTTAAGTTATCCGATGGTCGAAGTGGTCAATATATGCGACCGATCAAACGGCCTTATGTCCGAAGACAGAAAGTTGTTTAAAATTTGTGATTGCGAAGGCGACGGATTTAAGCATTTTGTGAATAATCTGAACCGCGATTCCAAAACAATCTGCAGAGCAAATTGCCGAGAAAATTGGCTGATTATTTGCAAGGCAAATTACGAAAAAGCCAAGTGGCTTATGAATTTGCCATCGGGAGCTTTTTCAGAAAATCTTGGTCAAATGCAGCAACCTGCTATATTGCAGCATCAACAAATCTTGATAAAGAATGACGGTGCTGTTGCGACATTAAGTGCATTTCCGTTCTTTTTGCTGGAGTATTTAGGGACAGAGAAAATTGTTTGCTTAGTGAATTTTTAGCCAATCAAACGCAAATTCGATATTTTTTTATATCGTTTTTGCGTTTGATTAAGGCTTTTTTTAGGCGAAATATTCAAGTTTTTCTAAAAACTCTTTGACATTGCTTGCTTGGAAATAATCTAAATCAAAGCCTCTTGCTTTAACTCGATTCATAATAATATGGGTTCTTGCATCAACCATGACAGGAACAAAGCAGGAATAGGCGGCCAAGATTTTATCCATGTAAGAACTAGATTCAATTTTGCGTCGCTGATCTCTCCAATATTCTTTGCTGTATTCTTCGTCAAAAGCGTCTAATATACTCAAAATAGTTGATGTCCGAAAATCAATGCCCTTTAGAATATCTAAAGGGATGTTTGTGATTGCCGAAATATCCTGCAAAAGAATATCTATTGAGATTGAACGAGAAAAATCCGAAGTCGACATATCTTGCGATACATTAAGAGCGTATTTTTTTATAAGCTTCAAAAGTCCTTCATTAGCAAGGTCTTGTGCGAAATCAATAAAATAGTCCTTGCAAAAAGACGGATCGTTTTCGGATTCTCTTTTGTATAATCTTGCATCAAGAAGGGGCTTTATAGAAGGTATTTGTCTTTCATCAAAAACTTTTTCAATAGGAAAATCCGACAATTTCTTTTTCCATAGTTGCGGATCCCTTAACATTGGGTTGGCAAGAATGGCATTTTTCTTTTTACTCTGATTCAAAAAGAAATCAAGATCATAATCGTTCGCATTTTGAAAGTTTGACGATATTATTTCCAGCCCTGTTGTGGTTTTGATTTTTTCTTTTAGAAATAATTTTAAAGGTTCTTCAATTTTGGAAGCTTTATACAAATATTCTAGAGAAATCAAATTGATGATTCCACCTAGTTCTAATTGAGAGGAATAAGGCAATATTGCTATTTGAGAGATACTTGCTAGATATGTTAAACGTTGCTTTCTGGTATCAGTATCAACGCTTAATAATTCCAAAACAACTTCTAAGGGTAAAAATGGAATAACTTTATGAGACGCCCATTCGTTGGGAGAGATATTCTCTTTAATAAGCTTTATCCAAATAGAGGTGTCGAATAAAATCGGTGTAAATTGGTTCATCATTATTCATTTATTCCCATTTCGCATTTGGGGCAAAACCAACCCATTTTAACTTTCTCGAACATGCTAGAACCTTTATTTTCATTGTCATAGAACAATTCCATGATGTAATCAATTAAAAAATGTTCTCCAATGAATGCGTTGCAATGTGGGCAAACATTTGCTTGGTAGTATTCTCCTCTAGTTTTGCTAAATCGTTGTTGGACTATAACCCCATGTTCTTTTGCAAAATTTCTTTCATGTTCATCAAAACTAATTGGAGTCTTAGGATCATAGTGTCTTTTCTTTAGCCAAGCGGAACTGACAATTAGGGCTATTTTCATTGGTTGGCCGCAACGATGGCATTCTATATTTCCAATGGCCATAACTTTGGTATCCATAAAGGAACCGCAGGTCGGGCATTTAGGATTCTTGCAGAACCAAAATTCGTCCGGCTTTTTAGCACGATCTTCAATGTTGTCTAACTCGGCTTCAGAATTAATGTTCAGGCGATAAAGAGAAATGTTATTTTTTCGATAATATTCCAGCGTTTCTTCTTCTGGCGGATGCGTTACAACTACTTCTATGGCGAGATAAGGCTTTCCGTTTTTATCTATTAAGGTGATATCTGGAATACATGTTCCTAGATTCTTCTCAACGGCAATTTCTTTTGTAATCTTTAAAAGATTTGCTTCGTGCACTTCGCCGCAATGCCCACATGTAAAAGATAATGGGAATGGCTCATTATTAGCCACTTTGGCTTCTAGAATATTCGCGAGCATCATTTTAAAGGAGTGATGTAATACGCCTTCGGGAGTGCAATTAGGAGTAAGCGCTTTATGAGCAAAATGAGGTCTTCTGCTGCCAGGACCTTCTTTGCCGCTTTTTCGGAGAATCATTTCTCCCTGGCAAAGCGGACATGAAAATTTACCACCCTTTTCTGCCTGTAATGCGGTAACAAGAGAATTCTTTGAATCTAATGCTGATGTATAAAGAAGTTTGATTTTGGTCATATAGTAAATATACTTTCACTTAAATGACAAACTGTGACATAATACTATTTTTATTAAAAGATGGATCTTTTTGTTTGTAAAAAATAAAAATTCACATTGCCAAGGAGACGACTTTTTCGAACCATTGAATGAGCGTATGGCAAATGTTTTACTAAAATCAGAAAGTCAAGCGATTGATGCGCTTGACTTCGAAAAATATTTTTATCAGGGACAAAATATATAGTTTATTCATTCAGTATTTCTAAAATGTATTTTTCTGGGTCTATTAAATATAATCGACATTCTAAAATTCCGGTTTCAGGAATTTTAAAACCTAATTTTTCAAAATGCTCTCGGTGTTTTTTAGGCATTTGATATCCTGAAGATCCATCATGCCCTTTGCCGTCTACACGAACAGAATAAAGCTGTCCGCCTTTCCCTTTGGGTTTTGCATAAACATGTGCGTGTTTAACGGTGTTCGATAATGTATCCGCCTTATGAATAGCATATGATTGATTGGTTCCCGGAATTAAATCATAACTTTCAAATAAAGCTTTTTCGTTGTTGTAGACATAAGGGCACTTTTCTATTTTTTTGAAACATTCTTCATCCAAGTATTCTAGCAATGTTTCCCCTTTGGATGGGTAAACTGCGAACGGAAAATTTAAGCAAGGGTCATCTTTTAAGGGATTCTGTTTTTCTGCATATCCATTCGATTGGATGAATTCGTTAGGTTTGCCCTTTGTCAACTCAAAGGCTTCATTTATGGTAAGGCAGTCTCTGTGAATGAATTCACTTGATGAGTTAATGTATAAATAGGAAAAAAGGCCAACCACTTCTCCATCTATTTCGCATTCATAAGCATATTCGTTTTGTGAACAAGAGTGGATTATCTCTATGCCGTCCTCCTGGGGCATGTTATCCCACCATTTTTTCTTGGCGTCTTCAGAATTAATTTTCCTAGATTCAAGCAGAATTCCTTTATGTGTGGCGCCTTCTAAGAAAATTTTAAAGCCCTTCAAATTGATTTGTTTTCGTTGGACTGATTCTGAAAGTTGTAAAATCTCAGGCTTGGGTTGTTGCGTAGTAACAAATCGGTCATAACCTTGTACAGTTGTATAATCGTGAAATCGAGGTGCAAACGATACATTTGATCGACAGCAATCAACAAACATTAACGCTTTTTTTGTAACACCTTTGAGCAATTCAGTAATTTCACTTAAATACATTGATGAGTATGAACTGCAATAAATGAAATCCCCCTTAGGAGACATGCTCTCGTCGATTGACGTGTCAAATCCACCATGCCCTGAAAAAACGAAAAATATATAATCGCATTCGTCTTTAATTCCCTCGGCTAAGTAATGATGCAATACTGCGGAATTAGATGTGGGCAATATTTTAATTTCCGAATCGCTCCAAGATCCTCCTAACGGAGAATTAAGATATTCTTTCCAATTTTTGACGTCATTTATAGGCCCTTTTAGCGGACTTATGAATCCGTTATCTTCGGGATATACAAGAATTGCTTTTCTTATCATTTAAGAATTTCCTTGCGGTTATTTACAAATTTGTTTTAATTTATATTATTTAAAACAACATGATAATCAAAAGAACAACTTGTAAAAATAAAATAGCACAATAATTGATTCAATTCCGTGTCAACATAACCAAAAATTTACTTTGTAACTATTTTCGATTCAAATAGTCCTCAATTTTTCAAGGTTTAAACACTTCTTCAGACACCATTTTTTTGAATTGCTTTATTTCATCGTTAACGGCATTTATGTACTTTTGGTAATCATCATAGGTATTTGGAAATTTTTTCTGAAGGTTGTTACAACATTCCTTCCAAAATACTGCATAAGGCTTATTCAGCTCGTTCAATTTTTTTGAAATCTGTTCAGTTCGTCCCCACAATTCGCAGGCGATGCGATTACATTCGCATTCCTTGGGCTTTGCAAGGATTTTCTCTAACAAAAAAGAAAAATACTTTAGATAAGTTTCCGCTTGATAATCGTCAGAAATATCATTCCACATAAATAAATCATAATAAAGATCAAAGTCGTTAGATTTTAAAATATTCGTATTTTCAATTAAATCTGTGAATATTCTTGTCAAATCATTCATGCAAGCATTGAACAAATGCTTTATTACAGTTCTGCTGGCATCTTGATACTTTATTGCATCAAGGATGAGTCGGTATTCATGCAATATGAATTGAATACACTTTCTATCGTAATGTTTGAGCTTATAAACTTTTTTGTATGTTGATGAAATGTCAAAATAGCATTGGAGATAATTTGCATTCCATGCAATAAATTTTTTTGATTCATCATGAGAATTAAATAAACGGCAAGCAATAAATGTGTGATTTACAAAATCAATATTTTCATATTTTATAGCAATGTTGTAAAGGTGTATGATGCAATCTAAAATGGTTTCCTTAAAGTTTTTATAATCATCAGATTCTTTAACATAAAACTCTTCATAGGGGGAAGATTGGATTTTGTTGAGAATATTTTCAGAAGGATCTATTATAGCGTGAAATATGTTGTTTGCAACTATATTGTCTTTACTGAGTCCTCTTTCTATTAATATATCTGCTAAATTTTTTAGAGAATTTAATTGAAAGATGTTTTTGTCGAAATCATGAGAATCTATATTTATTAAAAAACTATTGTATATCGCTTTAATATAATTGACTTTTATGACAGAGTTGTCTTTTTGATTTATTTTTTCGCAAATACTTAAAAAGAATCTATTAAATCTATCATTTTGTTGAGCCCAATAATATTTAGAATTGGGCTTTACCCGGTCAATATGCTGATTAAACCAGTCAAATATGAATTCAAAAACACTTGCCGATTCAAACTCGTCATTTCGATCAACAACTCCGCAGCACAATTTTAATAGATCATCAAAATTACTTTCACCCTTTGGAATATCCCCATTTTTGTAAAAAAGGAACTCGCTCTCTTTAATTTCAGAAATAATTTTTTTTGCGGCATATATAGGATCCAACATTTTTTTTAAGCGTTGTAATAGGTAAATAGATGTCGCTATTCCATAGACGATGCTACAGGCTGAATAAAAATTTTTTCCCGATTCAGGTATTACATTTGTGAGAGTCAACAAAATGATTCCTGCGGGAACAATAATACAAAATAGTATTACCAATGGCGAAAGTACCATTTTTAGCAATTTAATTGAATTGAATTTGTGAAAATTTTCTTGAGCTAAAATGAACAATGATGTAAAATTAAAGATAAAGAGTGGAGTAAAAAAGGTAATAAGAAAAACAAAATTATCCATAAAAGTCCTTTGTACATAGTAAGAGTGTTATTACTCCAAATTTATATACCTTTTCTAAAATGTAGTTGAAAATTGTGGTTTCATTTTCTTTTTTTATTTTAAAGAGATCATAAATAAAACAGAAAAGGATGGTTATCCCAAATAAAATAGTGCAAAATAGAGGCACATCAAATAAAAGAAGATATGCTAAGCAAAATGGCAAGTACCAAGAAATCAATGATGTTGGAATTTCATATTTGTCTTGACAAAATAATTGCCATTTGTTAGTTGGAATATTTTCAAAAAACGAAATTTCATTACAGGTGCGCATAACAAGCAACGGAAATAGAAAAAGAATGTTTTCGCCTACTAAAATCAGGCTATTCGTCAATCCCTTCACATAAAAGCGAAATAAAACAAAGAAACTGAACAAAAACATCACAGCGCTCGTGAGTATTTTGTCATCTTTTTCCCCTTTTCGAAAAATACTTGAGTAAAACAGATCGAAACTCAGTAAGAAAAATGACTGTATTTCAACAGCAAGATAATTTGAGCTTAGGGATGCTAGTGAGAATTTGATTATTTGCAACCATGAAAATTTTTTTGACCCCCATAGAAACCAATCGAATAGCAAAACAAAAATCATTACAAAAAAAAGAAAGAAAGTCTCATTTTCATTAAAACTCTTATCCATTCCAAATTGGTAGATTAAATTCACATAAATAACAAAATCACTTAAAAAGATAAACAGAGGAAAAAACTTACCAAAGATCATTCTTCTTTGGCATTCATAATAAAAAAAATTAAGCGTATAATGCATTTTCTTAATTGGTGTTTTTTTTCGTTAATGCGATCAGTCAACTGGTTTAACTTGCATGCAAATATACTCTAATGAAAACTTAAAAATGAATCTTTTTCTTAAGTTGATGCATATTTTTTTCTGTATTCTGTTTTTTTGGGGGGGAGAGGCTTTGCTAAACCGTAATTCATCATTCTGATTACAAACAGGTTAGCAATCATTCTAGGGATTTATGTTTCTTCTATTCGCTTCGCGCTCCTTTATAATCGTATGAACTAGGTAATCCATATCTTTTTCATCTTTCACTTCGCTCAATTTTCTAAATGTGACTCTCTTTTTTCGAATGGCAAGATCCATGATAGGTTGAACCCCATTTGCTGTTAATGCGAAAGGAACGAAGTCAAAGCATTTGTTCTTTTCAAAGTCTCTTTTAAACAAGTCTTTAAATTTAGGATCTACGATTTCCATTCTATGCCATCGCTGGTAACTTATATAAAGATCATGGCCATCGCTGATTCCAGAAGCTTGAAGACGTTGTTTCACGGCGTCTAAATCAGAACTTAAGCAGACACAATAGGAGTCTGAATCATCTTCTTCTATTATATGAATAGATATTTCATCATTGATATCTTCATCACCAAATCTTTTTTTCCAATCGGAAAAGATTTTTAAACCTTCTTGCTGATTCTTAAAAGCTAAGCCCAAAAGTGGTGGTTGCGACTCGTCTTCATAACTTGCATAGCCAACATAATTCCAGGAAGCTTTGTTCCAAAGATCAACATCAATAACGCTTGTGACAAGAAGTCTTGCACCTTCCTTTGTATTTTTCGGGGGCAAACTTGGACGTTTTCCTAAAGGAGGTTTCTTATGTTTTTTTATTCCTAAAAGACGATTTACCAAATCTTGTTTTTTTAGGGGATATTTAAGATTATAGAACGTAAATCCCTTCAACGGCGTTAATATATGTTTTTCATCTTCAACAGAAAAAACAATCGGTATAAACTTATTGGAAACACAACCTTCTTCATAAAGAAGATTTTCTATTAGCGAAGTTTCCCATTTAACACCCAAACCGACAGATGGAGCCGTTTGCAAGGAAGCTTTTTGCAGATATGGATCAGAACAGACAACCAAGACATACTCAGCCTCTCTAATCTGTTTTTCCATCCATTTCGGCCACCCTTCAGGAGGACTTTCCTCATATTGGTCAATATTGCAATCTACTCCTTGCAATCTTAGATAATCAGATAATTCTAAGACCTGATCACAAAAGCTGTCGGAATCATGACTATAGCTTATAAAGACCATTTTTATACTCCAAATTCTCCGGACATGAGTTTTGCGAGAAGTGTGTCGCGGAGGGTAGACAATTGACTATTTTCATATTTCATGGATTCAATAATTTTATTTATTGAATCAAAAATATTCAATAGTTTAAAACTATCCAATTTCTGAGGGGCTGCAAATTCAAAATTTTCAAGATCACCTTTTGTAATAAACTTAATTACAGAACCTCTTGCTCCTTTTGTAATGTCATCTAAATTATATTTTACCGCATAATAGAGCCACGCTGCATAACGTTTCTCAAACGGAATCAACACATATGTGCGTTGATAAGCCTCAAATTTTCCATTGTAAAATTTAACATTAAAATCGCCATTGCCTGCAACAAGAATTGCATTCCCATCAAATGAATAACAGTCTGTCCATAACACATCTTGAGAACAGCTAAAAAAAGGATATGTTCCGTTAAGAACTGAGATGTTAGCATTTTTCTTTCCCGTAACAACAGGAAGAAAATTCGATAATTTATATAATTTCCAATCTTCGGGCATTTCTCCGTCGAATGGTTCGAAATCAACGAACCAGCTTTTGAAAATTGCTTGGGCTTGCTCCTCTAAATTCCTGTTTATCGCGTTATTGAGTTCGATTTTGTCATCAAGAGCGGAAAGAATCTTTACGATTTCTTTTTGTCTTTCGATTGACGGAATTTCAATTGTTAGTTTTTGAAATGTTGATGTTGGTCTTGCCAAAGATGGCACTCCAACTTGCGATGCATTAGACAATAATTTGTGCTGACCTAATCTTGAATGAAAATAGTAAACCAAATATTCAGGAATTACTTTTTCATTGCATCGTACTCTAAACTGACTTTGTGAAATGACATAACGACTGTATTTGGAATTCTGCGGGATATAAACTATTTGTCCTAATGTGCCACGATGCGTAATCACAATATCGCCACGATAAGCGTTTGCTTTTCCTAAAGAAGTCGCTTTCTCTTCTGTAACATAGTTGAAAGAATCTTCATTTAACCGAAAACCAACAAGATTACTTCCGTTGAGAACAGGCACTCCAGAATCTGTAAAACATTCTACTTTAATATTCGATCCGAATGGACCCATAGAAATTTCTTCTATAAGTTCAGACATTTCGTATTCTTTCCATTCCGTTTTGCTCATTCTCTGTTCTCTTCAATTCTTTTTGGCTTTGGATCCTTCGACTTCGATCAGGATGACACTTGATGAGTTCTTTATGGATTCTATCGCTTCGCTCCAGAATGACAATTTACTTATGCATTCGGGGCTTTACATCTTGAATCCGAGGCCCTCCAGGTTTTTCTTGATTTGTTTTTCGAGGTCGTGGCTTTTCGCGAACATTTCGGAGAGTTCGCCGGTGAGGCGGGTCATTTTCTGCTCGAAGGGTTCGTCGTCCTGCACGGTGTCTTCGATGCCGACGTAGCGGCCCGGGGTGAGGATGTAGTCCTGCTTGGCGATGTCTGCGGTTTCGACTACGGCACAGAAGCCTTTCTCGTCCTGGAGTTTGCCTTTCTGGAATTTCTCGAAGGTGCTCGCGAGGCGTTCGATGTCCTGTTCGCTGAGGTCGCGGTGCTTGCGGTCCACCATGTGGCCCATG
>Ga0247610_10005138_pt1 | contig 13831 bp, 29 predicted proteins | sample 174DNAGHGhighgp2_FD_193483 | JGI IMG/M metagenome (GOLD analysis project Ga0247610, IMG submission 193483) | Sheep rumen microbial communities from Palmerston North, Manawatu-Wanganui, New Zealand - 1742 DNA GHGhigh gp2 | ecosystem: Host-associated > Mammals > Digestive system > Stomach > Rumen... | reverse complement strand
TATATGCAGGGCTACAGCCTTCATCTGACCAACATACTCTAATAGGAGTGTGCTTTGCAATTTCTTCTAATATTCCCTGTGGTGGCGACCATGGAGTATCAAATGAGATTACCATAGTACCGTCAAATTTGGTATCTACTATTGTTTCACTGGCATTCCATTTACAGCCCCAATTATTGATAGACCATTCATACCAATCTCTTTCACCATATCTTTTAAGGTTAAAGAAACCTTTAGCGAATGTTTCTATATAGTCTATTATGCAGTCTTTTCTTTGTGCATATTGTCCACGCAATTTAAGTCCTAAAAACTTTCTTATCTTTTCAAAGAGAGGTTTGTTAGTTACTACTAATGAGGCAAACTCCTGTTGTGTCATAGTGTCATTGTACAGCTTTTCAAACTCATCAGTAATAGGTTGCTGTTTCTTGATTTCTTCTGCTGTAAATTCTGAAAACCAAGTCTTGTGTTGTACCTTATAAGACATAGAGCCACTTGTGATGTGCAGGTCTTGTGGCATTGGTATAACTTTGTTAAAGTCCACATCACCATTTTCGTCTAAAAGTAATTTCTTAAGAGTTTCAGGTTCTCTTGCAATAATGTTGTTTCTTACCCAATTTGGCATAGTTGTTATCTCCTTATGTTATCTGCTACATTTCTATTATATCACATTTGTTTTATCTTGTCAAGCTACCAGTCTAAATTGTTGCTATCAAAATTTATTTCAAATGTATCTCTTACATCAAAGTCTATCATATCTTGACTTAATGACATTCTTGTTCCTGTTGCTAAGTCATATAATGTTACTTCATCATTTTCATTAGCGTACTGTAATAGTGTTATAAGTTCTTTAACATTCATAGTCATTCTCCTTTTTAGGTTCATCATCATAGTAAAGGTTTCCACTATAGTCTTCGTACAAGTCGCAGAAGCGTGGTACGAGGTAGTTAGGGTGCTGAACATTATTCATCATCTCGGTTAATTTACCTGTGTAGATGAACTGTTCAAATCCCTTTAGTGTCCATACGCTTCCCTGTTCTTCTGCTGTTGCCATAAATTCTTCATCAGAACAGGTCTGATAGTTTGTAGGGCCTGTGAAGTCTGTAATGACTATTCCTACTCTTGTTTCTTTGAACATTGTTATCATCTCCTTTTGTTATCTGTTACAATTACATTGTATCATACTTTCATTGCCTTGTCAAGCCCTGCTTTACAAAAATGTTAAAAGTAACAAAATTGTAAAGTGGGCTAACTGGCATGGTTAGTCAAAGATATGTGCTGTTATTACTGCACTGACTACATCACCATATATCTTAATAGAGTGGTCAAGTCTATCTTCCGTGTGCTTTTGCAGGTACTCTATAAGACTTTCTAAAGCGAAGTGAATACACTCTGATTCTCTATCATCATAGCCATATACTTCTTTAGCACCTTCTTCAAGTTCTCTATCTCTTTTAGCGTAGTAGTTATAGAGTTTATCTTTGAGGAATTGCAGATTGCCTGCATACCCCTCATCATCAGCGTCCTCTAAGGTCATATATGTACCGTCTTCATCAGTAAATGTAGGGTCAAAGTACAATAAGTCCTCAAGATTTCTTCTTACTGATTTAATTTTCTTTGGGCATAAAATGTGTGTTGTAATAATTGTGGTCATAATGTTATCTCCTATTCAAATTCTACAAAGTCTATTTCATTATTTAATAGCATATCATACTCATGTCCTATCATGTCTTTGAAGTATTCGTATTCTTCTTCGGTAGGATAGCCATTAGTGTTTCCTTCTTCTTCCAGTAGTGCTTGTCCTGTTGCGTAGTCATCTTCCATTGCTCTTACGCTGTCTTGGGAGAGTATTCTCCTGCTACCACTGTACTCAAAGTAATTGTCGTACCTGTCTAATTCTTCCATGTCAAATGGTTGTTCCATATAACATACTCTAAAAATTCTTGCCATTGTGTTATCTCCTTTAGTTATCTTGTTACAATATCATTATATCACAGTATCTTTATCTTGTCAAGTCCTTTGGGAATTTTCAATCAATCATGAAACTTTACGCCCTGCACCACCCGGCTTCTTAGCCGAGATGTGCAGATACCTGTTCTATGATGAAGTGTTCTTTCCACCAGTCATTATCCAATCTTCTCCAGAGTTCTTTTGAAGTGAATAAGTGAGGTCTATTACCCCAACAAGATGTAAAGTATTTAGTCTTAGTAATCTTCGTTACATAATTACCTGTGGATTTTTCTATCACTACAAATGGAGTAACACTGCGAGCATTTATATCTGCTGTATGCTTCTTCATATAATCATATAAAACATTCTTTGCTTCTTCGTTACGCATATCATATAGCTTCTTGCTAAGGGCTGATAGTCTTTCATAACGAGAGCCACCCCGGTCCTCAGCACTCCACATCTTCCTGCTTACGCTGTAATAAACTTTATCCAGTTTATAATATCTATCCAGAAGCTGTTTGTCAAACCTGCGTATCTCCTGTACTGTCTTACGGAACCGGGAGCTTCCACCCTGCAAGTTACCATGAAAGAACTCCAGAAGCAAAGTCTTTTCTAATTCTTCTTTAGTGAAGTTATACTCACTATCCTTACCTAATGTCCATTCTTCATAATACTTAGGCCATACATTACTGCAAGCTGTTTTAAGTTTAGCATAGTATCTGCCTGTTTCTTTGTCTTGTAGTACGCTACAATTTCTTACAATTTCATAACTCATAATGTTATCTCCTTTTGTTATCTGCTACGATTCCATATTACCATAATTTGTTTCACTTGTCAAGTCTTTGAGAGTAAAAGGGAGAAGCTGTGTTCTCCCTTATATAGATAACAAATGAGGTTTAATCTTCTTCATCCTCTGTTGCCCACCCTAAAGTGTGGAACGAGGTATCGTCAATATCTTTTGCACTACCATGTAATACAGCTAACTTACCACTGTCTTTTTTAATTTCATATACTAACTTGACTGTACCAGTAAAATTAGGTACTACTGCCAGACAGCCCCTTTCCTGTAACTGCTGTATCTTATCTTTATCATAACCATAGTTAGTAAGGTCACTTGCTGTACATACTATTACCATGCCTGCGTCTGCACTAAACTCTCCTATAGTATCTTTAGTTTCGTTGTCTATAACTTCGTTTGTCCAGTCACCATATCCTGTATCGGCAGCTATTACTTCTCCAAAATTATGATACTCTTTAAGATATCTATCCAATCCTATTGGATTAGAGGAGAACTCTAAATCTAAAAAGTGTTCCCAATCCCTGTCGTGCATAATATAGCAAGGGTCTGTGATGATTAAAGTATCATCATCTGTTATCATCTGTTGTGCAAATTCTACTTTTGTTACTGCTGTCATTGTTATATCTCCTTTGTTATCTATTACTCATTTAGTATAAGGTTAATGTATATTCTTGTCAAGTCTTGCTTAGTACCACATGTGTACTTCAAAAGTTCTATCGCCCCAGTCTAACTCGCTGTCATTAAGATTGTTTTCTTCTATGAAACATTCCAAATCTTCAATAGCCCTTTTGAGTTCGCTTTCCTCATTGGCATAATGTTCACCGTCATGCTCAATGAATAACATATCATCTTTCATCTGCCTTAATCCTGCTACAAAATCCATAGCGTCAACTGTAACGGTTGAACAGTTACTCATATCTGATAGGTCACTAACATACTCAACAATCTTATAACCGTTATGGTTGAAGTTGTAAAGTTCAGTTACGGTGTACTGCATACGACCTTTGCTGTCTTTTCTAAAATCTGTTTGTTCTGATACTGTTAAATCTAAACCCATAGTGTTATCTCCTTTGTTATCTGTTACATAATCATTGTATCATAGTTTTTTAATCTTGTCAAGTGGGGGGGTGATTACTTCACCCCTGCCACAAATTCTTCCATTTCTTCATTGAAGGTTACTATCAATTCTTGGAAGCCGTCTTGGTCTAACTTGGCTACTCTTGCAGGTGTGCAATCTTTAATGATAATCTCATCATAAGCCCAACGACCTACTTGCTGTGCGTCTATATGGTTGCTGTGATAATCACCACCACCTTGGTCACCACCTGTTGAAGTGAGAAGCGGAACTGGGTTTATACACCAGCCATCATCTGTAACACTTCTTTTGTAGTATGTATCACAAATCAAGTATTCTTTACGAGTGAGATTGATAATCACTTTATTGTTTAAGGTGAAGTTAGGATTATATCTTACAAATCCTTTGTACTTCTTTACATTGTCTGGTAAAGGTCTATCTTCATCTTCTTCAATGTAACCTCGTTCGTTATGGTAAAGTGTACCGTCTGCATTCTCTTTGTAGTAAGAACCTGCATAAAGTTCACGAGGTCTCATTGGTGCTTTAGTTCCGTCATTAGATATAATTTCTTCCATTATATCATCTGTGTAATCACCAACCCATGCTACTCTACCTTTTTTGTTGTATAATCTACCGATTACACCTTTTACTAAGCTGTTCTCCCACCATGAATGTTCCAGTATTTTCAACCCATGATAGTTTGAATAATAATTTCTTTTGTACTCTGCTTTATCTTCATCAGTTAATAAAGCTGTACGGTTTCCGAATAAAGTTGTTTTGTCGTTTTGTGTTACGACTGGTCTGTAGTATTGTCCCATTTGTTACCTCTTTCTGCCCTGTTGGGCTGTTATCTGTTACTCTATTATCTTATCACATTTTGTTTATCTTGTCAAGTGTTCTGTTCAATAATATTTAAAGTATGTACCACATCTTGTAAATCATAGGTTATTAAATCATCACAACCTTTAATACCAAATTCTAACTCATCACATAATTCTAAATCACCTGTTTCACGGTTAATAGATACTGTGATTACACAACTATCTATTCTGCCGGGCTTGGCATCAGCGTCATAGTATTCTATATCATATCTATCATTATCTACTTTACGATAATCATTGAAGTAATTAGTGTGACGAACATGCCAGATAAAATCATCAAGTGTTTGCTGTGGTTTCTTACCAGTCATTGACAGGCATGCTATTGAGAATAATCTTGAATGTATTTCAATTAAATCTTCTAAAGCTGCTTTGGTTACCGGGCAAGTTCCGTCATCTAATATGTAATCTTGTAATATGTTTTTCATAATTCAAATCCTTATGTTATGTAGTACCGTTTGAGAATCGGAGGGCGATTAATCGCCCTGTTCCACTTGCAATTCCCATAGTCTATCTCTTGAATAAGTATCTTTACTTGCACGATTACCATGTTCTACAAAACAAACATTATCACAAGTTAAACACTCTTGACAGTCTATCATACATTTGTATTCTTTTTTATCCCATGTATATCCATGAGGACAAATCGTTGCATTATAATTATCTCTTAAATACTCGCAATATTCTTTAGTTCCATAGTTTCTTACTTCACCTATTGGAGTATCTATGAATGAATATATAATGTTGACATTAGCAAGTGCATTAAGTCTTAAAGCATTTTTATTTTTAGTATATCCATAGAATGATATACTTGGGTTCTTACACGCTAAGTCAAAGCATTTATCAATGTATTCATCTGAATAAAAGTCACCAGACTCATGAAAGCGTACTATTGGAGTTGCTTTATACTTTAGTTCAATTGTTGAGAGTTCAACAAAGTCATCTGCTTTAGTCATTTCAAGGTTTCTATCCCATCTCTTTTGAACATTTGGGTATTGATATCTAAACCTTGCATAGCATGACCCTGCACATGTACTGCAATTTACACAAGTTTTAATAGGTGGTAAATTCAATATTGATACGTTATTACCCATTTTTTGGTTTTTACCTTGTGAATAAATTTCTTTAGTTGTCATAATGTTACCTCTTTCTTGTTTGTTATCTGCTACTCTTACATCTTACTACACTTTTAATCTCTTGTCAAGTGTTCGGTTTAAAAAACTTTTGATAGGTCTATATTCTCATTATAAGTACATGTTCTAATGTTTACCATGTCAAATGGTTCTTTAATAAGTTCATCTCGTTTGTCGTCATAATGATAGCATACTATCATGTCTTTTTTCAGAAGCTGTTCAACTGCTATACCCATAGTGCGTAATTTCCCGGTATCCTGTGAATACGCAACTGGGTAATATGTGTCATAGTCTTTGTCGTATAGTTCTAATACTGAATACATTATAGTTCTCCTTGCTAAAATAATTATCTCTTGTCGAGTACCTCTGGATTAAACCAGAGGTATAACTGCCGTGTCAAGCTGTTTCTTAATAGACCTTGCAAACTCAACGCTTGCTTGATTTCTAGCGTCATAATAGTCTGTCATTGCCAGATGTCTAAGCCACTTTAAACATAGTTTAGTGAATGTTTGCTGTAGTGTAGGGTGAATCTGTGCCATGCCTGCTACGAATCCGTCTAAGTCACAAGTAAAGCTGTTTACATAGTCGCTCATCATACCTACTGTTTCTGCTGTTGTTTTCATAGTGTTATCTCCTTTGTTATCTGTTACCAATTACATTGTACCATACTTTTAATGTCTTGTCAAGTCCCGGTCCCGGCATGGCTACAAAATGTAGCCATTATCCGATAGTACCTGTAATTGCCATTTACAGAGCTTCCTATATCTTCTCTGTGTTTGTGTAGATGACCATGAATTAAGGAATTTGTCTTTATATACAAATATCCATTTAGGGTTGTGTGTACCTTCTATGTAGGCTTCTATTGTATCAGGGTGTACCCATAACTCATCATCATATAGGCAATTTTCCCGGAATACCATTCTAATGTAACCATTGTCTTGTAATTTCTTACGCATAGCTCCATATGGTGAAGCGTATACACTGTTCATGTACTCTTGCATTGCATTACTCATAATGTTATCTCCTTTGTTATCTGTTACCAATTACATTGTAGCATACTTTTAATATCTTGTCAAGTCATGTTCTTAATCAATCATCATTAAATTCCCTGTTGGGAATTTTTAAAAATTTGAGGGAGGTTACCCGGTGCGGTGCAAACGCAGACAGGGCGTAACTTTCGCCACGCCCTGTTGCTTCTATGAGATAACAATATGATAATTAACAATCTTCAAATACTATATAGCCATTCTTATTCAGAATCTGAATAGCCTGTACCATATTAGTTATTATATCTTTACCATTATAATTTCTTGCTCGTTCAATCACATCATGTTCTGTTAATGGTTCTTGTAGTTCGATTGAATCTGATTCTTTAGGTTCTATGTAATACATTATTTGTTCTCCTTTTGTTATCTATTACTCTTGTCAAGCCGGGCAAGCCTATTCAGCTGCCCAACCACCTATAACTGTATAAGGTTCTTTATTATCTTCCTTAACTGTTACTGCCATAGCATTACCCCACTTCTCAGTGTTATCTGCTATATAATCATCTGCACTATCTCTTGTAGGGAATACTTTCTCTATCTTAAGAGATAATCCTTCCATAGTTGAGAATGTACCATTGTATGCATCGTGTCCATACTCATATATGCACATATCTACTATTTCATTAAACTTCTTTACTATATCAACTCTATTTGTTTCTTTAATTGCTCTTGATATAAAACTTGCACCCATTGTTATTTCCTTTCATATTGAGTTTGTTTCAAAAGAGTGGTTCTTTAACGACTACCACTCACAAAGTCCATTTGCTTAAGATAAATTAAAAGCTATATAGTTCGTCTTCTATATATTCATCATAAGGGTGTATCATTACTACTTTACCTACTGATGTACTAGGGTCGCAATGAATAGAGTCGGGGTGAATAGTACCAATACCATTGCACTCGGGGTCTCTTTGATGAAACACAGGAATATCACCATTCTCTTTTTGATACACTTTCAATAGTGTAATAAGTTCACTGATTTTCATTGTTTGTAATCTTGATTTGGTTGTCATATTGTTACCTCTTTCTTGTTTGTATTCCCTTTAGGGGAAGTGTGTTATCTGCTACTCTTACATTGTATCACAACTTTGTTATCTTGTCAAGTGTTGGGGGAATATTCCCCCAAACTGACTACCAAGAACTATGATACATATAAGATACATAAACACCTTCGGGGAATTTCTCTTTAAGTAAAGGTTCTATTTGTTTTATAGTTAATTTAAGGTCGTCAAAGTACCATTCGTCTATATCTGTACTACCAAAGAAAAACCCTGCTTGTGGTGGAAGTTCTACGGCTCTATCATGGTCTTTAAGAATTGCTTTACACAACTTAACTAATTCTCTTAATTGGTCAAGTGATACTTCATACTCTCCACAGTCGTCTACACCATTTTGACAATTATCTACAAACCATTTGTGTATCTGATTTGATTTTCTCCAATATGCTGCTTGTTCAGTAATACTACTGATTTTACGCATATTAATAGGTATTTCTACACCGTTTTTTGTTAAGAACACAGTACCATTAATGTTCTCAAATTCATACATAGCATAAATACCTATTTTCTTGTATAAGTACATGTCTAAACCCATTTGTTACCTCTTTCTGCCTTACGGCTTTTATCTGCTACATTATTATTTTACCACATCTTTTTTATCTTGTCAAGTCCTACATAGGAATTACATATTGCTTTAAGTCCTCAACTGCATTTTGTGCTTTCTGCAAAGCCTTAAGCATGTGCATAGGGTTATAGCATTGGTCTTGTGGTGTTGTTAAGTAATTGTCGAATTCTTGTTGTCTTAACATACTTGCTAAAGTGTTAAGGTCTTGTTGAATTCTCTTGTAAATTCTTTGTGTTGTGTCTGTCATAATGTTATCTCCTTTTGTTATTTGCTACAAGAACATTGTACCACAAAATTTTTATCTTGTCAAGTGTTTTATTCAAATTCAAAGTAACAATATGCCTCATCAACTGCGTTCATCATAATGTTTGCTTCAGAACCGCTTTCATATCTTTTGTTATCACCTGCAACATGATGATAAGTGCAAGCTGTACCTCTAATGTGTCGTTTCATTAGGTTGTATAAGTTCATGAAGTCTTGTTTCATAGGTGTCATTTCACTCCAGTCCACATATCCTATTGCTAATGAGATTTCTGCTATTGCACGCTCTACATTTGTAGGTCGTTTGCCCGGAGGTAACTCTGTTACCAAGTAGCCTTCATAATACATAGGTAAGAACTGTCTAATTTGAATATTAAAGTTTCGATTCTTATACCATTTATTTATAAATGAGTATAGTGCTTGTTTAACTACATTCATCTTGTTATCTCCTTTGGTTATCTACTCTTTTATTATAGCAGAAAGTTTTTATCTTGTCAAGTACATTGTCAAGTGCAACTTCTAATAATGGTCTAATAATATCAAGGAATATACATGGAATAATTATTTGTAGGAATAATTTGCTTGCTAAAATACCTAATAAATGCTCTGCCCATGCTATGCTTGGGGCACCTGTATATACCCAATATATGAATTCTATTGTAACTATTACTGCACCTAAAAAGGTGTACCCAAGTATAAATAATAATGTAAACATCTTGTTATCTCCTTTTGTTATCTACATTCACATTATAGCATAGATTTGTTATCTTGTCAAGTGTATAGGTTTACCACCCATACACTTTCTTAACATATCTTTTCAAACTTCTTGTATATCTGTTAAGTGTTGCGTTGTCTATTTTTTCTCCACTATATACTTTGTTAATGAAGTTTTCTTTACTTGCGTCTGATATTCCCGGCTTGAATTCTCTGAATAGGATATAGTTGGTGCCGTCATGATGATGTGCCGTCTTACGAACATTAAAGCCGTCATAGTATAGTTGTATATAGTCCTCATTACCTATTGTTAATGCGTCTGATAGCATGTGTGTCCCTAACTTATACCCTTGTACCCTACCACTCCACAAGCCCATATCTGCTATTGCAATAATCTGTCCTTCTGTTGGTACTTTTAGATTTACTAATTCATCATCAAATGCATAGTTTTCAAGGTAGTCTAATTCTTCTTCTGATAAATTGTTTGTGTTTACATTGTCATAAATAATGTGTGTCATAATGTTATCTCCTTTGTTATCTGTTACATTTATATCTTAACATAGTTTACTTATCTTGTCAAGTGTTAAGAGAGGAATAATATCCTCTCTTACTCACACACTTATTTTATCACTACTTTATCAAGATATGTTTCATGCCCAGTCTTGTCATTGATTAATAGAATATCACCTGTCAAAAAGTCTAATAATAGTGATTGACCTTCATTCTTACCTTTTAGTTTGAATTCTGCTGAGGGTGTACCTTTAGCACATATCTCTGTACCAAAACAATTTGCTACCATTTCTAATAATACATCTGAATCCAATTCTACTGTAGACACTGTTCTCATATTACCTCTTTCTGCTCTGTGAGCGTTTACTGTTTACTATTACACTATATCATAAACATTTTAACTTGTCAAGCCCTCTCCCGGAATTTCCATGATTTCCTGTAACCTTTGCCCCCTGCCGTGCAAAAAGAAAACTATCACGAGAGTCGTGTGATAGTTTATAATAAGAAGAGAGAGCTAAATCTGATTTAATACCATTGAGGGTAGTAATGATGTTTTGCCTCTTCAATGGAATTGAAACAAGGTGTCTGACTATCTGGGCCACCGTCTGGGATAGGTGTGTAACCATACCCATTTGGACTTGGTTGTAGTATTCTGTGATGTCCTACATAATGTCCTATTGGGGTATATAACACATACCTGTACCCAAACGCTGGACTACGCTTGTCATATATTGCTACATACTTTTCACTTGCATTGTTGTTCCTATCTTCATAAGAACTATAATGAGGTGTGATGTAGATAGTGTTTCCTTTACTGTCTTTAGTTTTGATTTGTTGCTTTCCATAATGCCTATAGAATTCCGGGGAAGTATAGGTGTTAATGTCAAAAGCATTTGCCGTTCCTATTGTACTTAATAAAATAAATAGTGTCAATAGTTTTTTCATTAGTGTTCTCCTGTTTGCTCAACACTAACATTGTACCACATTTATTTTATCTTGTCAAGTGCCTGTTGTTTCTCCTGTTCACTTAATGAATAGTAATAGATGTTCTTAAGTAATTCTCCTTTCTCTAAATACTTAAAGAACTGCTGTTTCTGAAAATACATTTTCTTGTACTGTCTGATTTGTTCTTTGTGGTCGAGTTGATATTGCTTGTCATATGCAGCTCTGTACTTCTTTACTCGTGCTTTCTGCCTGTGCTTTCTATTGAGTTCTCTGTACATATCTGCGTGCTTTTGTGCGTATTCTTTTCGTCTTGCTTTCAAGCACGATTCACTGCCACATAGTTTTTGACTGGGAGAGTTAGGGGTAAACTCGGTACCACAAACCTCACATATCCTTTTATCTTCGGTCATAGTGTACCTCCTATTTAATTGTACCATTATTAGTATAGCATATTGCATTTTAATTGTCAATACCTAACTTGTCAATATTGTAAACTTATGTAAAGAAAAAAGGGAGTGGGGTAGACTCCCTATCACATAAATTGGGGAGGAGGAGAGGGCAATAATGCCCTCAAAAGCTCAAGATGAATTATACAACTTGGTTCAAGTGTAGTTTTAATTGTTCTACACTTAACTTGTAGGACTTACCATTACCCTCACAAATACATGGGTAATTTCTTTTCTTCCTGTCAAGTCCTACGAACTTTAATGTCTTACCACAAGCATTGAAAGTCTTACCTAACATATCTTCATCAAGTCCATAAAACTTATACAATGCTTTGAATGTATCTTCTAACTTTTTATTAGCACTAACACTTTCTAATCTGCACTCTATCTTGCCGTGAAAGTTAGACTCTGAATAGCTGATGTTACCTAAAGTAATGACTATACCATATTTTTCTTCAAGGTCTTTTACTGTGTCTTTGAAGTCCTCTCTAAAGTTCTTCAACATTTCAACTGTAATTCTTTCTGTCATAATTGTTACCTCTTTCTTGTTTGTGTACTCTGTTATTATACCACGGCTAGTGTTATCTTGTCAAGTGTTTTATACAATAGTCTTATGTGTGTTTACCATTCTTGCAATATCTACTGCTATGTATTGAGGGCAACCACATAACACTTCTAATTGGTCTGCTATTGGCACATGGTCTTTCATTGATGTCATTACTAACCTATTCCAATTCTTATGTGCATACTCTACAGCTGCGTTGTATGTAAAGCTATGATTATCAATGTAGTCTACAATAGCTTTCATTCTTTTCGCTCTGTTTTCTGCGTCTACTAAATACTGTGGTTTAATCATATTGTTATCTCCTTTGCTTTGTACTCTTATATAGTACCATATTATTTTTATCTTGTCAAGTACCCTGTTGGAATTTCCATATTTTCCCGGAACTTTTGCCCCCTGCCCCACCACGATATGTGGGAGGAGATGGGGAGAGAATTCTCTCCCCTGTTACATTATGATTAAAACATTTCAAATATCTTATAGATTTTATATGCTCCACTATCGTATAAGTCTTTGCCTTTATACTTTTGTGATACATAACCGTTCTCTGATAAGAAGTTAAATACTTCCTGTCTTGCTCCCGGTGTGCTACCTGTTTGATAAGTAAACCTGTTAATTAAATGAGGTTGTCCTTCCTTATCAAGATAATAAACTGATACCTCTTGAATGTTGTAACCATACATCTTACTATGTTTGATAGTTACTTCTTTGTAATAAAACCTTTGTGCCATAATGTTATCTCCTTTTGGTTATCTACATTCATATTGTACCATAGAATTATTATCTTGTCAAGTGTTAGACATCATATCCTAACTTCTTACGCAAAGTATTTTGAATACCTAACTTGTCTATGCTATCCACAAAGTCCTTTGCTTTACTTTCCACTATCTCTTGTAGTTCTTTGTTTTCAGTTTCATTAACTAACTCTGTTAGTAATACAAGTTTCCATGCCTGTACCATTAAGGACTCCATAACATTCTCGTTACATATTCCATTGTCGTATAGTTCACGAATACCTTTTGATATACAATAGGTTATGCTATTCTCCTGTGTGTCTTGCTCTATTGCTCTTGATAGCTGACTAGCAATAGTGTATAAATGATTTTCTCCATAGTGTTCTGCTGTCATAATGTTATCTCCTTTGCTTTGTGATTTCATTGTATCATACTTCGGTTAGTCTTGTCAAGAGGTTAGGGGAATTATTCCCCTTTGTACCTCTCTAATGCTGCTTGCAACCTATCAACATCACAACAATATTCATTTAGTATATCCCAACCTGTGTTGCCTAACCTGTTGAATATTCTATCAAGGTCAAACCCTATTAAACCACTAACACATGGGCTAACTGTAACTGCCGTGTCAAACACTTCCTGTACTTTGTTTGCGTCTGTGCCTGATACCGTTTCACTATGTAGTGTGATAGTGTACCCATAGGACTTCACTTCCTCTAACAGTGCTTCCTTATTGTGTCTGATGCTTTCCTGCTCGTCCGGGGTGTACTGACTGATGATGTTGTTTTGGTTCTTATCTGATAAGGACTCAAATGCTGGCATGACTCCTATGGATATGATGTGGTCGTTGCTGTCCTCATAGTCTGACATGTCAATGTCCTCAATGAATAGATGTAGTTTGATTTCTTTATCATCAAGTTCTACTGTGAATGGTTCTTTACTAATAAGTGTTCCCTCGTAGTCCTCAATGAATTTGTCTTTTAATTCCGTGTGTAACTCATCTGAACTCATTGTACTAAAACTGTAACTCATAATGTTATCTCCTTTGTTATCTGCAACAACTACATTGTATCATACTTTTTTAGTCTTGTCAAGTGGGGGGAAAGTATGGGGGATTATTCCCCCATATTCCCAAGCGTAGTTAATAAAGGTTATTTAATA
>Ga0247610_10005137_pt1 | contig 13832 bp, 10 predicted proteins | sample 174DNAGHGhighgp2_FD_193483 | JGI IMG/M metagenome (GOLD analysis project Ga0247610, IMG submission 193483) | Sheep rumen microbial communities from Palmerston North, Manawatu-Wanganui, New Zealand - 1742 DNA GHGhigh gp2 | ecosystem: Host-associated > Mammals > Digestive system > Stomach > Rumen... | reverse complement strand
AGATTCCGTCCAGCATCAGCCGCCAACAGCAGGAGAGTCTGAATGGAAAGCCTATCGCATACTTCGACCTGCAAGGACGCAAACTGGACTTGGGAATGATACCACAGAACGGCATCTACATCATGCAGCGACCCGACGGCAGCGTCGTCAAGATGGCAAAATAGCCGCCTACACCACCACCCTAACAGTGCATCGGAAAACGCAGGCAGGAGGAGCAAAACACCCTCCTGCCTGCGTCGCTTTTTGCAGCACGCTGCGAAGGCCGACTCAGCACGCTGCATTCATTGCACGTTCGTGTATGTGCAATTGCATCATGGCGAACGTGCAATTGCATGTTCGCGACCGTGCAATGAACTAATCAAAGGAAATGTAGTGACGAAGCCTGTCGATATCGGTCTTGCGGAAGCCTTCGAGGGCTGCCACTTCGTCGAGGGTATGCAGGTCACCCTTGTTGCGGCGGCGCTCGAAGATGGCTTTGGCTTGGTAGAAATTGAGGTAGGGATGCTTCATCAGCTGCTGAACGGAGAGCTTGTTGATGTTTATCTTCCTGATTTCGACGGGCGTGACGGTCAGGTACTGCAGCACGCTGTCGGGCAACTCGATGGCTTCCATTGCCTGCTCGACGTTGACAAATCCGCCGAGCGACCTTCTGTAGGCCACGATTCGGGCTGCCCTTTTGGACGCGATGCCTGGAATCATCTTCAGCTGCGACGTGTCGGCCGTGTTGATGTCGATGGTCTGGCCGAACGCTATCTTCTCTTGTCTGGGCAGAGAATCTTGCCTGGCTGGCTTTATTTCGGCTGGCTCATAAGCTACTGGAGCGCTTTGCGGATACGAACGTCGCTGCGGAGGTACCACATAGTGGAACTGTGGAGCGATTCGAATGTAGTGCTTCAAACGCCCCCATTGCTCGTTGGTCAAGTTGGGCACACGCATGAAATCCTCCGGCGTATGGTATCGCCCTTGTTTGGCTCGGTAGCGATAGATGCTACGGACCTGCCAAGGGGAGAGTCCCAAGCGCAATAACGCGGTAGAGTCTGCCGTGTTAGGGTCAAAAGGGAAAGACTCCACCTGGCACTCTTTTTCTGCGTACGTGAACGGTTTGACTGGCTTGCCATACCACTCATGGCTTGTATCAATCTTCGTAATGGAGGCGGAAGGCTTCTGCTCCTTCCATACGGAATAACAGACTATTCCAATAATCAGTACCCATTCTACGACGAGCAGCGCACGACGCTGTGCATTGGTGAGTGTGGGCAAGCGTCTCATGAAAGGATTTCCTGCAGGAAGACTGCAGCAATAGCCAACGGCGCTACATATCGGATGATGAAGTAATAGAGGCGGAACAGGCGGAAGCGAATGGTGCCGCCGTTCGTCAGCTCGCTCTCAACAAGCTTGCGGTCCAGATACCAGCCCGTAAAGAGGCAAATGATGACGCCGCCGATGGGGAGGATTATCTTGGAGGCCGTGAAGTCGAACAGCTCGAAGATATTCAGACCAAAAAGTGTCACGTCAGACCAAACACCGAACGAAAGGGAGCATGCCACACCGAGGGCCATGCAAGAAACCGACACCGCCACTGCCGCCTTATGCCGAGATATATGGAAAGCCTCCAGCACATAAGCCGTCACGCTTTCATGCAACGACATCGCACTGGTCAGGGCTGCAAGCAGCAACAGCAAGTAGAAGAACCCTGAGAAGATGTAACCAAGCCACGGCAAATGACCGAAAGCAATGTTGAACACACTGGGAAGTGTGATGAAGACCAAGCCCGGACCGGCATTAACATCGACACCCTCCACACTGAACACCGCAGGGAAGATGATGAAACCGCTCAAAATGGCTACAAACGTATCAATCGTGCTGACACTTGCAGCCGTCTTAGGCAACTTGGTGTCGGACCTGAAGTAAGAAGCATAAGTGCAGAGGCAGCCCATTGCCAGGCTGAGAGAATAGAACGCCTGACCCACAGCACTGAGCAACACGCTTGCCGTGAGCTTCGAGAAGTCTGGCCTCAACAGGAAACGCAAACCCTCGGAAGAGCCCGGCATACTGAACGAACATACGACCAGAATGCCTATGATAAAGAGCAACATAGGCATCATCACCTTCGAAAAGCGCTCAATGCCCGACTTAACACCTCTGGCGATGATGATGTGCGTCAAAGCCATGAAAGCCATACCCGTCAACACGGGTTTCCACGGATTGCTGACATAGTCATTGTAGAACGCACTGTAATCGCGGTCGGCCTGCAAGGTGCCGGCCACCGACTCGATAAGGTAGTAGAGCGTCCAACCACTGATGATAATGTAATACGACAGTATCACGAAGGCCACAAACACACCGGCAATGCCCTCCACACGCCACCACTTCCCCGGAGCCAGCTTGGCAAATGCCGAAATCGTATTGGCATGCGTATGCCGCCCTATCAGAAACTCGCTCAACATGATAGGGATGCCTATCACGGCAATGCAGATTAGGTAAACGAAGATAAAGGCCGCGCCGCCATTGTTGCCGACCTCGGTAGGGAAACGCCACACGTTGCCCAACCCTACAGCCGAGCCCGCAGACGCCAACACAGCACCCAACTTGCTGCCAAAATTACCTCTCTTATCTACCATTTAATCATTTAACACTTAACAGCCTACCATTTAACAGTTCTCACCATAAAGGGGGAGTCAGAGGGGTCTCCTTTTTCAAATCTTCATGAAGAGCGGGAAAAGCTGGTTGATGAATATGACAAGTATGCCGATGGGCGCAACCCAACGAACGAGAAAAAGCAGCGGTTTCATCGAACGAATCGAGAGGCTACCGCCGTTCGTCAACTGATTTTCCACAAGTTTCCTGTCCAGATACCACCCGACAAAAACGGTCATCAGGAGTCCGCCCAGTGGCATCAGGAACTTCGTAACGATGTAGTCGAACAAATCAAAAATGTCGAGACCGCAGAAGGTCACATCTTTCCAAGGACCGAAAGACAGCGAACAGGCACTCCCCAGCAACAGGCAGACAAAAGTCACTATGGTCGCAGCCATGCGCCGACTGCGCTTGAAGTGCTCGGATATAAAGGCGGTGCATATCTCGTGCATGCTGATGCTGCTCGTCAAAGCCGCCAGCAAAAGCAACAGATAAAAGAGCAGAGAAAAGACATAGCCAACAATAGGCATCTTGCTAAAGGCAAGCAGAAAGACATTTGGCAGCGTAATGAAGACCAGACCTGGTCCTGCATCGGGCGCAATACCCACACTGAAAACCGTAGGGAATATGATGAAACCGCTCAGAATGGCAACCAGCGTATCAATAATGCAGACATTCATCGCCGCCTTCACCAGCCTTGTCTCGTCGCTGAAATAGGACGAATAAGTCACCATACAGCCCAAACCGACGCTTAGCGAAAAGAAGGCCTGACCCATCGCGCCCAATATAACCTGGGGCGTCACAGCACCCAAGTCGGGCTTCAACAGGAAGCGGATGCCTTCTGCGGCACCGGACATCGTCAGCGAGAAAACCACTAGCAGCAGAATGATAACAAGGAGCATCGGCATCATCAACTTTGAATAGCGCTCTATGCCACAACGAATGCCCCGCACCACTACCAAGTGCGTCAGCAGCAAAAACATAGCAAGATAAATGATAGGCTGCCACGGGTCGGACACAAACGCGTTGAAAGCGGCAGCAAAGTCTGCTGTCTGCTGTCCCTGCAACTGGCCGAAAACAGACGCAGTGGTGTAATGGAGGGTCCATCCGGCAACCACCGAATAGTAGGACAGCACAAGGAAACCGCACAGCACACCCATTATGCCCGTCACTACCCAAGGCTTCCGGGGAGCAAGCTCCTGGAAGGCACCAATGGCATTACTGCGAGCAGAACGTCCGATGACAAACTCGCTAAGCATGACAGGCATGGCAATCAAAGAGATAAAGCCAAAATAAATCAAAATGAAGGCAGCACCACCACCCTTCCCCACCTCAGTAGGGAAACGCCAGATGTTGCCCAGGCCAACTGCAGAACCGGCCGCTGCCAGTATCACTCCCAGCTGACTTCCGAAGCTACCCCTTTCTGCTTTCATCGTTCAATGTTTATAGTTTAAAGGGTTCAACACCGTTGAAGTTTCGTGCAAAGATACGAAGAATTTATCAATTCTGTATTATGAATTGTGAATTAAAAGTCGTATCTTTGCAGCATAATACATAAAATTAGCCTCAATATGCCGCTTCAGTACCTGCGCCGATACCCTATCACACTGCTTTTGGCGGTCGGCATCGTATTTCTCTCCCTCATACCCATAACGGAATTGAAGATGCCGGAAAAGGTTCCCCTTGCCGACAAATGGACACACATGGTGATGTATGCTGTGCTGACACTGGCAATCTGGTTTGACTACCTACGCCATCATCAGCACTTAAACGCACTAAAGCTCATCTGCTTTGCTTTCTTCGCCCCAATTGCAATGGGCGGCCTTCTCGAACTTGCGCAAGCGCACCTCACCACCTGCAGAAGTGGCGAATGGCTCGACTTCGTGGCAAACACCATCGGTGTCTGCATCGGAACCATCGGCGGACAGCTGATGAAAAGGCGAAAAGGGTAAAAAGGTAAAAGGTGAAATACTGTTGATTCTGTATTTCACCTTTTTAACTTTCTAATTATTCACCTTTGCAACTGTTGAACAGGGAAGTTGAAATAGGTATCGGGGAACGGTTCGTCGGCCAAGGTGAAGTGCCACCATTCTGTTGAGAACGGCTTGAAACCGTGACGCATCATCGCTTCGCGAAGAATCATACGATTGCAGAACTGCTCCGCAGTAATGCTGCGACCGGCAGGACTCTCGCCATTGTCGCCTGTAAACTCTTGTGTCTCAGGGTCACCACAAAAGTCGGGATGGCTCTCAGGGCCAAACCAGTCGAACGTTCCACCCATATCCAACTCCTTTTCCGTCCGCATATCAAAGAGCGTGAGGTCAACTGTAGAACCCCTCGTATGCCCGCTCTTGGCACAAATATACTCTCTCTCAAAGAGAACACTCTTGTCAAGATCTGGATAGAAATACTGACGCATGAGCGTATCAGGTATGTTCTCTGCCCAACGCACGAAGTGGTCAACGGCCATCTGAGGGCGGTAAGCATCATATATCTTCAGCCGGTATCCCAGCGTCTTCAATTCGTCGCTGACAGCCCTCAAGCTATCCGCGGCCTTCTTCGTCAATAGGGCCGTGGGTTCAAGATAGCCGTCAATGCGCGCTCCAACGAAGTTATAAGTCCCAAAGTACCTTATCTCAAGGATGGCATCGGGCACAGCATCAGTCAGGGTCACGAACTGACTTGCATCCTCCGTCGGGTCGGCCGGTCTGGACTTAAAGTATTCAACACCATAGCGCCCGCCCAAAGCAAAACAGATGACGCAAAGGGCAACAATCAGAAGAGATAATACAAGCTTTTTCATAACGCGCTTCCTTTTGCTATTTAACTAAATACTTTTTACGTTGATATACATAGAGACCTCTGTCAAGATTGGCCATCTGGTCAACGCCAACACGCTGGGCAACCTTTCTTCCGTCTAAGGTATAGACATCGGATGTTGCAGCAGACAGCGGTTCGCCTGCTACTTCCTCAATAGGCGTTGCCGTATCACTGGCAGGGAACATCAGCATGAGAGCCGGCATTCCACTGGCTCCATAGCTCTCGACGACATCTGTCGAAGTGGTAGCCTTTGTGAAGTTGCCATTCTGAATGCCGCGTGTCTGGTCCATGTTCGCGTAGGCCCTCTGCAGGTTCCGCTGGACATGAGTCAGGAACTTCTTAACCAACGCATCCGACAAACCACAGTCATAGATGAGCATCTTCAGGTACTGAGCATAGATGGCGGCATATATGCCTTGCTCGTAGCCATTCTCATACTTCAGAATAGAAGAAGTGCACATGTTGCTCATCACATAATTGGCAGCTTTCGTTGCCTTTGTGAGGTACGTCTGCTCCTGTGTCAACTTATAGAGCATGCAGCTTGCGCCAATGTATGTAGCTTGATTGTAGAGATGATCTGTGTATTCAGCACCGCCGCCGTGGATGCCGTCTGCCACGCGGCCACTGCTATTGACGAGCGTGGCATCTGCCCAGGCATATATTTCCTTTGCCTTTTCAAGATACCATTCCTTTGTCTGACGTATTGGGCGTGAAGATGTGGGAGGTGTGCGCCCCTCTTTAACAAGGCGGTGAAGCGTACATGCCGCGATGACAGTCGGGAAGTTAATGCAAGCAGAACGGAAGTCGCCAGGCTGATGTGGATTGGCATGGTCAATGGGCTGCCACTCCCAGAACATGCCCCCGCCATACTTTCCTTCGAAACGGGCAGGGTCGGCATACGAGCCATCATCACCAACAGTTGCAGAGCCATACCACACTCGACAGAAACTCTTCTCTGAGTTTGTTAAGTATTCTGACTTGCCGAATGTCTCGTAAGCACGTGCCAAAGCACATGTCCACCACATGATGTCGTCATAGACAAACCAGCCGTTGTTCGTGTTGCTGTTGTTGAAGTCGAAGTTCACATAGTGCGACTTCTCGCCGCTATAAATGTTGTCGTGCAGAGCCTTGTACTTTTTCATGCGAGTGGCATCGCCCTCGCTCTTTGCACGATTATAGGCGTTGATGACCATGTCGTACATTATGGCCTGACACCAAATAGCGGCGGCACAACCCGAGACATCGCTGTCACGATAGCCATTACCACGATGGTCGGCATTGGGCTGCTTGGTGTCTGCCTTATAGATGTAGCGAGACTTGTCGAGAAAAGCTTCGTTGAAGTCATCATAAGCCTTCCACTGTGCCTCGTCAGTGTAGGTTATGGCAACCTGAGCTGCAGCGGAGCCTGCACAAGCCAACACGCAGAGAAGAATGGTTAGTCGTTTCATATTCTGTGAATAAAAGGGTTTGAGTGAAGGACTTGACGGGGGTCATGGTTTCACTCTTAGGCCCCATCAAGTCCGTTATGCTATTTACTTCTTTCTTTTCGCCTTCGTTGCAGGCTTCAATTCTTTGCTGAAAGAATAAGGAGCCGCATCGGCAGAGGTTCCACGCTGCTGGTTGGGAGTTGCCTGCATGGAGTATTCCATGTTCATTCCGGCAGTGAGGTCGGTGTGCTTCACATAGTTCTTGCCATACTCTGTGCCATTTACCTTGAGCGCGCCGACATATCGGTTTTCGTCGCTCTGCTGAGGGGCCGTGATGACGACTTCTTTGCCGTTATCCAGATGAAGCGTCATCTTCTTGAAGTAAGGCGCACCGAGCACATACTCGCCGCTACCTGGGCAAACGGGATAGAAGCCCATCGCTGTGAAGATGTACCAGGCGGAAGTTTGGCCGTTGTCCTCGTCGCCGCAATAGCCGTCGGCATGCGCGTTGTACATCCGGTTCATTGTTTCGCGCAGCCAGTACTGTGTCTTCCAAGGCTGACCGCTGTAAGCATACATGTATATCATGTGCTGGATGGGCTGGTTGCCGTGAGCGTAGTTGCCCATATTCATAATCTGCATTTCACGAATCTCGTGGATGACGCCGCCGTAGTAGCTGTCGTCGAAGACGGGAGGCAGGATGAAGACGCTGTCGAGCATTTGGTTGAAGACATCCTTGCCGCCCATGAGGTCGATGAGACCCTGCGGGTCGTGGAAGACGCTCCAAGAGTAGTGCCAGCTGTTGCCTTCGGTGAAGGCATCGCCCCACTTGAAGGGGTTGAAGTTGGGTGCCCATTCGCCGTTTGCGAGTTTACCGCGCATCAAGTTGTGACTCTTGTCGAAAAGGTTCTTGTAGTTCATGGCGCGTTGGGCATAGACCTTTATTTCCTTCTCGGGCTTGCCGAGTGCCTGGCCAAGTTTGTATATGCTCCAGTCGTCGAAAGCATACTCGAGTGTACGAGCTGCGCTTTCGTTGATGCTGTCATAGGGAACATAACCGAGTTTGTTGTAGGCCTGCCATTGCTTTCGTCCGCTAGTGGTGCGGGGCAGTTCGGCATTGGCGCCATGCTTGACGGCTTCCCAAAGAGCGTCGATATCATAGCCGCGAATACCTTTAAGATATGCATCTGCCACAACACTTGCAGAATTGTTACCCACCATGCATGCACGATGACCCGGGGCGCTCCATTCGGGCAGGAATCCACTCTCCTTGTAGGCATTGGCCCAGCCCTCCTGCATCTTCTGGCTCATGCCAGGATACATCAGGTTGACCAGAGGGAAGAGTGCGCGGAAGGTATCCCAGAAACCAGTGTCGGCAAAGAGATAGCCCGGCAGCACCTGCCCGTTATAGGGGCTATAGTGAACCACCTCGCCATTAGCATTAACCTCGTAGAAACTGCGTGGGAAGAGGGTGCTGCGGTAGAGACAGCTGTAGAAAGTGCGCAGGCGGTCAATGTCCGAATTGTCGTCCACATCGATGACGCTCAGCACCTTGTTCCATTCCTGACGACCTGCTTCTGCAACCTCTTCGAGTGTTTTACTGCCAAGTTCCTTGAGGTTCTGCTCTGCCTGTTCGAAGCTGATGAATGAGCTAGCCACGCGCACATTGATTTGTTCGCCGCGCCTGGTCTTGAATCCTACGGCAGCTGCTGCGTGCTTGCTTTTCATTTCGAGGTTGCTGGAGACTTTGCCCTCGTCGGCAGTTGATGTTGAAAGGAATGGGCGGTCGAACTGCAGGACAAAGTAATTCTTGAAGCCCTCTGGTACGCCGCCGCTGTTGCGTGTTGTGTAGCCAATCACCTTATTCTCGCCCGGGATGACCTTTACGTATGAACCGCGGTCGAAGGCATCGACTATGATGAAGTTCTTTCCTTCGGCACAGGTGAACCGGAAGATGGCTGCACGGCTGGTGGGTGCAATCTCGGTTGTGATATCGTAGTCAGCGAGGTACACCTTGTAGTAGTGTGGTTTGCTGACCTCAGCTTTATGGCTGAACCAGCTTGCGCGACGGTTCTCATCATAGATGGGAGACTCGCCACATTCGGGCATGATGTTGAACATTGCATAGTCGTTCATCCAGGGGCTGGGCTGGTGTGTTTGCTTGAAGCCGCGTATTTTCTCGGCATCATAAGTATAGCACCATCCGTCGCCCATCTTGCCAGTCTGTGGTGTCCAGAAGTTCATACCCCACGGCAGGGCGATAGCCGGATAGGTATTGCCTGTGGAGAGACTGTGCGTGGAGTGTGAGCCAACGAGGGGATTAACGTACTGCACGGGGTCGTCTATTGCGTATGCGCCCGCGAAAGAAAAAGCGGCAATGGCTGCCAGAATGAGACTTTTCATTGTCTGTTTGATATAAGTATTAAGTAGTTAAAGCAGTTCAGCAGTTAAGCCATTACATTCAGGCAAACCGTTGTTTGCCCATGCTATTGGCTTAACTACTGGCTAATTAACTATTGATTACGCCTCCGCTCTCTACAGTTCCTTAATCTTTACGTTCTTGAACCATACTTCGTTGCCGTGGTCCTGGAGGAGTATGCGTCCGTCCCGGTTGCCGAAGTCAGGCCAGTTCTTGTATTTGCTATATGCCACAAGAGCGTTCCACTCCTGTGTGTTGCGCTCGTATTCGACCATCTTCACACCGTTGAGCCAGTGTTCTACGTGGTTGCCTTTCACGATGACCATGGCTGTGTTCCATGTGGTGATGTCGAAGGGCTTCTGTTCCGGTGCGGGAATGAGGTCGTAGAGGGAAGCGAGTTTTCGGTTGCCCTTTACGCCGAGTTTGGCATCGGGGTGCCGGAGGTCGTCGAGTATCTGGAACTCGCAGCCGATGGCGCTGCCTTCGCCTTGGTTCATGTCGGGGTCAACGAAGTACTTGATGCCGCTGTTGGCGCCTTCCGTTATCTTGAAGTCCACCTTCAGAATGAAGTTGTGATAGGTTTTGTCCGTTACGATGTCGCCGCCGTTGCCGCTCTCTGCGCCGTTGGCAGCTTCCACTTTGAGCACGCCGTCCTCGATGCGCCATCCTTTTTGTGGGAATGTCTGTAGTTTTGCTCCACGCCAGCCGTTGGTTGTCTTGCCGTCCCAGAGGAGTTTCCATCCTTCTCTTTGTTCTTGTTCGGTGAGGATGTTGTCTGTTGTGGGAAGGGGTGCAGGCTCTGCTGCCACTTTCTTTACTTTTGCTGATGCAGGCAGGATGGCCAGCATTGCCATTGCGAATAGTATCTTTTTCATTGTGTTTTATTTAGGGGTTAGTGGTTAGGGGTTAGAGGTTAGTCAATGTTATAGAATTCTTCCCAGCCTCGGCGTGGTGGCATGCCAGTGAGCATGGCGTTTGCGAACTCGTTGTTGGTGAACTTCTTGGTGCGTGGGTCGAAGAAGAGTTGGGTGTTGAGTCTTTGGGCGATGACGCCGAGGCAGAAGACTTGACAGAGCACGCCAGCAATCTGGAATGGTGAGCGTGTCTTTTCTTCTCCCTTGCAGGCACGCAGGAAGTTGACGTAGTGGTTGCTTGGGCTCTTTGGTACTTCGGGCAGTTTGCCTTCCATTTCCTTGGCTTTCTCTGCGGGGATGATTTCGAGGGTGCTGCCGTGGCTTGCGCCTTTGAAGGTGAGGTCTCGTCCGTAGATTATCTTGCCTGGATTGAGCTTCAGTTTTGTGTATTCGCCTTGTCCGCTGGCAGGAATGCCGTCGGCCAGTTTGCTTTCGCCGTAGCCTTCTGGCAGTGGCGGCTGGTTGTCAACGCCGTCGTACCAGATGATGTCGCATGGCGGCATATTTCCGCGCGCTCCGAAGCGGAACTCGATGGTGCTGGAGAAGGGGAAGAAGAACTCGTTGTGGTTCTTTGCATACTTCATGTTGATTTCGTATGGCAGTCCGAGGTTGAGGAACTCGTGTGCTGTGTCGAGGATGTGTGCGCCCCAGTCGCCGAGTGCTCCCATGCCAAAGTCGTACCAGCTGCGCCAGTCGCCCTGATGATAGAGTTTGCTGAAGTTGTGGTAGCGTACGCCTCCGTGCCATGTGTCATAGTCCATGCCTTCGGGGATGGGGTCGCCTTCCGGCATTTTGGTCATGTTCCAGTCGTACTTGTGCCAGCGGCGGTCGTTGTTCATGTGAGCCACAACCTTGGTTACGTCCTTGATGATGCCAGCTTCCATCCATGCTTTGAACTGGAAGTAGTTGGCTTCGGAGTGTCCCTGGTTACCCACCTGTGTGACGATTTCGGGATGGCGGTTTGCCATTTCGATGAGTATTTCGCCTTCTTGGAAAGTACGGATGAGCGGTTTTTCGCAATAGACGTGCTTTCCGTGCTTCATGGCAGCCATGCAGACGAAGAAGTGTGTGTGGTCGGGCACGCTGACGGCTACGGCGTCGAAGTGGTCGCTGTATTCGTCGAAGAGTTTGCGGAAGTCGGTGTATCGTTTGGCGTTGGGGTACATCTTGAGTGCCTTTTCGCATTGCTTGCCCTGGAGGTCAACGTCGCAGAGCGCCACTACTTCTACCATGTCCGTTCTGGCGAACTCGTCGATGTTCTGCTGACCGCGATTGCCGATGCCAATGTAGGCAATCTTTACTTTCTCACTCTTTGCGGGAGCTGGCTGCGTCTTCTTTTTGGCTGCTAACAGTTCTGTTGGGGCCAATGTCAGACCGGCCGTTGCCAATCCCATTCCTTTTAGGAAATCTCTTCTTGTTGACATATAAAGTGACTGTTTAAACTGTGATTTATGCTATATTTGCCCACAAAGTTAGCAAAAATAATCCTATTAACAAGGATTAAATAGTTAAAAAATGTGCAACGCTGCGTTTTTTTTGTCATCATAGCCAGAAGACGCGGGTAACGCACCTTGGAGGGGTGTGCCGACGCAGGCAGCTGCGAAGGCCGATGCAGCGTGCTGCGAAGGGCGATGCAGGCAGCTGCGAAAGGCGATGCAGCTGCCTGCGTCGGCAGACGCTCCACGGGGCGTTCGGGAAGACAAAATGAGGGGGATGCATAGCGACACGCATCCCCCTCATTTATAGAGTGATAGACAGATTCTTTACCAGTCTATGTCCCAGTCTCCGCCTTCGGTGTTTTCTTCCTTAACATACTCTTCGTTGCCAGGATTGTCCGACACTTGAATGCTCATTGTTGCCAGAAGGCCATCGGCCATCTCAGCTTCGTCCACTACTATGACGGGTGAAATATATGTCTTTTTCATCTTACTTGAGTATCTTTTTGCCGTTAATGATATTGATGCCCTTCTGGACTTTGCTCAGACGCTGGCCAGCCACGTTGTAGATGGCGGCATCGTCTGCTGTCTGCTGGAGGGAAGTGGCGATGCCGGTGGCATCTTCTCCGAAGAGGATGTCGAAGGCCTTGACGCCTGGGCTTTCCACTTCAATATGGCTGCGGAAGCCAGTCACATTCTCTCCGTTATATTGCATGAAGGCCGGACCGCTCTGCAATGTATAGACGGTGTTGGCGAAGCTGCTCTTTGCCTTCGTTGCAACGCTGCCCACGAGGTCGCTTGCGTAGTCAGCCTCGTTGGGAGCAACTACGAAGTCGTACGTGCCGGGAGCTGCCTCGACGAGGACACCTGCATCAGCCTTCACCTCTTCAACTTGGTCGAAGTGGATGGTGCCGTTCGGAATGTTCTTCGTGGCTGCGTAAATCTTCACGTCATCAGGAGCAGTCAGTCCGACGGGGCTGTAGAGAGTAGCCAAGCCCAGCTCCTTGACAGTAACGGGCAGTGTTGTTACATCTTCAACCGTCCAGGCATAACGCTCGTCATTGTTGTAGCCGGTACCGCGGTCGAGGGTGTTATTGCTGTCCTTATCGTAGCTGTAGTAGCCGTTGGTCTTGATGAGATACTTGCCGGCGTAGTAGCCATTAGGTTCTACCACAGCCTTGTAGCTGGTGCCAATGGTAGCCTGTGCCTTTGCATAGCCGTCAAGGAAGCGGCCTGTTGCGTAAGACACGAGGCCGTCCACTCCGTAGTACCAGATTGTGGAAGCGTCGGTAGCCGTTGTCGTTGTAACAGCACCTGCTTCGCCAGCTGTGATATAGGCATTCGAAGCAGAGCCCTTGAAGCGGTAGAAGTGGCCTGGGCGGGGTGTCTTCACACCCTCGGACTCTGCCTCTTCCTTGTCGAAGAAGAACTGGCCGCCTGTGATGTCCTTGATGTCCTGGTTCTGCTGATAGACCATGCAATAGCCTGTCGGGGCTTTTGTCTCGTCCTTCGCACTTTCCTCGTAGAAGATGTCGAATGTGCCGTTGCCATTGTTGAGGACAGAAGAGTAAGCGCCCCAGTTGTGCGTCACGTTCATGCCCTGCGTCCAGCTGGCACCGCCCTGCGTGGAGAAGTCGCCGGTGGTGAAGCCTTCTGCCTTGGGCAATGCGATGAAGTAATACTGTATCTCCCGACGCTGCGGGCTGCTGGTCATGGGAGAGGTCTCGATGACGACGGTGTTCTTCTCTCCGTATGCGTCATAGGCCTCGACCACTTCCACATCGCCGTGGCAGGTAGTGGTAACTGCATTGTTCCACTGGTTCGTGGTTCCCCACTCGCCGGTGGCTTCGGTGAAGTCGGTGTAGTTGAAGACGTTCACATAGCGTGAAGTGTTGCCCTTGCCCACGAGCAGTACGGCACCGTCGGGAAGCTCAACGACGTGAGCCTCGTCGCCATTATTGGCAACCTGATTGCCGAGCACCTTCCAAGTGGCACCGAAGTCATCGGAATAGATGACGAGATTGCCGGTATTCACATTGAGGGCATTGTAGATGCGGTTATACTGAGCACCGTCTGCCTTGCGGACGGACTGCGTGATCTTGCCGCTGGAGAAGAATGCACGCACGACACCGCTGCTGCCGTCGGAAGCGCGGACGCCGGCTTCCACGCATGCCTGCAT
>Ga0247610_10005136_pt1 | contig 13832 bp, 13 predicted proteins | sample 174DNAGHGhighgp2_FD_193483 | JGI IMG/M metagenome (GOLD analysis project Ga0247610, IMG submission 193483) | Sheep rumen microbial communities from Palmerston North, Manawatu-Wanganui, New Zealand - 1742 DNA GHGhigh gp2 | ecosystem: Host-associated > Mammals > Digestive system > Stomach > Rumen... | reverse complement strand
GTTTAGGTCCAAAATGTTTGCATATAGCACCTGCAAACGGTATGATAGCAATGCTTCCAATACCAGTACAAAGAAGCATCAAACCCAGTTGTGCTTCATCTAAATCGAAAGCTTGTTTAATATAAGGTATCATAGGTGCCCAAATCGATTCCATACAACCAATGATTAGTAAGGCATTGAGGTTCGAAAATTTTGGTCCAGTTAGTTTCATAGTTGTTAGTATAGATATAATGTCGTGATTTTAATATTTTTATTTTGGTCTGTAAAGTTAATCAAAAGAGTCAACAATAGATAATTGATATTTTTATAAAATAATAATGTATTAGGGAAACGTCAAATCTAAGAAAAAGTTATACGAATAACCACTATCGTTTTTATTTAAATAAAATATCAAATCTACGTATTCAATAGCAAATGTTTTTCTGATTTTTTTAACCTTCTGAGATTTCGATATTTGAATTCGATTTGTTAAGTGCTCGGTATTTTTAAATTTTTAAAATCTGGAGAAGTTGAGTGATTTTTTGAAGCAAATAATAAAAAATCATGAAAATAGGCGATAAGACCAATGTATAGTTGTAAATTATAAAGAGTAAAAAGTAGGGGATAAAAATATTTTACAATTGTAACAGCTACAATATTGGTTATAAATGTAAATTTTATTTACAAAAGTGAATTATTATATATTTTACAAATGTAATCATGTAAATTACTTATATAATCGTTGATTTTAAAAAATAAACATCTTTATAAGTATTTACATTTGTATGTTTTTAATTTTGTAAAATAAGTATAAAAAAGGTGGCAAAATAGGGGATAAGGGGCATCTAAACAAAGAATCATGATCGGTTGTGCATTAATCATATTTTCTTGCAAATATCGTTTTTAACTATAGTTAATAAGTGTTTATTTGTTTTATTTTCAATAATTTATATTATTGATTTTAAAATAATACTTTAAGAAAAATTACTAAGTTTTGAAAAATCTTCTGAAACAGCGATTTTTGCGTATTAAATAGTTATATAATACATTATAAATCAGTATTTTATATATAATAAATTAAAGTATTACAATAACAATATTTAATCATATATTTTGATGTTATTTTTACGGATGTTTAATGACGGATTTATTGTATAGATTTGTATATGACATTTTGTCAATATTACATTTGTAACTAAAATTTTACAAAAATAAATTGTAAACTGATTATAAAAATGTAAAATAATTTTATTACATTTGTAATTGTAAAATTTACAACTATGAATACCATTAACAATCGTATACAGATCATTATTGATGAGAAAGGACTATCACCAAGTGAATTTTCTTCACAGGTAGGCATGCAGCGTTCTAATCTATCTCATTTATTATCTGGTCGAAATCAGCCGAGTTTTGATATAATAACGAAGATATTATCGGCATTTCCAGATATTAATTCAGATTGGTTGTTATTAGGGAAAGGTGATATGTATCGTGGTATGCAGTCTGTAGATGAAGATGACGATTCTCCTTTTCATCAGACGAGTATTTTTGATATGTTACCAACCGATAAGGTAATATCAAAACCTCAGGAGGTTAAAACAGTTCAAAAAGTTGTTGAAACTCCGATAGAATCGCCTAAAATAGAAGAAAAACACAATGAGATAAATTCAGCCAAAGAGAAAAAAGTAACGAAAATAGTTATTTTTTATGATGATTTTTCGTTTGATGTTTATCAAAAGTAATCCGATGGATAATTTTGTTGGCATTTATTATTTCTGTTATGAAATAATCTTGTTTGAGACTCATTAGGGACTTATAAAAAAAGGTTTACTATATCAATAGCAAACCTTTTTCTATTTAGATGAATTTAAATTAGTCTTCTAAGGCACCGATAATTTGTTTTACTGAGTTAAATCCATATTTTTTTAGATATTCTTCAATACCATCAATGATTTTTACTGTAACGGTTGGATCGATGAAATTAGCGGTACCAACTTCGATGGCTGAAGCTCCTGCTAATAAGAATTCGATAGCATCGCGCGCATTTGAAATACCACCTAAACCGATAACGGGAATTTTAACAGCTTTACTTACTTGCCATACCATACGAAGGGCGATTGGTTTTACACAAGCTCCTGATAAACCTCCTGTTTTAGTTGAGATAACAGCTTTTCTACGGTCTGCATCGATTGCCATACCAAGAAGCGTATTGATGAGTGAAACCGAATCGGCTCCTGCTCCCTCTACGGCACGAGCAATTTCTGCAATATCAGTAACATTAGGGGATAATTTGACGATAAGCGTTTTATGGTAAGCTTTACGTACCGCTTCAACTACAGAGGCTGCCATGGCTGGTTGTGTACCAAAAGCCATACCTCCTTGTTTTACGTTCGGACAAGAGATATTTAATTCAATGGCCGGAATATGGTCTAATTCGTTTATTTTTTCGGCTGTAGCCACATAATCTTCAATACAAGCACCAGATACATTTACAATCATATTGGTGTTGATATCTTTGATTTTTGGATAAATGTTTTGGATAAAATAATCAACGCCTTTATTTTGTAAACCTACGGCATTAATCATTCCTGATGGAGTTTCTGCCATACGAGGATAAGGATTGCCTTCGCGACGATTGAGTGTAGTTCCTTTAACAATAATACCTCCTAAACGCGAAATATCAAAGAAATCGGCGTATTCAATACCATAACCAAAAGTTCCAGAAGCAGTCATTACTGGATTCTTAAGTTTTAAATTTCCTATTTGTGTAGTAAGCATATTTTACCAATTTAAGTCGTTAATATTAAATACTGGTCCGTCACTACAAACACATTTGTGTCCGTCTTTAGTTTCGGTTACACAGCACAAACAAGCTCCTAATCCACAAGCCATTTTATTTTCAAGAGATACTTCGCAATTGATATGGCGTTCTTTAGCAATTTTAGCGACAGCTTTCATCATTGGCGTTGGACCGCAAACGTAAATCATATCAAATTTTTCGTTAAATAATGGATGTTGCGTTACGAGTCCCTGCATACCAAAACTACCATCTTCTGTAGTAACTTCAGTGGGCAATAGATTCGTGTATTTTTCGTAGCAAATAAGATGTTGTTTGCTTCTTGCTCCAAACATAAAGCGAGCATCAATTCCTTGTGCTTTTAATTGTTTTCCTAAATAATAAAGTGGAGCAACACCAACACCGCCACCTACAAGCAATACTTTTTTATTGGATGAATCAATGCTGAATGTTTTGCCTAATGGATAGACTAAATTGACTATATCATCAGTTTTTAGTTCGCCAAGCTTGTTTGTTCCGTCACCAACTTTTTGGATCAATAGCGACAAAATACCATTTTTATAATCGACATCGTGGACAGAAATCGGACGACGTAAATAAGTACTTGGTGAATTATCAACTCGAATTTCAACAAATTGTCCAGGAAGAATTTCTGGGTAGGGAGTAGTCATTTTTAAATTTAACAGAAGAAAATTTTCTCCTATTTTAATATTTTCATTTACTACTAAATCTTGTATGTATTTCTTCATAGTTTTGAATAATATTTTCTACAAAGATAACGGAAAAGTTTCAAAAAAAATGTATTTTTTTAGCTTGTTAATTATTATATATTAATATTTGGTGCTTAGTTGATAAATAATCCCTCTATTAATGTGTAATTAATTGAAAATAAAATGCTTAATTAAAATAAATCTTTTTGCGAATATATAAATAGTAAATGCAATAATATATTATTCGCATGGTTTTAGTGAGAATATTTATTATTTTTTGTTAATTTGAATGTTTTTAAAAAATAGAAAAATATTTCGTCTGATTGTTTAATTTTTGGGATAACAATTAGATTATTTTTTTTATAAAAATTATTATTATTTGTAGAAAAGTAAAGGGAAAAAGTTACTAATTCTGGAGAATAAAAGAGTGGTAGAATTTAAGTATCAAGTTACTTATTCTTCAATTTCAAGAATCCAAGCATCAGCAAATTTGGGATTGATTTGTATGAATGCCTCAAGATATTCGTTTATTTCTTTTTCGTTGTGTGAATTGGCAATAGAAACACGGTAACGACCATCTCGGCAAACCATAGTAGCACTATCAGGTAAACGTGTTTCTGAAATATATTGTTCGTATCGAGAAAGTGAAGGTAAACTTGCAATAATAACGTGGTAAGTTTTGCTTGTATCTACAATTTCTTCGATTTCTTCATCTATATATTGAGCATCTTCTTGCATTACAAAAGGAACCAGACTTGCTTTATCCACTGTATCAGTATGTTGATTTGAATTTAAAGTTGGAAATATAAAGAATAAGACACAAGCTGCAATGGCAATAATATTCTTAACAAACTGATTAGTGTTTCGTAAAGGAACGGTAGTTTCAATTGTTCGTTCAATAGGTGAAGTTTGGAATTTTTGCAATCCAAAAGTTTCAGGATAAGGTATTTTGCTAGAAGCAACTGCAGAAAATTCTAAGTTTCCAACAGAATTTTTTGAAAAAATACCTAAAGTTCCAAAGTTTACCGAAGTTTGCTCAACAATTTGAGTGGATAATTGAGCAATAGAGTCTTCTATAAATTTAGCAGCAACACATTGAGCGACAAAACTACGATCGGCGATATAATCGATGAGTAGATGATCGTTATAATTAAGTTTTTCGCTAAAAATCAATTCTTTAGAAGGAGGGAAGAAGGTATTTTCTGCAACATACGCAGGTTTTCGGATAGTTATAAAACCACCCAAATTAGGCACCATCACACAATCGGTGGTGGTTAAAAGTTCGGTTACGTATGTCGCTAAATTTTCCATCGCGACAAAAGTATATTATTGGTAAATAATAATCCTATTTTTTATAGGAAAAGTTATTAACATTTTATTAGCAATTGAGTTTTTATTTTATTTTTGCAAAAAATAAAGTTAAAATGAGTACAGAAAATAAGAAGAAAGAGAACATATTAGTCAATTTATGTTTTAATATTATAATTCCAGCTTTAATATTATCTAAGCTTTCAAAACCAGCGTATTTAGGGCCACTTTGGGGATTAGTAATAGCCTTAATTTTCCCTTTAGGATATGGAATTTGGGATTTTTATAGGAGTAAAAAAGCCAATTTTATTTCAATTTTGGGTTTTGTGAGTATTTTCTTTACAGGAATTATAGGGTTATTTCAATTTAATACAGAGTGGATTGCTGTTAAAGAAGCGACAGTTCCGTTAGTTATTGGTATAATGATATTGATAAGTACACGGACCAAATCTCCGTTGGTTAAGACCTTTATTTACAACGATCAATTTCTTGATATTGAGCATATTGAGGGAATTTTGAATGAGCGAGGTAATTTAGCAGAATTGAACAAAATGTTGGTAAAAGCATCGGTATTTTTAGCGTTATCCTTTTTCTTTTCAGCAATTTTGAATTTTGTATTAGCAAAAGTTTTGGTGACAAGTCCAGCAGGCACAGAATCTTTTAACCAGGAATTAAGTCGTATGATGGTTTTGAGTTATCCTGTAATTGCGTTGCCATGTACGGTTATAATGGTGGTTGTTTTATTTTATGTAATACGATCGTTGCGAAAACTTACAGGACTTGGTGATGAAATATATTCTAAGGAATTACGAGACAAAGCTGAATCTTCCAAATAAAGTTTTTAAGTGAGAATTTTATTGTTTTTCGTGCGGACGTCTATTTTATATAATTTGTCTTATAATTTATATTATGTTAAATAGAAAATATATAAACATCCCCTCACAGAGTTTTATAATAATAATTGTAAAAAAACAACACAACTAATCAATACTAATAAAAATATCAAAATCTCAGGAGTTAAAAAATTAGAAAATATACAAACGTTTTCACAGAGTTTTATAATAATGATAATTGTAAAAAAACAACACAACTAATCAATACTAATAAAAATATCAAAATCTCAGGGAGTTAAAAAATTAGAAAATATACAAACGTTCCTTCACAGAGTTTTATACTGATAATTGTAAAAAAACAGCACAACTAATCAATACTAATAAAAATATCAAAATCTCAGGGAGTTAAAAAAATGATAAAAATTACGCATGAATAACATATAAAGGTAATTCTGTATGAAATACCATTTCATGTGCTATACTCGGATTAAATAATCTACGCAATACCGAAGGTTGATGGGTGGTTAATGCCAACATTTCAATATTCTGTTTACTTAGAAAATCATAAAATTTTTCATCAAGTGTATTTACTTTTATACGAGTATATACAAATTCTAAATCTGGGTAATTTTCAGAAAAATATTGTTTTGTTCTATTTAATTGATCTTCTGTAATTGTCTCATTTATAAGAAAATATATTTTGAAGTCAAATAATCTAAGAAATTTTATTGATTTGTCGAATGCTAATAAATCTCGTGAATCAAAATTGGTAATGAAAGCTAAATTTTTCTTATTAAAGAACGATTTAATTGAGCATTTTTCAGGAATAATAAGCACTGGATTTAAACTGCGATCGATAACTTCTGCCGCAATACTTCCAATGAGATTATAATCCGTCTTATTGCTTGCCTGAGTGGTCATTAAAATAAAATTTGGATTCTTTTTAGAGGCATAATTTAAAATGGCATCTTCGGGCACTCCTTCACGAATACGGAATGAAAACTTTACGTTGGGAAGTTTACCATTTGAAATTTTATTATCGAGTTTTTGTTTTAAAATTTCTATTTTTTCGTTGTAATCTTCTTCGTCTTTTAAACGACTTTTACCACCCTTAAGTGCTTCTAAAAGAGGATTTTCAGATACAAGTATTCTGCCGTTTATAGGTTTAGGAACCAATGCGTGTAAAAGAATGACTTCTGCTTTTATTTTATATGCAAAATTGAATGCTAATTCGCAGATTTTATCGGTGTTTTCAGAAAAATCAACGGGTACTAATATGGAAGATGTATGTAGTGTTTTTCTATTTGCGAGACTTGAGAAGAAAGCATTTTGAGCCTCTAAAGCTTTATTCAAATCACGTTCTTTAATGGATATCTTCATTCCATCAGTGGTGTTTGGTACATTTTCTATAATGACGTCGATATGGTCATTTTCTAGAAAATTTTTCAAACTTTGAGCATTACTACAATTTAAAATGGCTAATGTAATGTATTTATCTTCCATACTACTTTCTTTGATATTGTAAAGATAGATAATTTAATTTTAAAAAAGTGTTTTAATGTAGAAATTTATAAAATAAAATAGGCATAGTGTAAAAAACTATGCCTATTCTTTATTGTAAAATGTTTTTAGAATTGCAATGCTCCATTATCATCAGATTGATCAAAGAATGTTACAGGGGCACTACCACCAAAAGAATCGTTCATATTAGAGGTTTCCCCTACTCGTTCAATTTTCCAAGCATTAATACGATTAAACCATTTACCTTGCCATTCTGAAGCATCAATATCAAAATAAACTTTAAGAATTTCTCCTTCTTTTACAGCAAATTGATTGATTTTATCTTCACCAAATACGCGAAAACAGATTTTTTTGGGATATTGTTCAGAAGTTTCCAATACATATTCTTGTGATGCCCAATTGTTTCCTGATTTAGAAATGCCTGATTGTTTTTCTAATACAGCAATAATTTTACCTGATATTTCCATTTTATTTTTGTTTATTTCTTTTGGGCAAAGATAATACATTTTTCAAATTTTGTGTAATTTATTTATTTGGTAATTATTAACTTTACGATTATTTTAGCAAAAAAAAAGAAACGTTATGGTTAATGGATTTAGTCGTAAGACAAGTTTTTTTATTATTGGTCTTACTTATGTATTTGCCTCATTATTAGGTGTTATATGCTATGTTTTTTGTAAACAAGAAATAAATGATGCTGTATTGAGTTTATTAGTGGCAGATATAGTCGCAACAGTATATGTTTGGGCTGTTGGTTTGTTATTTAAAAATGTGTCGGTTTATGATCCTTATTGGAGTGTAGCTCCGCCTATAATATTGACGGGAATAGCCATTGAATATGGCAATTATAATGCGGCTACCCTACTTTTATTATTAGCTATTTGGTATTGGGCAATTCGTCTTACGGCCAACTGGGCATTTACTTTTAAAGGGTTATCTTACGAAGATTGGCGTTATACGAAATATCGTGATAGTCAGTCTCCACTTGTCTTTCATCTCATCAATTTCTTTGGACTTAATTTAATGCCTACTTTAGTTGTTTTTGCGGTTTTATTGCCTGGATATTATATGATTAGTGGTGATTGGCAAATCAATTGGTTAACGGTGTTGGGAGCTATTATTTCTATGTTTGCTGCTACTATTCAATTAGTGGCCGACACTCAAGCCCATCGTTTTCGTCGTGAACATCAAGGACAAGTTTGTAATGTTGGATTATGGAAAAATGGTCGTCATCCCAATTATTTCGGTGAAATTCTGATGTGGTGGGGCGTTTGGTTAATGTATTTTTCTGTAGCGGGTTGGCATTATCAACCTTGGCTTATATGTGGAGCTGTTGTTAATACTTTAATGTTTTTGTGTATTAGTATACCATTAATGGAATCACGTCAATTAAAAAATAAGCCTGCTTATGCCGATTATCGTAAGCATACTCGGTTATTTATTTAATATTAACTTAAATTAACCTATATTAACTTAATATATATTTATTTTTCTTTTTTCATAAATTACCTTTGTGCACGAAATTTTAAAGTGTTTTTTTATGAAAAGAATATTATTTTTAATGTATGCTATTAGTTCTACATTATTAGTGATGGCGTATGGTGGAAATCAGACTTATGCTGGTAAAGCTAATTTTTATGTTATTTCGGGAGAAAATAGATTAGGAGAAACCGATATCGATTCTGATACAATTGTTTATACGGGTTCTGATTTCATAATTCCGTCAATAGAATATGGTGGAAATGTAATACCATCTTTTACTGTAATAAATCCAACTCAATCTTTGAGTAGTTACGAAAGTGTTGTGTGGCAAGATTCAAGTTGGGAATGTTCCGATGATAATGTCAAACCGATATATTTTGAAGCTTCATTTACCCATGGAACGACCTATAATATCAATCTTCGTATCGTATTTTCTTATGGCAGAATGCCGATGCCAATTTCATATTCAATTAGTGGATTTTATGTAAAACCAACAACTGAAACTTTGTATGTTATTGTAGGCTCACAATTTGGTCCGTATATCAATGAAAATGTTACTTATGATGCTCGCCTTTATATTGAAGATGAACAAATTAAGCTTGATGTAACTATGAATGAATACCAACTTACCAATACAGCGATTGGTGACTTGAATATTGGTAGTTATACCGTTAAAGGATTGGTTTATGATGAAGAAAAAGGTGGTTATTATCGTGATTATACAGACGATCATATACAATTTCATTTTACTTCTACTAATGGACTTGATGGTGATTATGAGTTGAAAGGGAATTTACTTGTTGAAATGAATAAAACGAATATAGTTAGTGCTACTAATTCATTTCAACCAGGAAATATGCCATTCCCAATTGTAGCCTCTTTTGCCAGAGAACTTGTTATTGATGATACCAATAATGGTAACGAAGACCAAGAACCTACGGCTATTGAAAGTGATTCAATATCATCGAAAACAACCAACAACGTAAAAAAATATATGATCAATGGCAGACTTATCATTGAAAAAAATGGTAAGAAATATTCTATCACTGGAGCTGAATTAAGATGATTATAATAATCCAAACTAAAAACTTTAAGTTGTTTTCTTTAATAAGAAAACTTGGAGTTTGTTCCTTAATGCTATTGCATACTTCGTGCAATGGCATTTTTGGTTGGATATATGATGAACCTTTAGTTAGTACAAAAGGTCAGATTGTTATTGATGCAACGAGTTGGGGAGATTGGTATTATGTAGATTTAAACCATCTAAAGGAACTGTCAGAACAAGGTGATACCACGGCATTGTTGAAAGCTCAAATGGAGTTTGAGCCCTATCCTATTCCTATGACGTTAACTACCACGAGTGACGGCAAAAGTGGTCAGTATATGTATTGGTTTGATGTATTTGGTGAAGGAATAAAGAAAAATGAATTTAGAAGTTATACCCCTTGTGATGCACAACCAGAACCACGAGAGTGGACGTTTGCTGTACATCGTAATAACGTTCGTACTAATAATGCTGCTGTTTTTGAAACACACTATTCTTCTATGAATGATATTCCTGAATCAAGTTTGACTTTTAGAGACAAAACTTATATAACTGATGAATGGTCGGAAAATGAAGTATGGGATAGTCAAGAACAAATGCTTAATTGTTTGGTTCCTTCACAGGGTATAATGGTTAATAAATTATTATCATCTTGGATAACTGTTAATATTCCCCCTGTTCCACCATCATTTTCGTTTAATAATCATGTGTTCATTTTGAGATTAAAAGATGGTACTTACGCTGCTTTACAATTGGAAAATTATATATCACCAACGGGTAAAAAATGCTACCTTACCATTAATTATAAATACCCGTATTAAATATGCGAAAAGTATCATTAGTTTTTTTATTTATCTTTTTAGCATTTAATGTATTAGCACAAGAATCAATAGATTCATTACAAAGGCAGTACGATTTAGATGAAGTAGTGATTACGGGTACTCGTACACCTAAATTTCTAAAAGATGTACCCATTCAAACACGAGTAATCAGTACAAAAGATTTGATGCGTGCTGATGCTACTAATGTACAAGATTTATTGCAGCAGGAACTACCTGGCGTTGAGTTTTCTTATGCCAAGAATCAGAAAACGCATTTGAATTTTTCTGGTTTTGGCGGACAAGGCATACTCTTTTTGGTAGATGGCGAACGACTTGCTGGAGAAACTATGGATGATGTTGATTTTTCTCGTTTAATAATGGATAATGTTGAACGTATAGAAATTATTAAAGGTGCCTCTTCTGCTCTTTATGGCAGTAATGCTACTGGTGGTGTTATTAATATTATAACCAAAAAAGCCCAATTACCATGGACATTAAATTTAAATGGTCGTTATTCGAAACATAATGAACAACGCTATGGAATTTCATTTGGTTTAAACCGAAAAAAATGGAATAATATGCTTTCGGTTAATTATAATGGTATAGATAATTATAATGTTAAAAATGCCCCAAATCCAGTAACGCAAGTAATTTCTACGGTATTTGGAAATAAAACGGTAAATGCTAAAGAACAACTTGTTTGGTCTCCATTATCAAATCTTTCTTTTACAGGAAGAATTGGGTATTTCTTTAAACAAATTGTTCGTACGGCAGATATTCCTGAACGTTATCGCGATTTTAATGGTGGTTTGCGTATGAATTGGGATATTTCTGATAAAGATAATTTGCAAATAAGTTATTCTTTTGATCAATACGATAAATCTGATTATCAAAAGATTACACGTTTAGATATTCGAGATTATAGTAATGTTCAAAATTCTATTCGTTTGTTATATAATCGCGATTTTAAAAATTCTAGTACCCTGTCTATTGGAGGGGATTATATGCACGATTATTTACTCAATTTGTATCTTGAAGGAGATATTCGTAAACAAGATTGTTTTGATGTGTTTGCACAGTATGATTGGGAGATAATTGATAAATTGGAAATTGTAGGAGCAGTTCGTTATGATTATATTTCGAATAAAAATTATTCTTTTGTAACTCCCAAATTCAATATTCGCTATACTCCTGTCGAAAATTTGAATGTTCGTGCTGGTTATGGAATGGGATTTAAAGCTCCTTCTTTAAAAGAAAAATATTATAATTTCAATATGGAAGGCATTTGGATTATAGAAGGAAATCCTAATTTAAAACCTGAAATCAGTCATAATTTTAATGCCTCCATAGAATACACTAAAAAACAGTATAATATTACGGCATCAGGATATTATAATATGGTTACTAATAAATTATCAATTTCGTCGCCATACTATAAATCATTAACCGACAAATTACCTTATCTTCCTTATACTAATTTGGCCAAATACAACGTTTATGGAGGAGAATTAGGAGTTCAAGCACGTTGGGATATTGGTTTAACTGCTCGTTTAACATACGCATATACTAAGGAAGAATTGCCTAAAGATAAAGAAGGAAATACGATAAATAATCAATATATACCAGCTCGTGCTCATAGTTTTAATGCTCGTGCCGATTATTATCATCAATTTAATAAAAATTATGCTATAAACATTGGTATTAATGGACGTGTACTTTCTGGTGTTGATAATATTGAATACAAAAATTATTACAACTTGAATGAAGGTACCATAACAGTGCATTATCCAGCCTATACTTTATGGAAATTGTCATTTGTTCAGTATATATGGAAAGGTATAAATTTAACTTTGGCTCTTGATAATATTTTTAATTATCGTCCTAAATATTATTATTTAAATAGTCCATTAACGGATGGTATTAATTTCCAAATAGGTTTGAGTTTAGATATCCATAAAATCTTTGATTAAAGATATTCTTTTGAATTTTAATAGGTAGGTTTATTATTCATTTTTTTTTGCATAGAATTTATATATAGTAATTACATAAGTTTGTTTAATTATGAAATTAAAAAAAGTAATTTATATTGTTTGTGGTGTATTATGTGTGATATTAGGTACAATTGGTGTGGTAGTTCCTGGTATTCCCACTACTCCATTTGTGTTGTTAGCTTCATGGTTATTTTATAGAAGTAGTGAACGTTTAAGAAATTGGTTATTGTCGTCACGATTGGGGAAATATGCTCGTGAATACGAACGAAACAAAGGGTTAACTATAAAAGGAAAGATTTCTGCTATTGCCATGATGACAGTCATGTGTACCATATCAGTTGTCTTTTTTATTCCTGTGTTTTGGGTAAAAATTTTAGTAGCCATTTTAGGATTAATTGGTGGTATATGTGTGGCGTTTATTGTTCCTACAGCCAAACCACGACATTTTGATGAATAATCTATTTTTTGAAAAAGAGAGATAAAAACACTATCTTTGTGTAAAATTGAATAAAATGAGCAAAGGTAAAGTTTTAATGGCAATGAGTGGTGGCATTGATAGTACGATGTCGGCTATTTTATTGCAAGAACAAGGATATGAATTGGTTGGTGCCACTTATCGTACTTGGGATAGTATGAAAGACAGTTGTTTGGCCAAAGAAAAAGGTTGTTGTACCATTGATGCCATTATGGAAGCTAAAAGAATGGCTGAACATCTTGGTTTTGAGCATCATATCATTGATTTTAGAGAAAATTTCCACGATCTTGTTATTAAAAACTTTATTGATGAATATATGAATGGTCGCACCCCTAATCCGTGTGTTATTTGTAATGCTACGATTAAATGGGGAAAATTGATTAAGATAGCCGATCAATTTGGATGTGATTATATTGCAACGGGACATTATGCTCAAATTGTTGAAGAAAATGGTCATAAATATCTTTGTAACGCTGCAGATACGCATAAAGATCAGACTTATTTTCTTTGGAGAATAAAAGAAGAATACCTCTCTCGTACCCTATTCCCATTGGGAAAATACACCAAAACGGAAGTCCGCCAAATGGCTAAGGAACGTGGTTACGAGAAACTTTCCTCTAAAACGGAAAGTCAAGAAATTTGTTTCATTCCTAATGATGATTATCGTGATTTTTTGAAGAAAAATGTTGAAGATTACGAACAAAAATGTGTACCAGGTCATTTTGTTGATATGGTTGGTCGTAAGATTGGAACTCATGAGGGATTTCAAAATTATACGATTGGTCAGCGTAAAGGTTTAAAAGTCGCTTTTGGGGAACCGCGTTATGTGGTAAAGATAAATGCTGAGAAAAATACGGTTAAATTAGG
>Ga0247610_10005135_pt1 | contig 13832 bp, 10 predicted proteins | sample 174DNAGHGhighgp2_FD_193483 | JGI IMG/M metagenome (GOLD analysis project Ga0247610, IMG submission 193483) | Sheep rumen microbial communities from Palmerston North, Manawatu-Wanganui, New Zealand - 1742 DNA GHGhigh gp2 | ecosystem: Host-associated > Mammals > Digestive system > Stomach > Rumen... | reverse complement strand
CCGGAATGTCAACATGTTGGTCATTCTCAACGACAACAAGATTTCCATTGACAAAAGCACAGGCGCCATGAGCAAGTACCTGGTCTCCATCACTACATCGCCATCCTACAACCGATTGAAGAGCCGTCTCTGGAACTTTTTCACATTCCGCACCAATCATCCTAACCGTGTCACCAACTTCTTCAGCAAAATGGGCAACTCCGTAAAAGGATGGCTGTTTGGCGGGAGCAACTGGTTCCAAAGCCTCGGATACCGATACTTCGGCCCTGCCAATGGCCATGATGTCGTCTATTTGGTGAAAACTCTACAGGATTTGAAAAAGCTGCCCGGTCTGAAGCTTTTTCACGTGCTCACCATAAAAGGGAAAGGCTTGGAAGCGGCGGAACAAAACCAGACACGCTACCATGCACCCGGTAAATTCGATCCCGCGACCGGGAAAATCATACAGACCGAAGTGGGAACGCAACCTCCTAAATATCAAGATGTTTTTGGAAACACAATTTTGGAACTTGCCCGTCAGGATGAGAAAGTGGTGGGTATCACTCCCGCCATGGCCACCGGTTGCTCACTCACCATCATGGATGCGGAGTTCCCCAACCGCGTTTTCGACGTGGGCATCGCCGAACAACACGCTGTCACATTCTCGGCCGGACTTGCCTCCGAAGGATATGTCACTTTCTGCAATATTTACTCTTCCTTCCTCCAACGCGGCTACGACCAGGTGATTCACGATGTTGCACTCCAAAAAATCCCCGTCATCTTCTGCATCGACCGCGCCGGACTGGTCGGTGAGGATGGTGCCACCCATCATGGCGCATTCGACCTGGCTTTCCTGCGATGCATCCCTGACCTTATCATTGCCTCGCCACTCAATGAACACGAATTACGGAACCTAATGGTGACGGCATACCACAATGCCAAAAGACAAGGCTTGCCTTTTGTGATCCGTTACCCCCGGGGACGCGGCGTGCTTACAGATTGGCACAATGATCCCGAAATCCTGCCTATCGGAAAAGGGCAGTTGCTTCGAAATGGCGAGAAAGTACTCCTCTTGACCCTTGGCCCGCTGGGCAACTCCGTGACAAACGTGTTAGACCTGCTGGAAAAAGAGGGTATCCGCGCAGGACACTATGACATCCGCTTTCTAAAACCTTTGGAAGAAGATGCATTAGAAAAGTTCGCCAGTCAATATTCCGTATGGATCACCGTGGAAGACGGAACCGAAGTGGGCGGATTATTCTCAGAAATTGCGGAATTTATAGAACGCAGAAACTCCGGACGCAACTGTCCCGATTCTCCTAAATTGCTCCACATCGCTCTTCCAGACCGTTTCATCCCTCATGGCGACCTTGCGAGCCTCTACCATGAAGTGGGATTCGATGAACAACACATCGCTGACACCATCCGGAATGCATGGGACAATGCCCCGAATTAAAGAGCAAGCAGCCTCTCCTTACGACTCCCGGCATATGCTGGCCTTCGACTTCATATAGTGCCCTATCAACATATCCGGATTCTTGACACTCTTCTGCAGCCACTCGAAATACAACTGTTCACGCTCCTCGTCCAAGAGCTGCCATTGCACGCCAGACTGACGCATTCTCTCCGAAAAATGGGACAGTATTATGGCAGCAGAATTGGAAATGTTGAAACTTTCCGTGAAACCATACATGGGTATCAGCACATTCCCGTCTGCGTAACGGATAGCCTCCTCCGACAAACCCGTCAGTTCCGTCCCAAAAAGAAACGCCGTTTTCTGCCCAACTGGAAGATCGAAAATGGTTCGCTTCCGTTCATCCGGCAGCGTGGCTGCCACCCAATAACCCTGCTCGTGCAACCGATCTACACAATCCTTTACATTGTGGTCGCTCTGTGGGTATTCATGTATGGACAACCACTTGTCGGCTCCCATGCTGATATCCTTATGCACTTCAAACTCATTTCGGTGTCTAATGACATGCACGTCCTGGACACCGTAACATTCACAGGTGCGGAGCACGGCACTGATGTTCTGTGTCTGGTACAAATCCTCCAACACGACCGTCAACTGGCGCGTTCGGTTCTTCAAAACCTCCATCAAACGGGCCCTACGCCCCTCAGTCAAAAACTGCTCAAGATATGAGACCAACTCCTCTCTGACACTCTCGTCCTCTATCTTTACCATATTTATTTTATATTAAACAATTTATACAAATAAAAAAGCCCTTATAACAAGGGCTTTCTGACTCATTTCAATATGAGTGATTACTTCATTTCCGCGAATGCTGAACCAGGTTTGAATTTAATGACTTTCTTAGCGGGAATGTTGATTTTCTTTCCATTAGCAGGGTTATGACCCACTCTGGCTTTTCTCTCATTCACGCTAAAAGTGCCAAAACCAATCAAAGAAATCTTGTCGTCTTTCTTCAAAGCGTCCTGAGTTGTGCTCACAAATGCCTCCAATGCGGATTTGGCTTGCGCTTTGGTTAGATTAGCTTTTTCTGCAATTGCATTAATTAATTCACTCTTATTCATGTTTTTTTAATTAAAAGGGTTATTAAATGAGTTTGAGCTACAAAGTTATGAAAATTTACAAACAACCAAATCTATTTTCAAATTGTGGATAATTATTTAAAAATGTTAATAACAACGCCCTTGGAATATATAAACTCTATATCAAAACATATAGTTAGTATAATTATCAGGCCTAAAGCCAGCGAGAAACTCCTTGGTTTGCATACACTTTTTACCCTCTATTTGTAGCATTTTGACTGAAATATCGAAATTTTTTGTCGAAATGGTGATTTTTCCGTCACTTGAAATGGCAAACTCGCCGGGCTTACGCCTGCTCAGTTGGTCCGTGATTTCAACATCATAAATTTTCAGGCCAAAGGGTTTAGGCATCATTCCGTCGGGTTGTAGAAGTCCGATGCGGGTATAAGCGGCTGGATAAGGCGAAAGACCTCTAACATGGTTGTAAATCACCTCAGCCTGGTTGTCCCAGTGAATGAGCATGTCCTCCTTGAAGATTTTCGGAGCCGGAATGAGGGTTTCGACTTTGGGTTGTGGAATAGGCACAGCCTCGCCGGCAGCAATTAGGCGAAGGGTTTCCACAGCGGCTTCAGCACCCACCACCATTAACTTGTCATGCAGGGTACCCGCGTTGTCTTCCCGTGCAATATTCACCTCTCGTTGCAGCAGGATAGCCCCGGTGTCAGTATGTTCATCCAGCAGAAAGGTGGAGACACCCGTTTTCGTCTCCCCGTTCATGATGGCGCGTTGTATAGGGGCGGCTCCACGATACTGCGGCAGCAGCGACGCATGGACATTGAAGGAACCCATAGGCGGCATAGCATAAACGCACTGTGGCAACATCCGGAATGCAACCACGACGAAAACATCCGCATTACAATCGCGCAAGGCTGTCAAAAAGGACTCCTCCTTCAATTTTTCCGGTTGAAGGAGAGGGAGATCATGTTCCAACGCGTAATTTTTCACAGCGGAACAACGCATTTGCCGACCACGTCCTGCTGGCTTGTCAGGAGTGGTAACAACCGCCGCAACCTCGTGACCGGCACGAAGGATGGCATCCAGCGTCGCCACGGCAAACTCAGGAGTCCCCATAAAGACTGTGCGAAGGCTCTTCTTCATAGCGATTCCTCCAAGGCCAACATTTTCAGGCAGCTTACCGCGCCTTCAACCCCCTTGTTACCATGTTTTCCACCGGCCCTGTCTTCAGCCTGTTCCATGGAGTTGCATGTCAGCACACTGAATATCACGGGTTTGGAATACTTCAACCCGACATGCATGATTCCATCGGCAACGGCTTGCGCGATAAAATCAAAATGACGGGTCTCTCCTTGAATAATGCACCCTATGCATATTACAGCATCGACAGGCGTTTGCTTCAACAACCACTCCGCACCCAAGGGAAGCTCGAAGCTGCCTGGCACATGGTGTATTCTGATTTTCTCATTGCGCACACCATGCTCCACCAGCGCTTGCACCGCACCGTTTAAAAGAGAATCGGTAATGCGGTCATTCCATTCGCTGACCACAATACCGATTTCCATATTTTGTGCGGAAGAAAACTTGAAAGGGATAAATTCCGATAGGTTTTTCTTCTTTTCTGCCATCGTTTTTATTTCACATTAGCTTTTGCTCTTTCCACATATTGAGCAATGCTCATCTTGTTGTATTCGTTATAGAAATTCTTCTCTATTTTCTCGTATGAATCAAGGGCTTTCTTCCAATCGCCTTTACGCTCATACATTTGTCCAAGCTTGAAGAGGGTGATAGGGGTGAAGAATGGATCCTTGCCTTTTGCGGCTTTTTCATAGTAGCTGATGGCCTTGCCTTCGTCACCTTTATCATCATAAAGATCGCCGATTGCAGCCTGGCAAGCATACCACAGCACATCCTCTTTCTTTTTGAATTTGGTGAGGTATTCGAGGGCCTCATCCTTCTGACCCAGCTTCATATAAGCCAGGCCGGCGTAGTAGTTGGCGGTATTGGCAGTTTTCGTGATTTTGTAGCTGGAAGCAATATCCAGGAAACCGTCGTTCTCGTCATCACCTTCGAGAGATTTCTTCAAAGAGGCAGTGTCACCTTGTGTAAACCATTTGATAGGCTGCACGATTTGGGCGGAAGCCTCAGCATTTTTCTTCTGGAGGTAGAAACGGTTGAATGCCAAGATGGCCAGAATCACCACCAAAACGCCGATGACAACACCATAAATAACATTCTGATATTTATTGAAGAACAAAAGGATTTTGGTTACAAAGTTCTCATTCTCTTGTACTTGCTCATTTTTCTTCGAGCCTAATGTTTCCGTATTTGCCATATTGATACATCTAAATTTCAAGGGTGCAAAAATACATTTTTTTTGATAACACAATCACGGTCCGAACATTTTATAAGTGAATGCCACGACACGGAACGGAGGAGGCTACTCTTCGGCATCTACACCAAGGCAGTCGGTTTCCACATCGGGGGCAATCCGTTTGACAAGGTTCTGGAGAGTCGGGGCCGGTCCGAACTCGACAAACTTTCCAGCCCCGTCGCGAACCATATTCCGCACTGTCTCCGTCCAACGGACTGGGTTAGTCAGCTGCGACACAAGGTTATGCCGTATTGTATCGGAGTCTTTAGTGGGAGCAGCGTCAACATTTTGATATACGGGGAATTCAGGATCATTAAACTCGCATTTGCATATTGCTTCAGCCAATTCGTCCTGAGCGGTCTGCATCAACGGGGAGTGGAATGCCCCGCCGACATTCAACATCATAACGCGCTTCACCCCCGCTTCTTTCAGCCGTGCCATGGCAATTTCGAGGCCTTTAAGGCTTCCGGAAATCACCAGTTGTTGTGGGGAGTTATAGTTGGCGGGCACCACCACTTCGTCGGAAATCGACGCGCACACTTCCTCGATGAGCTTATCCTCCGATTTCAAAACCACTGCCATTCCGGAAGGAACCAGTTCACACGCTTTCTGCATGGCATTTGCGCGTTTTTCAACCAACCGGAGGGCATCTTCAAAACGAAGACAACCCGCCGCTGCCAAGGCAGTGTACTCTCCCAAAGAATGGCCGGCCGCCATATCGGGAACACCCCCCGCCAAGCATTTGTAGGCGATATAGCCATGCAGGAACATGGCTATTTGCGTATACTTCGTCTGCTTCAGCTGTTCTTCCGTCCCATGGAACATGAGATCGGAGATGGAGTAGCCCAAAATCTCATCGGCAAGGCGGTACAAAGCCTTAGCCTGGTCATACTGGTCGAACAGCTGCTGACCCATGCCAGGATGCTGCGACCCTTGTCCGGGGAAAACATATGCATTCATCATAGAACGATCAAAATAATCAACAACCACATAGAGACGTGCGAACTGTCTCTACTCGAAATAATTACAATCCAAATTCTTTCCGGATGGCCTCCACGTAGTCAAGTCGTTCCCACGGGAAGAAAGTGACCGTTATCCTGCCTTTAGCCGTCTCCACAGGTGCCTCATAGCTGTCGCGACCAAAATGGCCGTAGGAGGCTGTAGGCTCATAAATCGGGTTCTTTAGCTGGAAACGCTCAATGATGTCGTGCGGGCGCATCGGGAAAAGGCGGCTGACACGCTGGGCGATTTCGCTGTCTTGCAATCCGACTTTGGCTGTCCCATAGGTGTTGACATAGAGTCCGACGGGATCTGCCTTGCCGATGGCGTAGGCCACTTGGATGAGCACTTGGTCGCAGAGTCCGGCGGCCACCATGTTTTTGGCGATATGACGGGTGGCATACGCAGCCGAACGGTCAACTTTTGAGGGGTCCTTGCCGGAGAAGGCACCGCCGCCATGTGCGCCACGGCCACCATAGGTGTCAACGATGATTTTACGGCCGGTGAGGCCCGTGTCGCCGTGCGGGCCGCCAATGACGAACTTGCCCGTAGGGTTGACAAACAGTTGGTAATCCGTATTGAAGAGCTGCTGCACATTTTCGGGGCAGTCTCTCACCACCCGAGGAATCAAAATCTCCTGCACGTCGCGGCGGATGGTTTCCAGCATCGAAGCTTCTTCGGCAAACTCATCGTGTTGCGTGGAAATCACAATGCTGTCGATACGCTCAGGCTGGTGACTCTCACTGTATTGCACAGTGACCTGAGATTTCGAGTCGGGACGCAGATAGGTCATCAGCTTACCCTCCTTGCGGATGGTAGCGAGTTCTTGCACGAAACGGTGCGCCAGCTCAATGGACAGCGGCATATAGTTGTCCATCTCGTTACATGCATAGCCGAACATCATGCCCTGGTCGCCAGCACCTTGGTCCTCTGACACAGCGCGTTCCACCCCTTGGTTTATGTCGGGCGACTGGCTATGGATGGTGGAGATGACCCCGCATGACTTGTAATCGAACTGGTAGTCGCTTTTATGGTAGCCGATACGCTTGATGACCCTGCGGGCCACATCATCGACGGAGACATAGCCTTCCGTCTTCACTTCCCCTGCGCATACCACAAGCCCTGTGGTGACAAGGGTCTCGCAAGCCACTTTCGACTCAGCGTCCTGCGCCAGAAAACTGTCCAGCAACGCATCGGAGATCTGGTCGCAAATTTTGTCCGGATGTCCTTCCGATACAGATTCAGATGTGAATAAATAACTCATAATCAGTGTTTTAAATTATTAAAAATAAAAACTGAAAACGTGGAAGAAGATGTTTTAGCATTTTTTCTTGTGGTTGCAATCATGACAAATCTATCCACTGGTTTTCGGCGGCAAAGATACACTTTTTTCATAAACAAGGATTACATTTTCAAAAAGGGCATGTATTAATTTTTTATGTACCTTTGCCACCTTAAAATTTCAAGCAGATGTTACAGATTCAACTTTTAAGAGAAAATCCCCAAGAGGTTATTGACAGACTGAAAATCAAGAATTTCGATGCCGTTGCCTTAGTGACCGAGATTCGTGAATTAGATATCGAAAACCGCAACTTGAAGAAAAAGATTGACGACAATTTGATGGCACAGAACCAGGGTGCGAAAAAAATCGGCCAGCTCTTCAAGGAGGGAAAACACGATGAAGCTGCGGCCTTGAAAGCCGAGATGGCCACGCTGAAGGAGAACGAGCGGGTTGACCGTGCGAAGCTCCAGGAGCAAGAAGAGGCGTTGCTGAGCAAGATGGTTTTGCTGCCGAACCTTCCGAACGCCGCCGTGAAGCCCGGCAAGGGCGCCGAAGACAACGAGGTGGTCTATACGGAGGGTGACATCTCCGACCTGCCTGATGGTTCGCTTCCCCATTGGGACCTCGTGAAGAAATACGACATCATAGACTTCGAGCTGGGCACGAAAATCACCGGAGCCGGCTTCCCCGTTTATAAGGGCAAAGGCGCGCGTCTGCAACGTGCCCTCATAGACTTCTTCCTCGACGAAGCAACGGCCGCCGGCTACACCGAGATCCAGCCGCCCTACATGGTGAACGAGGACTCGGCCTACGGCACTGGCCAGCTGCCCGACAAAGAGGGGCAAATGTACCACTGCCAGGTCGACAACTTTTACCTTATCCCAACTGCCGAGGTGCCTGTCACCAACATCTACCGAGACGTTATCCTCAAAGAGAGCGACTTCCCGTTGAAGAACTGCGCCTACTCGGCCTGCTTCCGCCGCGAGGCCGGCTCCTACGGCAAGGATGTGCGCGGACTCAACCGCCTCCACCAGTTCGACAAAATCGAGATTGTCACCATCGAACACCCAGACCGCTCCTACGAAACCCTTGAGAAGATGACCAACCACGGAAAGAGACTGCTCACCAAGCTCGGACTGCCTTTCCGCGTACTACGTCTCTGCGGCGGCGACATCAGCTTCACCTCCGCCCTCACCTACGACTTGGAAGTCTATTCCAAAGCCCAAAAAAGATGGCTGGAAGTCAGTTCCGTCTCCAATTTCGAGTCCTATCAAGCTAACCGACTGAAACTGAGATTCAAAGATTCCACGGGCAAAACGAAACTCGCCCACACGCTCAACGGCAGCGCACTCGCCCTGCCCCGCGTTCTCGCCGCCCTACTGGAGAACAACCAGACCGACAAAGGCATCATCATCCCCGAAGTGCTGCGCCCATACACCCGTTTCGACATCATCGACTGATTCAGATGAAGAAGTTAGCCCTCATCATCATGCTGCTCTTCGCCTGCAGCGGAGTCGCCATCGCGCAACAAAGCCAGGAAGAGCAGCTTGCTTTGCAATATTACAAAGACAAGGAGTATGACAAAGCCGTGGAACTTTTCGAAAAAATCCACGCCAAAAAACCAGACTCCTACATATATTATTATTACTACCACGCCCTTTTGGAGCTGGAACGCTATGAAGCCGCTGAAAAAATGCTCAAAAAACAGGTAAAGGCCTACCCTAACGTACAACGCTATAAGGTCGACCTCGGGCTTGTGTACGAACGTTCCGGTGACAATGCCAAAGCTGAAAAAGCCTACCAAGAGTGCCTGAAATACCTACAGGCCAAAGAATCTGCCGTAAGTGAACTCTACAACGCCTTCATGGCAAGAGGCAAATACGAATACGCAATCGAAACCGTCCTTAAGGGCCGGAAGATGCTCGACAACGAACAATACATGTCCAAAAACATTATTAACACCTACAAACTTCTTCACCAAAACGACAAAATCATCGATGAAATCATCTCTTTGGTTAAAACTGACAACGAAAAGTACCAAAACGACGTGCAGACGGCCATCCAAGACTTGCTCATAGACGATGACGACAACTACCAATACATATCCATTCGGACAGCCTTACAAAAATTCTCTCAAAAATACCCTAACAACATCCTTTGTGTCAAGGAATTGTATTGGATAAGCCAACTTCACAAAGACTATGAAGAAGCCCTCGTCTTGGCCAAGGCATTGGACAAGCGACTGAAGGTGGAGGGTGTTTACACCTACGAACTCGCCACTGTTGCAGCCTCCAACCGCGACTACAACACGGCCATCGAGGCTCTGAACTACATCATCAAGAAAGGCGAAGAGACTCATAATTACATCCAGGCCAAAATGAAAATACTGGATGTCAAGTACATGCAACTCACCGAATCGTCACCCGTGAAAATGGTTGATGCCATCAATTTGGAACAGGATTTCCGTAAAGTTCTGGAAGAGAATGGCCTTCATTCCGGAACGATGGACTGGATTCGCAAATACGCACACCTGCTCGCTTTCTACGTGAACAAGCCACAGGAGGCCATGGACGTACTCCACGAAGCCATGGCAGCCACCCGCGACCTCAAAGAGAAAAACCAGTACAAAATCGATCTCGCTGATGTCCAACTCTATGTAGGCAATGTTTGGGATGCTTCGCTTAACTACTCACAAGTTGACAAGGACATGCCCAACGATGTGCTGGGCAACGAGGCCAAGTACAAAAACGCCATGCTCTCGTTCTATATCGGGGAGTTCAACTGGGCAAAGAGCCAGCTTGACGTGCTTGCCGCCGCCACCACCAAGCTTATCGCCAACGACGCCATCTACACCTCCATGCTCATCTCCGACAATCTGGAAGAAACCGACGATGAAGAGTCTGACACCACCATGAACCTCTTCCACAACTCCGAGGGCAACCTTGCCCTGAAAAAGTATGCCCAGGCGGAATTCCTGATTTTCCAGAACAAGGACGACGAAGCCCTGAAAGCTCTGGATTCCGTGATGATAATGTCACCGTTCGGCACGTTAATGGACGACGCCCTCTACCAAAAGGCACTCATCCTCATCAAGCAGAAAAATTATCTGGAAGCAGAAAAACTTCTGTTGCAAATCATCGAAAAATACGGCGACCAGCTTCTGGCCGACGACGCTGTATTCCAACTGGCTGAACTCTACGAATATTACCTCAAGGACATTCCGAAAGCCATGGAATACTACCAGAAAATACTCAAGGATTACAGCGACAGCCTCTTCGTGGTGCAAGCCCGGAACCGTTTCCGCACTCTTCGCGGCGACACGCTGCAATAAAGACGGTAAAAAGCGCCATCGGAATACAAAAAGGACTCAGACATATCAAAAGAGCCTGTCTTTTCGGACAGGCTCTTTTTGGATATTCTGCAATTCGGTAAATTACTCGGCAGGCGAGACACGCACACAACGGACACTGTATTTGTTCTCTTTGTCCTTGCTGTTGGGTTGGATGCTGTCGCAGCCGTAAGATGCTTCCATCGAAATTGCGCTGGTGCTGCCGGCCTCTTCAGAAGTCCACAGTTCAGTGTAACCGCGCAGTCTCTGGAACATCGTGGCCGTGGCATCATAGTAGCCAGCGCCCATCAGACCGAAACCAGTGCTGTTGTTACCGGCCATGCCGGACAGCCAAGCGTTTTCGTCGTCGGATTTTAGGTTGTCCATGTTCTCGGTCATCAGTGAGCTATATTGTGCTGCCGTGGGGATTGCCCAACCGTCAGGACAGATGCCCTGAACGTATTCAGCACCAGACTTGGTTGTGGCTGCGGTGTTGTCACCCATAGCTGTGTTCCAGCTGTAGAGTTTGCCGAAAGCTGCATTGGCTTCATCCTCATTATAATAGACAGCACCGTCCATCGTGGTTTTCAGGTTTTCAGCGAACCAGCACTCACAACCCACGCGAACTGTTGCATATTCGTTGCCCAGGTTGTCATTGGCCTTGGAACCGCATTCGGGATAGGCCACTGTCACACTTTGCTCGTATTCGACGCCGTCACCGCCACAGTTGTCAACCACTTTCCAGATAATGGTGTGATTGCCGACAGGCAGACGGTTGACGGAAACCAGTGTGTTGTTCTCTCTCAAGAAAGGACCGTTCACCGTGGCGATGGGATCCAGAACGGGCATTTCCACCAGCGTATCACATGCACCATACCACAGCACGATATTCACAGCGTTGAACTGGTTGGTGTAATCCGTGTTGTTGCGGACTTTCACTTTGAAAGTGCCATTACAAGGCACGGGGGCGCATTCAGCGTTTTTCACTGTATAGCGGAATTCCATCATGCTGATGCCGGCAAAGTCATCTGCCGTCGAATTGACATCGTAGGTGTTACCCGTCGCATTTTCAATGTTCGTCCAAGTTTGGCCGCCATCTACGCTTTTCTGCCAATAATAGCTATAGTTGCCAGAAGGATTAGGGTTGGCCGTCAGGGTTTTCGTCACCGGTTCACCGTTACAGATGGTCATTATCTCCTCGTCAATAGTACCCGGATCAAACGTATTGGCGTTGTTAACCTGAATATCGTTGTTGTTTCCGTTTTTGGCACGCGCTGTTCCGCACACCTCGTCCGTGTAGATGCGGCTGAAGTAATTAGTGCCCGATTGTGTGGGAGTGTACTCCAGTGCAGTGGCGTTGTCAATGACCGTTAACGCGCTGCCTTCTGCATTTTGTTCCGTTGCGATATACCATTGGTAGGAGCCGTTGCCGGAGCCGCCGGTTGCCGGAGCCTCACTGGTCAGGAAAATGGAACAATCATTTGAACTCGCGGCGATATTACCGCCATCCAACTTGCCATACACATTGACCGTGACAGTGAAGGGGACCTCCGTGCCATGGTAAGTAGCAGCGCAACTTACAGTGATAGGAATCGTCTCGGAGTTGTTGTTCGTGGCATTGAAAGAAAAGATGTAGGCTTCCTCATCCGGATTGTAGTTAATTGAGACATGCGACACGCTCACACCTTGTATGCCAACCATGCCATAGGTGAACTCCATTTCCTGGGGATTGCCGCCGGTGATGTTCAGCTTATCGCTCAGCTCGACACCGGAACATGTGGAGAAAGTGGCATCTTCAGCTTCCAGGCCGGTATATTCATACGTGTAGGTAACACGCACAGCCCCGTTGGCGCCAGCTCCACCGTTATAAACATGGGTAATGGGGTCAAGTCTGACGCTGTAACTCACTGCACCGGAACCGCCGCCACCATAGGATTTGCCTGGGAAACCGTCATAACCGCCGGAAAGAGCGAATCGAGCAATCCGACCCGCGACAATGGCGCCGCTCTCAGCATCGGAGCCGCCAGCCGCAGCACCATAGCCCGCCGTCGCTTGCAGCACCCCGAAACTGCCGCTACCACCATTTTCGCCGCTAACAGCGGTGGCCGTCGGATAGCAGTCAGAAGCCTGCCCGCCCTGGGCGCCGGCAAAAGTGTAATAATTGGTGGAAAGAGTACCGTGATTGGTCGGGACGACCGATTTGCCGCCAACTGCCTTCAACACCACATTCCCGTCATTCATGACCGTGGTGTTGCCGCCATGCGTGGTCGTTCTGCTTTCCGCAATATTCCTACCCCCTTGGCCCACTGAAATAACAAAAGCGCCTGTAGGGTTCTCTATTGTGTTGGAGACAAAGGCACCGCCGCCGCCACCACCGTTGGCTGACTCGCCACCGGCACGGTTGTAGGCGAAACCACCCGCACCACCGGCGCCCCATGCCTCGAAAGTCACAGATGTGACCTGTATGGCTTTGCCGTTCTGATCAACGGTGGGGACGACCCATGTGCTGTCTCCAATCACCTTAAATTTCTTCTCTGCCTGCGCATTTGCTGTTCCCGCAAACAGGAACAAGCCCATCACAATTGCGAGACTGCAACACTGAAATAGATTTTTTCTGTTCATAATTTGACTTTTTTTTGTTTATTTTATCGCTTTCTCTATTTGTCCTTTTTATTTATACCATCTTGCTTATCAAAGAATTAGATTCACTTTAAGTATGAAAAAATTCATCCTCGTCAGAAATGCAAAAATACATTTTTTTTCGATTAAGTTAATCGAAAGCAAAACATGAAACAATCTTCAATATTGATTTATACGTAAATGATCCGACACTGTTACAAAATGGGCTATTTATATTGCAATGTTTGTTTCAAATATGTTGTGACAATTTCCACCGGACGAAAGACGCAGTTTGTGAAATTATGGTCGTAATACTCCAACTCGTAGTATTCGCTGCCTTCCCAAAGCTGGTGGAACCGCTCGCCGCAAGTGAAGGGCACGAGGCGGTCGCCGTTGCCTTGGATGATGCAGGCGTTGCCGTGGTAATGGGCTGCGGTTTCGAAAATGGGCAGACGAAGGGCGGTTTTCAGGTAACGTCCGCCGAGGGCGATGCCGTTGTTGAGCACCAGGCTGTCAGGCGGGTCAAGCGGGTTGAACTCGATGCCGAAGAGGTTGCCGCGGGCCACATCGTCGCGCACGGAAGAGGCCGGTGCCAGTAGGACCACGGACTTGACATCATCAGGATGATGGCCCGCGACCATCGCCGCCACCACCGCACCCTGCGAATGGCCGACGAGCGCGATGTCATCCACAAACCGCAGGTCTTGCGCGTATGCCAGTACCTGCTCCAAATCCTCGATCTC
>Ga0247610_10005134_pt1 | contig 13834 bp, 10 predicted proteins | sample 174DNAGHGhighgp2_FD_193483 | JGI IMG/M metagenome (GOLD analysis project Ga0247610, IMG submission 193483) | Sheep rumen microbial communities from Palmerston North, Manawatu-Wanganui, New Zealand - 1742 DNA GHGhigh gp2 | ecosystem: Host-associated > Mammals > Digestive system > Stomach > Rumen... | reverse complement strand
TTTTTTAGCATTTAATTCTTCACAAATTAATGCTTCAAATTCATTTATAGTAGATTTATATTTATCTTCAAAGATTACTTCACTAATTGGTTGTCTAACCTTAATTTTAGCCTCTTCTCTGATATTTCTAGCATAACTAATAAGTTCAATTACTAAATCCATTTTCTCTTCTAATTTAGCATTTATTAGTTTCTTATCATATACAGGAAAATCTGCTAAATGAACACTCTCTTCACCAGTTAAATTAATATATATTTCATCACTAATAAATGGTGATATTGGAGCAATTAACTTACATAAACCAACTAATACATCATAAGTTGTTTTATATACAGCTTTCTTAGATTTATCTAATTTACTACCCCAGAATCTTCTTCTATTACGTCTAATATACCAGTTAGATAATTCTTCACATACAAAGTATTGAATATAATGAACAGCTTTATTTACATCATAACCATCCATTACTTCAGTAACAGATTTAACTAAATTATTATATTTAGATAATAACCATTTATCTATATCTTCTAAATCTTTATAATCTACATCAAATGTTCTTGGATCTACTTCGTCAGTATTAGCATACATTTGGAAGAATGCATAAGTATTTTTTAATGTATTAAAGAATTTAGAGTTTGTTTCCTTAATTCCTTCTACATCAAATTTTAAAGGTGTCCATACAGGACTAACATATGGTAAATACCATCTAACTCCATCAGCACCATAAGTCTTCATAGTAGTAAATGGTTCAACTATATTACCTTTAGACTTACTCATCTTCTTACCATCTTTATCAAGTAATAAGTCATTTACTAAAACATTCTTATATGGGCTCTTTCCTGTTACAAATACAGATATTACCATTAATGAATAGAACCAACCTCTAGTTTGATCAATTCCTTCACAAATAAAGTCTGCTGGGAATTGATTTTCCCATAATTCTTTATTTTCAAATGGATAATGATATTGACTAAATGGCATAGATCCACTATCAAACCAACAATCTATTACACATGTTGTTCTAGTCATTGTTTTACCACAATGAGGACATTTTAAATGTACATTGTCTACAAATGGTCTATGTAAATCTATAGACTCATCTATATCTTCAATAGCTTTTTCTACTAATTCTTTTCTAGAACCAATCATTTCTTGATGACCACATTCACAAATCCATAATGGAAGTGGTGTTCCCCAATATCTATCTCTAGAAATAGCCCAGTCTACCATATTTTCTAACCAGTTTCCAAATCTCTTTTCTCCAACATAACTTGGAACCCAATTAACTTTACTATTCTCTTCTAATATTTTATCTCTAATTTTAGTTACTTCTAAATAATAACTTGGTCTTGAATAATATACTAAAGGAGTATGACATCTCCAACAATGAGGATAATTATGTGTCATTTTGATTTTCTTAAATAGCTTATCATTTTCTTTTAACCATTTAATTACTTCTTTATCAGCATCAAAAATATACATACCTTTCCATGGACCATCATTGTAACATCCATCTTCTCCTACTGGATTTAAATATGGTAAATCATATTTCTTTCCAACTTCAGCATCATCAGCACCAAATGCAGGAGCAATATGAACTATACCAGTACCATCACCATCAGTAACATATTCATCACAACATACAAAGAATCCTTTTTTATTTACTTTTAAGAATGGTAATAATTGTTCATATTCCATACCTTCTAAATCAGTACCTTTATATTCTTTTAATACTTCTACATCATCACCAAGTACTTGATGTACTAATGTCTTACATAAAATAAATGTATATCCTTTAGATTTAACTTCTACATAATCATATTTAGGGTTAACACATAAAGCTACATTAGCAAGTAATGTCCATGGAGTTGTTGTCCATACTAAAAAGTATGCATCTCTATCCTTCAACTTCATTGGAACAATAACTGTATCTACATCTATTTCTTCATATCCTTGAGCAACTTCATGTGATGCTAAAACTGTTCCACATCTAGTACATAATGGACTAACTTTACTTCCTTCATAGAATAATCCTTCATCAAAGAATTTCTTTAAAATCCACCATTCAGTTTCAATATAATTATTATCATATGTTACATAAGGATTTTCAGTATCAATAAATTGACCCATCTTTTCAGTTAATTCAGTAAATGTTTTTTCATTTCTTCTAACTGACTCTTTACATTTTGCATTAAATGCTTCAATACCATACTTCTCTATATCACCTTTATTTTCAAACCCAAGTTCCTTTTCTACTTCAAGTTCAACAGGTAAACCATGAGTATCCCATCCTACTTTTCTAATTACTCTTTCACCTTTCATAACATGATATTTAGTGAAAGTATCTTTTAAGAATTTAGCAACCATATGGTGTAATCCTGGATGTCCATTAGCAGTAGCAGGTCCATCATAGAAAACAAATGTATTTTTAATATCTCTATTATCTATAGATTTTTGAAAAATATTGTGTTCTTTCCAGTATTCTATTCTTTTAGCTTCACTAACATCTACTGCTTCTTTAGATAATTCTTTAAATTTTTCCATAATTCTTCCCTCCAAAATAAAAAGGACAGTACAAGGAGTCATGTAGACGGTACCATCCCTTTAATTATCTTAATTATTTTAACGCTATTAGCGTGCTTATCTTATCCATAAGCAACATCAGAAGTGATCTATATATAACATTGTTTATTAACTTTCACCAATATGTTAACTCTCTAAAAACGCTTGTTATATAACGTCTTCCTCATTTGTTCTTTTTCACAATGCACTCATTATAACACTTATATTTTTATTTGTAAATAATAAAAATTATAATAATTTCAATTGTTTTGAGAATTCTTTTAATGATTCTGGCTTTTCAAAACCATTCTTATTACTCTCTTTTAATAGCTCATACATAAAGTTAGAAGGTTTCATTCTTCCACTTATTGTTTGACTTGAATATTTATTTAATTTTTCATTTTTAAAATTTGGTTCAGATATATCCGTAATTGGATACATAGCGCCATAAGCAAAACTTGTCATGTTAGCTAAATATAAACTCTTAGATTTATTCTTTGGTTTATAAAAGTCTGTATCTATAACTCTTATACCATTTTCTTCTGAATATATCATATTATTTATACCCATATCAATTAATCTTAATCTATAACAAGTTAATACTTCTATTTCTCTTTCAATTCTTTCTATTTCATTACTATACTTTTCAAAAGATACGAATTCAGGTAATTTACTTAATGTATCTCCCTTAGCATATTCCATAATATATCCAAGAATCTTACCTTCATTTGAATATACAAGTACTCTAGGAAATATAAAATGGCTACTATAAAATTTAGATAATTTTCTTAAATTTAACTCATCTGGATTATTAATGTATTTAAAAACCATGTTATCTTTAGTCATATAACATTTACCATTTTGTCCACTACTTATTTGTTTAACGGTTAAATCATCTAAATTATCAACAAATATTTTGTTTTCCATATTATCCTCCTTTGAGCGAAGAATATTATAACATAATAGCTATATAAAATCAAATCAAGACCCTTAAAACTTTACAAAATGGCCATTTTATGGTATAATATATGCGCTTTAAAAAAGGGGGAAATATGAAAAAGAATAATATTAAAAAAATAGCTCTTACGCTAGCTTTATTACAAACAATTTCTTTAGGAGCTTGTTCATTAAAAGATAAAAATGATCAAAAACAAGAACCAAAAGTACATGTTTATGAAAGAGATGAAAATAAAATATATGCTAAAAATGGTGTTATATATAATAAACATATAGATATTTATAGTGCAACTTTTCTAGAATATAATAAATCAGCAGAAGCTGTAGTATGGAATGGCGCTGGAATATATGATTTAGATGGTAATTATATTGAAGAAATACCTGCTAATGAAAGAGCTACTATTTTAAAAGAATCTAAAGAGCAATCTATGTATTTAGTTAGATTGAATGACGGTAGAGATGTATATATATGTATATCAGATGTTCATGAAGCACCAATATTAAATAATACTCAATTTTATGATATTACAGATGATAATCAAAAAATAGTAACAGAATATACATATATATATGATATTAATGGAAATATAACTGGTTTTGCTGCAGAAAATTTTGAATGTACTGCCATTTCAACAAACGGTGAGTATACACTTATCAAAATGGGTGAAAATAAGTACACAAATTCAAGTAATATTGAAGGATATATTGAAAATCAATGTCTTTTATCAAAATTTAATAAAATAGATTTCTACGCTTATGCAAATGAAGATGCAAAAGCATATTGTGAAAAAGAATTAATACATGAAGCATATGGATATAATGTACAAAAAGGACAAAGATTAGAAATATTATTTATGAATGATAAATATGCTTGTATGAGTATTGAAGATGGTACTAACTGTGTTTATTTACCAGCATCTTGCGTAGATGTAATTGAAAGAAAACTAGTAGATAGTCCTACTCCTACTCCAACACCAGATATGTGGTTTGATATTAATGCATATCATTATTTAACAAAAAATGCTTATTTATTCGGAGATACAAGTTTTAATAATCCTGGTACTTTAATTGATGCATATCAAAAAGTATATGTAATTAAATCAAGTGCTGATTGGTCATATGTAATGACTGATAATGGTGAATATGGATATATGGAACCATACTTATTATATAAATTACCAGAAGATTTATTTGTAGAAGTAGATATTTCTGATCAAACTACTAAATTATATAGTGAAAATCAAGAAATATTTACTACTTATAATGTTACTGGTAAAGATTCTACTCCTACTGATATTGGATACTTTGATATAGATGAAAAAGTTAGAGATACATATCTAAGATCTTGGTTACCAAATGGACAATTAGAATATGAAACATTTGTTAGTTATTGGATGCCATATAATGGAGGAGAAGGATTACATGATGCTCCATGGCAAAATGGACACTTCGGTGATACTGAATGGCATCATTCAGGCGGAAGTCATGGATGTGTAAATATGCCAAGTGAATCAGCTTCTACTATATATGATAATGTAGAAGTTGGTACAAGAGTATTAGTACATAAATAAAAAGTAAACTAAAAAGTTTACTTTTTTTATATAAGAAAAAAGAAGCCTAATGGCTCCTTATTAATTTAAAGCATCTTTTAATTTGCTTCCAGCTTTAAATCCAGCAACAACTTTTGCAGGAATTTTAATGCTTTCTTTAGTTAATGGATTGATACCAGTTCTAGCAGCTCTTTTTTTAGCTGTGAAAGTTCCAAATCCAACTAAAGCAACTTTTCCTTCTTTTTTAAGTCCAGTTGTAACTCCTTCAATAGTTGCATCTAATGCTCTAGTAGCATCAGCCTTAGTAAGTCCAGCTTTGTTAGCTATGAATTCTACTAATTCAGTTTTACTCATCGTAAATTACCTCCCATTTTTTATTAGCATCACTTTTTTCACATACGATGCTTACATATTAATTTTAGCATATCAGCACTAAAAAGCAAGGCTTTTTTACTAATTTCCTTAAAATTTAGCCAAAAAAAGTGAGATTGTTTACAAATCTCACTTACTTATCACATTTAGGACAATACGTATTACCAGATTTTTCTAGTAGCAGTTCTCCACATTCAGGGCAAGTCTCTCCAGTGGGTTTATCCCAAACTGCATAATCACATTTAGGATAATTATTACATCCATAGAATACTTTACCTTTTTTAGTTTTCTTTTCTATAATCTTATGTCCACATTTAGGGCAATCACATATTTCAACTATTTTCTTTTCATCTTTCTTTATATATTTACACTTAGGATAATTAGAACATGCTGTAAATTCACCATATCTACCATTTCTTATAACAAGAGGGCTACCACATTCTGGACAAGTCTCTCCAGTTTCTTCTGGTTTAGATTTTTCTACTTCTTTAAGTGCTTTATCATACATAGGTTTAAATGAATCCCAAAATTTTCTTAATATTTCATACCAAACTGATTTACCATCAGCAATTACATCTAAATCATTTTCCATATTTGATGTATATTTAACATTAATAATAGAATCAAATGCAGATTGTAATTTATCATTAATTTCCATACCTAAATCAGTTGGATAGAATTTCTTTTCTTTAACTACCACATTTTCATCTTTTAATTTTTCAATAATAGTAGCATAAGTACTAGGTCTACCTATTCCATTCTTTTCCATTTCTTTAATAAGAGTTGCTTCAGTAAATCTAGGTTTTGGTTCAGTAAAATGTTGTTTTGCTTCTACTCCAGAACATACTATTACTTTAGACTTATAATTTGCAAAATCAGGAAGAATAGTATCTTTTATTTCTTTATAATCTTTATATACTTTTAAATAACCATCAAACGTATATATTTGACCAGTTGCTCTAAAAATATATCCTTTATTTTCTAATTCAACTACTGTTGTATTTATTTTAGCATCAGACATTAAACTAGCTAATGTTCTAGCATATATTAAACTATATAATTTATATTCATCATTTGATAAATACTTTTTAATAGATTCAGGAGTTCTATTAATATTAGTTGGTCTAATAGCTTCATGAGCATCTTGAACATTGTCTTTCTTTTTAGTTTCTTTTACATAACCAACATATTCTTTACCATAATTGTTTGCTATAAATGCTTTAGTATCGCTTACAAACACATCAGATAATCTAATAGAATCTGTTCTCATATATGAAATTAAACCTGCTCTTTCACTACCTATATCAATACCTTCATATAGTTTTTGAGCTACTTGCATAGTCTTTTTAGCAGGAAAGCCTAATCTATTAGATGCCATTTGAGTAAGAGTACTTGTAGTAAATGGTAACTCACTAGGTTGTTTTTTCTCTTTACTTTCAACACTATCTATATTATATGCATTAGATAACTTACTAATTATTTCATCTGCTTCTACTTTAGATTTAACTTCTATATCTTGACCATGATATTTTTTTAATTCAGCTTTAAAATCTCTAAAATCTGCTTCAATTGTATAATACTCTTCAGGTACAAAATTAAGTATTTCTCTTTCTCTATCCACAATAAGTTTTAAAGCAACACTTTGCACTCTACCAGCATGTTTACCTTTAGTTTTATACATAACAAACTTAGATAATAAAAATCCTATTATTCTATCTAAAATACGTCTTGTTTCTTGTGATTTAACTAAATCATCATCTATTTTTCTTAAATGAGTAAATGCTTCTTTAATAGCATTTTCTGTTATTTCATTAAATACTACTCTATCATAATCTTTATCTTTTAAACCAAGGACTTCTTTTAAATGCCATGATATAGCTTCCCCTTCTCGGTCAGGGTCAGTAGCAAGAATAACATGATCAGCACTTTTACATTCTTTTTTAAGTTCACTAACTACTTTAGCTTTACTTAATTTACCTTTTCCCTTTATTATTTCATAATTTGGTTTGAAATTATCATCTAGATCCACTCCTAGACCATATTTTCCAGTTGTAGTTAAATCTCTAATATGTCCCATTGAAGATAATACTTTGTATCCACTTCCTAAATATTTCTCAATAGTATGACTTTTACTAGGGCTTTCTACAATAACTAAATTTTTCATATCTTTTTTTTCCTTCATAAAAATAATATTATATTTATAAATTTTTTTTGTCAAGTTTAAATTTTTATCAAACAAAAATTAGCAAATGATTTGCTAATTATTTTCTTCTTCAATAGTTTCATTACCTTTCATTCTGTAATATTCATCTAAATCTACATATTCATCATAATCAATAAATACTTTAATTTCTCCTGTTGCATCATTAATACATTTAATAATACCATCTTCATTTGAAGCATGATACTCACTACCAAGAGATAAACATTTAATTACAGAACCTGCATCTTCAAATGTATCAGGATGATGTCCAACATATGCCACTAACATAATAATTATTATAATAGGAATAAATAATCTACAAACAAATCCTATTGCTGCTGCTATACCTATCATCTTAGCATCTTTATTTCTATCTGTAGCTAAAAATACTACCAAAAATATAATACTAATTAGTGGAAAGAAAAATCCTAAAACAGCCCACCAAAAACTACTCTTTTCTTCTTTAACTTTATTACTCATAACAAACTCCTTTTACATCCATACGCCATAATATATAGCAAGCATTCCAAGACCAAATCCAAGTATTAAGAAACCTTTAACTATATCTGTTTCTTTAAAACCTAACTTTTCAAAATGATGATGTATTGGTGCCATTAAGAATACTTTCTTATGGAATTTCTTAATAGCAGTTAATTGTATTATTGAAGATAATGCTTCTATTACAAAAACACCACCAATTACTGCTAATGAAAGTTCATGTTTTGTAAGTATTGCTACTGCTGCTAAAGTTGCTCCAAGAGCAAGAGACCCAGTATCACCCATAAATACTTTAGCAGGATGAGAATTATATACTAAGAATCCTAAAATACTACCAGCAAGTACAAAACAAAAAATAGCTATATCTTCATGACCACTAATCCATGTAGTACCCCATGTAATAATTCCAAAACTTAAGAATGCTATTAATGATAACCCTCCAGCTAAACCATCTAACCCATCAGATAAATTAACCGCATTAGAAGATCCAACTAATAAGAATAATATAAATAATCCATATATCCATCCTAAATTAATATTAATACCAAGAGATGTAATAATTAAATATGCATCTCCTCCACCTCTCATATATATATAGAAAAATATAAGAGCTATTATTACTTGAGCAAATAACTTTGTTGGAATAGATAATCCATCATTATTTTTAGCTCTTACTTTTAAATAATCATCTATAAAACCAAGTAATGCATATGATACAAATACAAACATAATAATTAATATATTGTGATTTATATGAACACTACCTCTTAAATATAATATTATCATTGTAATAATTGTAGGTATTATAAATATTAAACCACCTATTGTAGGTGTACCATTCTTAGATGCATGAGCAAAAGCAGTAAAACTACTTATACTTTGTTTACAATTTAATTTTTTTAATGCTGGTATTAAAAACCAACCAATAACTACTGCTGCAAAGAATGCAAGCATTAATCCTAAAATACTTTTAGCAAGTATTAGCATAAGAATCACTCCTTATATATATTATACTTTAATTATTAATTAATTATTTTAAAAATATTCTTTTTTATGTAAAGTTTTTGTATTAAATAGATACTATAAAACTCTCTAAAACATCTTTTTTATCATAACCAAATACTTTTATTTTTTCATCCATTAAACTTACTCTATATAATAAATCTATTATTTCACCATTAGTATATTGATTAACAAAAGGAACTAATTTTTGAATAACATATTCATTAACACCTAACATTCTAGCAATATCTCTATAATTCATATTATCTAAATTATTTTTTAATTGAAATAACATTCTATATTGTTTAGCTAAACCATCTATAATCGCAAGTTCATCTGTTTGATCAGATAATATATTATATGATTCTAACGCAGATGCTATATCTTTATTTAATACTTTTTCATTAAATACAAATATTTCTTTTTCATTACTTTTAGATACTACATTATCTATATCATCATTAGTAATAATACTATTATTACCTTTATAAAGTATTAATTTATTAGTTTCATTTATTGTAATATCTACATTATTATCACATAAAAATAATATTCTAGATACTTGATCATATGTAATATCAATATTAAGGCTTTTAAAAGTATCTTCTATATAATTATGTAATGCTCTATAATCCATCTTTTCACACTTAGTAACACTACATTTTTCTTTTAATAATTTTATTAATTTCTTTCTTTCATCTAAAGAATCATCAATACATCTGAGTATAATAACATTTTCACTCATGTTATTAATATAATCCATAAAATTAGCTTCATCTTTATCACTTAAATTTTTAAATGAAAAAGAAGATACAATAACTAATTTCTTTTCATTAAATAAATCTACATAATTAACTTCATTTAATATATCTACAAATTCTATTTCATTAAAATCATATCTAATTATATTATTTATTTTTAAACTAGAAATTAGTTTTTCTATCTTAGTATTTAATATATTAATATCTTTTCCTAAAAAAACATAAATCATTATTTACCCTTAATTACTACACTTCTAATACTTGAATCTATTACAAAATCTTTAACATCTCCAATTAATTGATTATTTACATAAATAGATTTATTTTTAAAATTAATTTTTAATGCTTTTAATAATTCATATAAAGAAGAATATAATTTAACTTTAACTACAGTTGGTTTACCATCATAAATAGTTACTATTGTATTATCATACATATAATCTAAATGTATTGCTTTATGAATAGCAAGTATTTCTTCTATACTATAAAATACACAATTAGAATCTTTAAACTTTCTATTTGAATGAACAATACATATATTTAAAAATGCATTAATATATTTTTCATATGCATTAATAGAATATATATCACTTTTATCAATACAAATATAACAAGTTTTCATATTAAAAATATCTAAAAACTCATCTATAGCTTCTAAGATTTCTTCATATGATTCATAATTAATAACCATATCTCCCAAATCATATTTTTTATTATATAAAGAATTAACTACTAAAGTAGTTTTACTATTAATCTTTTTATTTAAATTAAACTTTTCTAAAGATTCAATTATTTCACTTTTCTTTAATTTAGCTATATTCTTTAAAGGATTAAGTTTTTCTCTTTTATCCATAAAGTTATTTTCTATAACTAATGTATTAGATTTTTTTGAAGAAAATACCATTTCTCTTGTACCAATTATTTTTCCACTAACTGGACTATATAGTTTCTTTCCTTCACCATTAACACCCAAATACATATTATTAAGTACTAATTTACTTCTTTTAATTCTAAGAAGATCCATTCTATCAAATGGAATATATATGAATTCTGGTGATAAATAAGTTATATATTTTTGTATTTCTTTACTCATGATATTTCCTTTCACAAATATTATATATTATTTTTAAAAGAAAAAGAAGTAAATTACTTCTCTTTTAAGCATTTATCATATATATCTTTTAAATGTCTTTTATTTAATATTGATTCACCGTTATCTTTTAAATCTATAAATACTAATTCTAAGAAATTGTTCATCTTAGGATTTATTTTATATTTATCTTTTCTTTCTATGAAATATTTATATGAACAACTATCATCATAGTTTCCTTTATTATATACTTTACATGCTGCTATTCTATCGCATACCATTTCAACCATATATTTAAATGGTATTATTGGCGTTTGATCAGGAGCTGCATAATCATACCAGTATTCAAAATGATGCTTATTACGGCCAAAATGATGTAACCATGCCTTAGAATACCCAAGTTTCTTTTTTGAAGCTAATAAAGGGCTATATTTGCCTTTAGAAATAGAATAATACTTAACTGATTCCCAAAATTCTTCAAAAGAATACTTTGATAAATCATGAGTAAGACCTCTCCAAAAGAAACCACACTTACAACATAATTTAAATACTTCAAATCTATGAACATTAACAGTATGTAAATGTTTAAAAAAATATTTCATATTTACTCCTTTAAAAATATCAATATTTCTATTGATATTTTTGCATTTGTTTCATTAATTGATTAACTTGTTTTTGACTAGGATTTCTACCCATTCCTCTCATTAAAGTTTTAATCATATCTTCACTAATTGGTGGATTTTCTTTTAATTGTTTTTGGAACATATGTTTAGCTATAAAAAATCCTGCGATTAAGCCACCAATTAGACCTACTACTAAATATAATATATCACGCCACATAATATTGCCTCCTAAAATAATTATATCTATAAATTTATTAATAATCAATAAATACTATTCCTTTTTAGTATCTTTCTTTGTTGAATTATCCTCTTCAGTAGAATTATCTTCTTTTTCATATTTATCTTTTAATTCTACTTCTAAATTATTAGTAGTTATATCACCACCAGATGGTATAGAACTATTAATAACATAACCATATCCAACAAATGTAGGATTAAGATTTAACAAGTTAGATAAAGTTATTACTTCACTTCTAGACCATCCTTTTATATTAGGCATTTTAATATCATCACCATTAGTAAGTAAGAATACTTTACTATTTAAATTTAATGATGTATTTCTTTCAGGATATTGTTTAATTATTCTCTCTCCATTACCTAATACAATAGGTTTTAATTTTAACTCTTCAAGATTAGTTTTAACTTCTTCTGTATTTTTATTAACATATGAATCTATTTTAACCATAGTTTCATAATCATTTATTTCTTCACCATATATATTTAAATATGTTCCTACATCTTTAACTAAGTCTTTAACACCTGAATAAAGATACTTTGTAGAATTCATTTTAGATGCTGCTACATAAACTATTACTTGTGGATCTTTACCTGGAAATAATCCCGCAAAACTTCTTACATAGTTAGTAGAACCTGTTAAATATCCACCACTAGAAGATGCTATTTCAGCTGTACCAGTTTTACCTACTAAATCATATCCTTTAATAAAGTATTTTTTACCAGTAGACATACTAGCACGTCCATCAATAACTCCCCTCATTAAATCAATAATTTTATTAACGTTTTCTTCAGAAGCAACTTTTCTTACTTCTTCTCTTTTACCTTCAAATATTGTTTCTTCTGTTTCACCATCAACTATTTTAGAAACAATATATGGTTTTAACATAGTTCCTTGATTAGATAATACAGTTAATGCTTGCATCATTTGAATAGCACTAACAGATATACCTTGTCCAAAAGAAGCACTTGCTATTTCAGTACCATATCTAAAATCTATCTTACCTACTTCTTCATTAGGTAATGTTATTCCCGTTTTTTGACCAAATCCTAAATTAGTATAAAAATCTTTTAATTTAGCTCTACCAAGACTTAGTGCAAGTTTAGTTGCTGCTACATTTGAAGAACCCATAAATCCTTCATCATATGTAATAGTACCCCAACCATAACCATTCCAGTCTTTAATAATCGCATCATCTACTTTAATACGACCACTTAAATATGTTGATTTTCCATTATATTTACCATTTTCCATAGAAGCTAAGAAACTAAATATCTTCATAGTAGAACCAGGCTCATATGTATATGATACAAATGGATCATAATATGATTTTATTTCTAAAGTATTATTATTAAAACTAGGAGTTGTCCCAACACCAAGTATAGCCCCAGTTTTAGCATCCATTACTCCTACTACAGCCCATTCAGGTTTAGCTTGAGCAAGTGTATTAGCTGCTTGTTGAGCATACATTTGAATATTATCATCTATAGTTAAATATATATCATTACCACTTATTTGCTTCTTTTCTACTGCAGGCGCATTAGTTATTTGATATCCTTGAGGATCTCTTTGATATTCAATATATCCATTCTCACCAGATAATTCATCATTAAAATATAATTCACAACCCATTTCACCAAAAGATTCACCAGTAGAATCATCTCTTTTAACATAACCTAATGTATATGATAAAAAATTACCATTTGGATAATATCTTTTAGTACTACCTATAAAATCTATACCAGGTAACTCTAAGTCTTCTATTTGTTCTTTAACAAGTTCTGTTATTCCTCTACCACCAGGTCCTAATTCAACTTGATAAGGACTAACTTTAGAACAATTTTTATTTTCATCACAAGACTCTACTTGAGTATTTAATATATCTAATATTCTCTTTTCACTCATATTAATATATGGACTTAATGCTTTAGCAGTTGTTTCTTTATCAACAACATGATGAGGATGTTTAGGATCTTTAGTT
>Ga0247610_10005133_pt1 | contig 13835 bp, 10 predicted proteins | sample 174DNAGHGhighgp2_FD_193483 | JGI IMG/M metagenome (GOLD analysis project Ga0247610, IMG submission 193483) | Sheep rumen microbial communities from Palmerston North, Manawatu-Wanganui, New Zealand - 1742 DNA GHGhigh gp2 | ecosystem: Host-associated > Mammals > Digestive system > Stomach > Rumen... | reverse complement strand
GCAGGCTCTGGCGAGCGCATCCACATATTTCTTCGCATACAGAAGAACTCTTCTCGTTGCCGACAAGAAAGAATATGTCACCAAGACTGTCGATACTGTCGCGATGTTCATCTTCAGTATCCTCAAGATCCTGGTGCTTGTCCTGTTCAAGAGTTACCTGATCTACGTGGCATGCTCCGTAATCCAGGCATTCGTTACCAATATCTATATCTACATAAAGTGCGGTAAGGTCTACACATATCTCGACAACTCCGTTAAGACCGACAAGAAGGTGGTAAGCGATCTTCTTAACAAGATCAAGGATATCGCCCTGGGCAAGATCTCGGGTTATGTATACGGATGTACGGACATCCTTCTTATCTCTAAGCTTATAAGTACCGTCGTGGCGGGTTATTACTATAACTACTTTAACGTCATATCGGTTATCAAGCAGCTCTCGGTAAACCTCTTAGGTCCTCTGGCTCCTTTCATCGGAAGAAGCCTTGCCGAGGATAAGGATCCCGTAAGCCAGGAGAAATCTTTCCGCATGTATACATATGTAAGATTCCTCGTGGCTGTCGTGCTGCTCGTTCCGACGCTGATACTCGCCGATCTGTTCATCGACATATGGCTCGGCGCCGAGTTCATCATGGACGGTATCATCGTAATGCTTATATGTGCGGATCTGTATATCAGCCTTGTTCACAGCTCGCTCGTTGACTATATCAACGGCTCGGGACTGTTCAAGTATGAGAAATGGATCAGCCTTGCGGGCGCTGTCGTTAACTTGGGTACATCCATAATCCTTGCCCTTAAGGTCGGGCTTCCCGGTGTACTTACGGGTACTGTCGTTGCACAGGTTCTATATTGGACCTGCCGAAGCGTCGTCGTTTACGACAAGTGCTTCCGCTCGTCCAAGCTGTTTGTTCTTTACTGGCTTCGAATGATCGGCTACCTCGCGGTGTTCCTTGCATGCGTCTTTGCCTGCAGATGTGTATGTACTTTCATAAATACAGACTGGAAGATCGTGACATTTATACTTCGCGGTATCGTATGTGAGATCCTGTGCGGTATTATCGTATGTGTGGCATTCATTCCTTCGAATGAGCACAAGACAGCAGTACAGTGGGCGTTAAGCAAGATCAGGAGAAAAGCCTGATGGAAGATAAAAGAAGTATAATCACGAAGTATAAGTTCTCGCTGCCGATGATCATATTCTCCGGCATTCTGTTCCTTATACTCGCATGGAAGATGGATGCCAATGCAGGACCCGACGAGATCTACCGCCGGCTTGTCGCAGAATGGATCGCGAATAACGGGAAACTGCCGACAGGCTTCGAGCTCGATATAGTCAATCCCGTATGGTGCTATTCCTATGCTTTCACTCCGTATCTTCCTTCGATGATCGCGGGAATCTTAGTTAAGATCGCGATGGTGTTCACATCTGATGCTCAGGTGTTGCTGTTTGCTGCCAGACTTATAAGCATATTCTCCGGTATGGGAACGATATATGTTGCTTTTCGAGTCGGCGACAAGCTTATGGATAATAAGTATTCCGTTTACTTTTTCGCCGGGATCGTTGCGTATCTTCCGCAGTTCACGTTCCTGTCCTCGTATCTTAACAACGATGTGCTGTCCGTCTTAACGACATTCATGATCCTCGACGCGGTTCTTGAAGGCGCACACTCGGGATGGAGCGTGAAGAACATGGTGTACCTCGCGGTCGGCACGGGCCTTTGCATGCTTACATACTACTTCGGTTACGGCTGGGTACTTTTCGCCGTGGCAGGATACTTCTATACGGCCTTCCGTGTCGAAAAGAACAGGAAGGTTATCTTCCAAAAAGCCGGTATCATCGCGCTTCTGGTGTTTGCCATAGCCGGCTGGTATTTCATCAGAAACGGTATCATCTATAAAGGCGATTTCCTGGGCTATAGAGCGCAGCAGGAATGTGCCGATTTCTATTCCGTATACTATGCGATCTTCCCGGTAAACAATCCCGGCGGATGGAGTATGGGGCTTCGCGATATGCTTCATAACGGAAGATGGATATCGACTACCGTAGAAAGTTTTATCGGTGTATTCGGAGGCATGATCATATGTCTCGACGGCAAGTTCTACGATTTCTATCTGACTGCATTCTGGGCGTGTGTGCTTGTTTTTACATTAAGAAGGTACAGGACGAGACAGAAGATAAGTACGCCTTTGTTGCTGATGCTTTTGGTGACGGCTGCCTTCCCGGTAGTATTCTCAATCTACAGTTCGTTTGCAAGAGACTATCAGCCGCAGGGAAGGTATGTCATTACTGTCCTGCCGGTAATATGTGTTCTTTGCGGTGTAGGTATGGACGAATTATCCAAGGCGGTAATGGAAAAGTTCGAGGAGAACAGACCGGCTCTTGTTAAGTTCGGAAAGTTTGTTCCTGTCATAGCAGCGATAGGACTGTTCCTGGTATTTATCGTTATCTTTTATACGGTAATGCTTCCCACGTTGACATTTATCTATCTTCCCGGTGCCGATAAGGTTATGTTTTACTACGTACGCTGATCAGATAGCACTGAAGATCTTAAGACAGCAGAAGCCGAAAAACAGGAATCCTATATAACCCGCTCCAAAGAGCACTTTTTTCTGTAATGTATCGTCTGATGTAATATGCTTTGTACGAAGTCCCATGGCAAGAAGCGGTATGAGAGGAAGAAAATACCTTCCCTGAATGCTGTCAACGGTCTCACTTGCAGGATCAGTAAACCTTGCAGCCATCGGGAGTGTGATAAGAAGGCAAGACAGGATCATAAGACAGACGCCCAATACCCTGGTGCCATTCCCGATATTACAGGTCTCATCTTTACGACGCATGAGCGTAAAGATAAGAAGCAGATAGTATACGGCAACTATAAGTACAGGAACATAGATCTGATACCATCCCGGATATGCCACAAGCGAGTGCACATAGAAGTCTGATATTCTGACGACTGTCATCTGCAGCATCTCCCAGTATTTGACGATGATTATGAATACGGATTTCTCCTGTCCCGCATAAGACGGAATAAAGAACTTGAGTATATTTCTGGTGTTTTGAAGGATGATAAAAGCTGCTGCTCCGCAGATTCCCATTCCTGCAAGAATACCGCGCTTAAGTCTGACCGGATTCTTTACGTTGAGAAGCTTTCCGGCTGGAAGTGCAAGAAGAATGAATATAATGGGTGCATAGACATATTTGCTGACGGCGACGGCAAAAGCAAGTACTCCGAGGATTATGAATTGCTTCAGTGACAGTTTTTCTTCCTGAACGAATACTTTGACCGTCATGGCAGTGAATAGTAATACGATTCCGAGAATAAAGCTGTCATATGAATATGTGACTGCCTGCTGGATGACCATAGGGAACAAAGAGAAAACAAACAGTGTCTCTTTCCCTTTGGGGATGATCTTTATCGACTTGTAGACCATGAAGACAAAGAAAGCGGCGTTGAATATCCTTCCGAGATAGAAAGTAGGCAGTGCACCCAGGTGAAGAAGTCTTGCTATAGCAATTGCAAGACCCGACAGGATATATCCCAAAGGAACATTATTGTTCTTAAAGGACGTCCTGTCTACTACATCATGTATCTTGTAAAGATGAAGTGAATTGTCGGAAGAGAAAACACGGAAGTCTTTGATGACTTTCTTATAAGAGGCTTCTGTAATCCATATGGGTACGTCTCTCATTTCCCGCAGCAGTTCCGCATCTTCGTCTCTCATATATATGAGGTTGTCTCCGTCCGCGTCAACGGGATCCGAGAGTCCCTTGAAAGAATAGATGTTGGCATATTTATATGCGAAAGCATAGTGAAACTGTTCGTCATTTCCTGTGCCGGGAGTAAGGAATCCTATCATGAAGACAGAGAAAACAGAGAGTACGATCAGAGCCAGTTTATGTACAGGAATGTTCTTAACGAATATCCATCTGTAAAGAAATATCGAACCCAGCGTCCATATAAGGCAGAATCCTCCAAAGAAAACTGCCATGAACCATGGCGGAAACAGTCCGAGAGGCGCGTGCCTTAAGAACCTGTGACAACCGATGACGGCCGCAAGCTCAGGGAAAACCAGTAGCCATATCTTACTTACCGGAAAGAAGATTGCGGCGATTCGCATAGTAACCGGAAGAAGTATCAACAGAAGAAGTGCCGTAAGAATGATCCCGGGATTTGCAAGGGATGACCCCGGAAGTTCATACTCAAGTGTATAGCACAACGAGACATCTAGGTTTTCACCGTTGACACTTAAGCCTTTGGAGCCGCCATAATTCGTCGTGTAAATAGTTGGCGCAGATCCCGCTAAAGAGCTTGAGACGATATTGAGCACATAATAACTGTCTTTACATCCGATCAGCTTCTCGTCGAGAACCAAATCCATATAACTGTTGTCAGGGACAGACACGGCATTGACCTCCCAAGTCTGAACGGTCATGCCGGAAGAATCTTCAAGAATGAATGTAAGTGTCCCGGTGTTGGATCTCGCGAAGGTCGCGGTCAGGACTTTTATCTTTGTAAGCCCGTCTTCGGTGCATAAGAAAGACTGTTGGTAGGATGTATCTGCTGTTATCTCGGGAAGCGGTGCCATAGCAGGGAGTTGTTCTGATCTTATGCTCAGCCTGTCGGCACAGATGAAAGAAAGAGCCGATAACGCGACTATAAGCCCTGCCAGCAAGGTGCACAGGTTGGTCTTAGTGAAAATCTTCCCCTTCATGGACACATTCATATGCAAAATAATAATAGTATATTTAATTATTTTCAATGACTGCTGCTTGTGATGTATAATAATTCGAGTAATAAATATTAGGGGGACACTATGAAAGGTATAGTACTTGCAGGCGGTTCGGGAACTCGTCTTTATCCTCTCACGAGAGTAACAAGTAAGCAGCTTCTTCCGGTCTATGACAAGCCGATGATTTATTACCCTCTCTCGGTTCTCATGAGTGCGGGGATAAGAGAGATTCTTATTATATCCACTCCAACTGATACTCCCAGATTCGAAGCTCTTTTGGGCGACGGATCACAATTCGGTATATCTCTTTCATACAAGGTACAGCCTTCTCCTGACGGACTTGCGCAGGCATTTATTCTCGGAGCAGAGTTCATTGGAGATGATACAGCTGCCATGGTGCTCGGAGATAATATTTTTACCGGCCACGGCTTGGGACATAAGCTTCAGGAAGCCGTTAAGAATGCCGAGGAAGGCCGCGGCGCTACAGTATTCGGTTACTATGTAGATGATCCCGAGAGATTCGGTATCGTAGAGTTCGACAAGGACTGGCATGCGGTATCAATCGAGGAGAAGCCCGAGCATCCCAAGAGCAACTACTGTGTTACGGGACTTTATTTCTATGACAACAAGGTCGTCGAATATGCAAAGAACCTTAAGCCTTCTGCAAGAGGCGAGCTGGAGATTACCGATCTTAACCGCATATATCTTGAAGAAGGTAAGTTGAATGTTGATATTCTCGGAAGAGGTTTTACCTGGCTCGACACAGGAACTCACGAAAGCCTGTTCGATGCGGGCAACTTCATTAAGACCGTCGAGCAGCATCAGCACAGAAAGATAGGCTGCCTCGAGGATATCGCTTATAACAACGGATGGATCACGAGAGAGCAGGTAGAGGAGACTATACGACTCATGGGTAAGAGCCAGTATGGTCAGTACTTGAAGGATCTTCTTGAAGGCAAATTCATAAACAGAACATAATCGGTTATACTGTTAACCGACTTGAGATTAAGGAGAACGACATGAATATTATTGTAACAGGCGGCGCAGGTTTTATCGGAAGCAACTTCGTATTCCATATGCTTAAGGCACATCCGGATTACAGGATCATCTGCCTTGATAAGCTCACTTATGCAGGTAACCTTTCTACACTCGAGCCTGTTATGGATAACCCCAATTTCAGATTCGTAAAAGCGGATATCTGTGATAAGGAGGCCGTTGATAAACTTTTCGCAGAAGAGAAGCCCGATATCGTAGTCAACTTTGCCGCAGAGTCTCATGTAGACAGATCCATAGAGAATCCTCAGATCTTCCTTGAGACAAACATTATCGGTACTTCCGTGCTCATGGATGCTTCCAGAAAGTATGGTGTTAAGAGATACCATCAGGTATCAACAGATGAGGTTTACGGAGATCTTCCTCTTGACCGTCCCGATCTGTTCTTCACAGAGCAGACTCCTATCCACACAAGTTCACCGTATTCATCTTCGAAGGCAGGCGCTGATCTTCTCGTTCTCGCTTACTACAGAACGTACGGGCTTCCCGTAACTATCTCGAGGTGTTCGAATAACTACGGCCCTTACCATTTCCCCGAGAAGCTCATCCCGCTTATGATAATTCGTGCACTTCACGATGAGTCTTTGCCTGTATACGGTGACGGACTTAACGTAAGAGACTGGCTCTACGTAGAGGATCACTGTAAGGCGATCGACCTTATCATCCACAACGGTAAGGTAGGAGAGGTTTATAACGTCGGCGGTCACAACGAGATGGCTAACATCGATATTGTTAAGCTCATCCTGAAGGAACTCGGAAAGTCCGAAGACCTCATTACTTACGTAACAGACCGCGCAGGTCACGACAGAAGATATGCCATCGATCCGACAAAGATCCATAATGATCTGGGATGGCTCCCTGAGACAAAGTTCGCCGAAGGTATCGTCAAGACTATCAGATGGTATCTGGATAACGAGGCATGGTGGCAGCCGATCATCAGCGGTGAGTATCAGAACTACTACGAGAAGATGTACGGAGATAAGTAAGAGATGAGATTCTTTGTTACAGGCGTAGGCGGACAGCTGGGTCACGACGTCCTTAACGAACTCGATAAGAGAGGGTACGAAGCTGTCGGTACGGATATCCTTGACGAGGTCAGTAACTCATTTCCTTATATAAAATTAGATATTACTAATGAGGCTGAAGTTGCCAAAGCAATTGCAACCATCAAGCCTGACGTTATCGTTCACTGTGCTGCTTGGACCGCGGTAGATGCTGCCGAAGAGGAGGAGAATCAACCCAAAGTAAGAGCGATCAACAGTGAAGGCACAAGATACATCGCTCAGGCTGCAAGAACGGTCGGGGCGAAGATGATCTACATCAGTACCGATTATGTCTTTGACGGACAAGGGGAAAGACCCTGGCAGCCGGATGACAGAAACTATGCTCCGCTTAATGTGTACGGCCGAAGCAAGCTCGACGGCGAACTCGCCGTATCGGGACTTCTAGATAATTACTTCATCGTAAGAATCGCATGGGTATTCGGCAAGAATGGTAAGAACTTTATTAAGACCATGCTCAATGTAGGCAAGACTCATGATGAAGTAAGAGTCGTTAACGATCAGGTGGGAACTCCCACATATACGTATGATCTTGCAAGACTTCTGGTCGATATGGCCGAGACTGAGAAGTACGGATACTATCACGCTACTAACGAAGGCGGATATATATCATGGTATGATTTCACATGTGAGATCTACCGTCAGGCAGGCCTTTCTACGAAAGTTACACCCGTCACAACGGCGGAGTACGGGCTTTCCAAGGCTGCAAGACCCTTTAATTCAAGACTTGATAAATCAAAGCTCACGCAGAACGGATTTACACCACTGCCGACATGGCAGGATGCGCTTAGCAGATATCTTGAGGAACTTAAGGAGGAATAATGGGACAGATCAAGGTTACAAAGGCACCAATCGAAGGACTTTTTATTATCGAACCCGCCGTACACGGTGACGAGCGAGGTTACTTTATGGAGACATATAACCAGAGGGATATGGCTGAAGCCGGGATCGATAAGGTGTTTGTTCAGGACAATCAGTCTATGTCCGTAAGAGGTGTTCTCCGCGGACTTCATTATCAGAAAGAGCATCCTCAGGCAAAGCTCGTAAGAGTAATCAAGGGAGAGGTGTTTGACGTAGCGGTGGATCTGCGTAAAGACAGCTCTACATACGGTCAGTGGTACGGAGTTCTTCTTTCCGAGGAGAATAAGAAGCAGTTTCTGATTTCCGAAGGATTTGCTCACGGATTCCTCGTATTAAGCGAGATCGCAGAGTTCTGTTATAAGGTAACAGACTTCTGGCACCAGGGTGATGAAGGCGGGTTGCGCTGGAATGATCCCGATATCGGTATAGAGTGGCCGGAGGTTATAGGAGACAAGTTCTCAGACGGTACACCTCTTAATATAAATGACAGAGACAGAAATTATCCCGGAATCAAAGACGCATTCAAGTTCTGATAAAAGCAAAGTGATACCGATAGTAATCCCCTCGTATGAGCCGGATGAAAGATTTCCGGCAATTCTTACAGACCTGAACAATGCAGGGCTTGGTCCTGTGGTTGTTGTTGACGACGGAAGCGGAGATTCATATAACGTTTTTTTCGAGCAGGCTGAGCAGATCATAAAGCCTTTGGGCGGAGTGGTCCTGCACCACGAAGTAAACAAAGGCAAGGGAAGAGCGCTTAAGACAGCCTTCTCGTATATTCTCGATAACATGCCGGAAGCATCAGGCTGCATAACGGCAGATTCAGACGGTCAGCATTCGGTCGGGTGTATTAAGAAGTGTATGGATGCACTTAAGGATAATCCTGACAGTCTGATACTCGGCGTCAGGGATTTCTCGGGAGAGGACGTCCCGTTCAAGTCGCGTGCCGGCAATACCCTGACGGTAAAAGTATTCGGCTATCTGTGCGGAGTAAAGGTCTCCGATACGCAGACCGGACTTCGCGGCATATCACGTGAATTCATGCGAGAACTTCTCGATGTGGAAGGCGAGAGATTTGAGTTCGAGACGAGAATGCTCGTTGTTACCAAGGACAGGTACAAGATAGTCGAGGTTCCGATAAAGACCATCTACGACTCCAAGGAGAATCATCAGACTCACTTTAATCCCGTCAAGGATTCAATAAGGATATATAAGATATTCGGAATCATATTCGCGAAGTTCATGTTCGCTTCTTTGTCTTCGGCGGTGATCGATCTGGTTCTTTTCCAGGTGTTCTGTAAGCTTCTTATACTGTTTATAGATACGGCTGTTTACGTAGCGGTTGCGACGGTAATGGCACGAGTTTTGTCAGCTGCATATAATTATCTGATTAACTATAAATTCGTCTTTAACAGCGGTAAGAAGCATGCGACATCGTTTCCCAGATATGTGTTCCTTGCAGTTATTCAGATGTCGCTGTCGGCGGTGCTCGTCACTTTATTCGTGGCTCTGTTCCCGACTGTCCCGGAGCTTGGATTTAAGATACCGGTTGATATAGTACTGTTCCTCGCAAGCTACTATATCCAGAGGAAATTTATCTACTGATGACAAAGAAAACCGACAAAAGTATTTGGTTTTATATCGTTGTCGGGTGTCTTATTATCCTGATTACGGCCTTCTCAATCAAATGGCCTGTCGGCAACCGTGTGCTCGGGGATAAGTATTCGTCGCATATCTATTGCTATACCTCGTTCAGACTTCTGAGCGTGTCGGTGTCGGATGATGCACAGGTATTCTCGTTTAACCACGATGATCGTTATAACGACACGTTCGAATTCATATATGATAAAACTGCTGATTCGTATCAGATCTGTAAAATAATAAGCGGCAGTCCCGCGTATCTTGGAGTTGATGAGGATCATACTCTTGTTATGGATGAAGAGGGAGACGGCGAAGCATTCAGATGGAGATTTGAGCGTATTGGCAATACTATGTATTTTCTGATGATCAATGAATCGTGCGGTCTTGCTTTATATGAGACTGAAGATTCGCGTGCGGTTCTTATGCCTGCAGATGACGGCAATATCAATATGTATATGAGGTTTCAATGAGTACCGCTCAGATTCGACAGAGGATAAAGAACATTGATCCGTCCCTCGTATTGAACGTGCCGGCATTGGTTTTACTGCTCTCTTCCTGGCTCAGAGGATTAACCCCGGTATTTGATGCTCTTCCTTCAGAGTTTGACGGTATTGCAAGACTGGTTGCGGCTTCGATCGGTGTGCTCGGTATTATTACCAATAAACGAAAAGGCAAAGATTCATTGTTTGTAGTTATTGCGATACTCGTGGCATCCGGTTTGTTTTTGCAGTTTGAGATGAATATCTCGTATGTACTGGATACGGCGCTGATTGCCCTGCTCGCGGCACAGGCCGACCTTAAGACGACATCTCTTACAATGTTCTCGTTCTTTTCATGTGTTGCGGGGGCGACATATATATGTGCGGCCAAAGGTTTTATCCGTAATTACCTTCTGTACGGGCAGAGGACGTACGGTTTCAGATCAATTGTGGGGTTCTATTCCGTCATCGCGGTAATCATTATATCTTTGGCTTTAACGTTGTATTTATGGTCCGTGAACAAAGAGACACTGAAGTATGTCATACAGTTTGTTTATGCGGTCTTTGTGTCTGCTTTGCTGGTGGTGGCTGTTGTTAAAGCACTTAACCTTGCAGCGGCTGTCGAGGCGGGCAATTATCAGATCTATTCCCGTGATACGATGCTTGGAATAGAAGTCAGAATGAAGGGCTTTGATGACTATACTGTCGGTCTCGGCGAAGATGAGGCAACAGGATTCGATATAGTTCCTGACGGGGATCATTATCAGATCTCTTTTGATTCCTACGGTGTTACCAAGACACTTTGTGTTATCGACGGAAGTCTTTTTGCAGGCAATTACGATCAGGCTTCATCGGCGTACCTGTGGGATATCAATTCCGTGGAGGGAACACCTTACTTTACGGTCAATAATGTGGAGACCGGTCTTTATATAACCGTATCAGATGACGGTGAAGCCTCGCTTATGGCAGCCCCTGAAGGAGAGTCGGATTATCTTCGTATAGGATCCGAGAATAATGACTATTATGAGACTGTGTCATCTTCGGATATTCCTCAAAATGATATGCGTCTTGCAGATATTACCGTGTCTCAAACAGCGTCTTACACAGGTTCTGCGGTGAACCCTGAGCAAGTCACGGTAGAACTTGACGGAACGGTTCTTCTGGAAGGCAGAGACTATGAACTGTCGTACTGGAATAATTATCTTCCCGGGACCGCATGGGTCGATATAACCGGAAAAGGCGATTATGAAGGAACTTGCGGCCGTTCGTTCGAGATCATATACGATGATCCGATGTGCGATGATGCTTTTTACCGCAATACGTCGGATTATGTCGTAAGGGTATACAGAATGGGATACTTAAGATTCCCGTCGATCGATGAAGTAAAGAATATGGTGCAGATCCTGGTTGGATCCAACAGGACTCCGGATTCGGTAATTTGGGAAATCTATAATAATAACGGCTTTGATTGCAGCAATGCACAGTTTATTGAAGCAATCTACAGGCTTATGTTGTTAAGAAACGGTTCACGTAGCGAGCTTATGAACTGGATAGCGGAACTTGACAGCGGTGCAACACGCGAAGATGTGATAAATGCCATATCTGTATCCCCTGATTATCAGAATATTTGGCATTCTTTCGGTATCGGGTACAGATGATTTTCCCGTCATTTCCCTTTATAATGTAACACTTGGAAGGAGGAGACAATGGTTAATCTTTATATTGATCCCGGAACGGGCAGTATGCTTTTCTCGATACTGATAGGAATTATCGGTGTCGTTGTTTTCTTCCTTCGTACGGCTTTGATCAAGATCAAGTTTATTTTGTCGGGCGGTAAAAAGGCTAAGATCGACAAGAATAAGCTTCCCATAGTTATCTTTTCCGATCATAAGCGTTACTGGAACGTATTTAAACCGATATGTGAAGAACTGGAGAAGAGAGGGCAGAAAGTATACTATTACACAGCTTCTCCCGACGATCCTGCGCTCGAATACGGAAAGACATGTAAGTATGTTGTATGTGAATTCATAGGAGAGGGTAATAAGGCGTTCTCCAGACTTAATATCCTTAATGCATATATTGTTCTGTCGACGACCCCGGGTCTCGATGTCTACCAGTGGAAGCGTTCGAAGACGGTTAATCATTACGTTCATATACTTCATGCTCCCGGAAATATCTCTCTTTACAGGATGTTCGGTACAGACTATTATGACGCGCTTCTTCTGTCAGGTGATCATCAGGTAAAGCAGACAAGAGCACTTGAAGCTTTGAGAGGGCTTCCCGAGAAGAGGATAGAACTCGTAGGACTTACATATCTTGATGAGATGAAGAAAAGGCTCGATGCCCATCCTGCTTCGGATAAAAAGAGCGGCAAGCCCATCGTACTGCTGGCGCCTTCATGGGGCCCCTCGGGTATACTAACGAAATACGGAGCTCCGTTTCTTGATGAACTTATCGCTACGGGATATCACATTATCGTAAGACCGCACCCGCAGTCATTTTCTTCAGAGGCGGATATGCTCGATAAACTGATGAAGAAGTATCCTGATAATGAGAACTTCGAGTGGAACAGGGATAACGATAACTTCGATGTTCTTGCCAAAGCGGACATAATGATATCGGATTTCTCGGGAGTTATATTCGATTTTCTGCTCGTGTTCGACAAGCCGATCATGTATGCCAATGCCGGATTCTCAAAAGACCCGTATGATGCATGGTGGCTTGACGAGACCCCGTATACATTCGAGGTGCTGCCGAAGGTCGGTAAGGAGATCACGGATGAGTATAAGGGCAATCTTAAGTTAATGATCGATGAATGTATTAACGATCCTTCGTATGAATCTGCAAGACGAGAAGTAAGGAGTACAGCCTGGAAAAACATCGGTAAAGCCACTGAATCAGTGTGCGATTATCTGACAGGCAAGCTTAGCGAATTAAGCGAAGAGGAAAGCAATTGATACCTTCTCTGCTGACAATATTCTTTGATCTGGTGATCAGGCCTCTGGAATTATTCTTCGAGGTTGTTTTCTCATTGGCCCACAGGATCGTGGGCCATCCGGGCTTTGCGATAATCATCTTAAGCCTCGCCGTAAACTTCCTTGTCCTCCCTCTGTATAAGAGAGCCGATGAAGTACAAAAGGAAGAAAGAGATCTCGAAGCATCGCTTGCTGCAGGTATCGCCCACATAAAGAAGACTTTCAAGGGCGATGAGCGCATGATGATGCTTAACACATACTATGCCCAGAATAACTATTCGCCTCTGTATGTTCTTAAGGGATCGGTATCTTTGCTTCTGCAGATCCCGTTCTTCATGGCGGCATACAGGTTTTTATCCAATCTTAAACTTTTAAGGGGAGTGTCCTTCGGACCTATACATGACCTGGGTGCCCCCGATCAGATGATCGTGCTGTTCGGAATAGGCATCAACGTACTGCCTATCCTCATGACGCTTATCAACTTTATATCCGGATATATATATACGAAGGGGATGCCGTTAAAGAGCAAGGTACAGCTTTATGCGATGGCTCTGGTATTCCTCGTGCTTCTATATAATTCACCTTCGGGACTTGCATTCTACTGGACGCTGAACAACGTGTTCTCGATGTTAAAGAATGTGTTCTACAGATTTAAGCGTCCGGGATTTGTACTCGCGTGTGTAATAGCATCAGCAGGTGCGGTCATCATGCTTTACGTCAACACGATCTATGATGCGCCGTATCATGCAAGACAGTTAAGACTCACTGTATTCGGTGCTGTTCTTATAGTTCCTCTTATTATAGTAATGCTTAAGGGGAAGAAACCTTCATATATAGTGAAGCTGCTTAGGGGGCTCAAGTACAGCAAACATAACAGGACTATCTTTACATTAAGCGGAATGTTCTTGTCAGTATTACTTGGGCTTCTCATTCCGTCATCTGTCATCAAGACTTCTCCGTCGGAATTTATAGATGTCATAAACTACAGATCTCCCAATTATTATGTAGTTACGGCTTTTCTGCTGGCTGCGGGTGTG
>Ga0247610_10005132_pt1 | contig 13837 bp, 12 predicted proteins | sample 174DNAGHGhighgp2_FD_193483 | JGI IMG/M metagenome (GOLD analysis project Ga0247610, IMG submission 193483) | Sheep rumen microbial communities from Palmerston North, Manawatu-Wanganui, New Zealand - 1742 DNA GHGhigh gp2 | ecosystem: Host-associated > Mammals > Digestive system > Stomach > Rumen... | reverse complement strand
GGATCTTTGGTATTGGTGGAGCGGTAAGAGATGTGCCCGAACTAGATATTCATAAAGGTTATGCTGATTCAAAGGTGTTCGAGCGCTATACTGATCGCATCTATAACTACGACAAGGATTTCTCTCAAAATTCCACAAAGAAGAAGATCCTTGTTATTGGTAATAGTTTTGCCCGCGATTTCGCCAATATCCTGCTCGAGTCTCCTCAAACAGACAATATTATATTGTCTTATCACCCATACTTCTCTTCTTGTTCTTTGATACGTATTTGTCAGTGTGATCGTATCTATTTCTTTGGATGGAAACACCAAGTGCCTGGCATTGTTTGGCATAACATTAAGCAAGGTGCAGAAATTTGGGGCATCGGAACAAAAAATCATGGTTCCTCAAATGGTATCTTTTACAAGAATCGTCATCTTCCCAGCTACTTTGATCAGTATGCTACAATCCATCAGGATTTCTTTAATGTGAATCGTCTTCTCCATGAAGAATGGCAAGACCAATACGTTGAGCTATTGCATTTAACCCTTCAGCCGGATAGCAATATTCTTGTATTCACTCCCGACCATCATTTCATCACTTATGATGGTATGCATCTTACTGAAGCTGGGGCTCGTTACTATGCCAATTTGTTGAGTGAGAAAAGCTTAGAATAACAGAATTATTCATTTGCTGAGATCTTCCAATATCGCTTTGGCAATCATGCTGTCTAATACTGCATATCCTTTTTCATTCAAATGCATGCCGTCAGGCTTGTATAGTTGACGAAGGTCATGGATATAGTCATTATTCCAGCATTTATATCGGATGACATTTACCTTGTTTTCGTATTCTTTTTCGTGGAGCAGTTTGTCAAGTGCATTGCGGAATGGCAGTTTGCAATCCATGGGTGTGTTGTTAATATGCATTGATAGGTGACGAATCATTTTTCTGTATAACTTTTGTCTTTCATAAGCTTTTTGAATGTTGTAATCTGGTATTTCCAATATAATGGGATGTATGTTGTTATGAAGTAAGAATTGAATAATGGCATCCATACTTTGTTGATAGTATATTGTACTCATCTTCTTATAGGTGTCGTTAATACCAACAGAGACAAGACAGTATTCATATCCTCTATTTTGAAAGAAATGTTTAAGATCAGAATTGTCGAATAGATTCTCATAAATTTCTTTGCTTGTTAATCCACATATACCGTAGGAATGTACTTTTACTGATCGATGGATTGAATCCTCTATCAATTGTGAAATTTGATAATTGTGGTCTTTGTGCACGAATGCCCAACTATCACCAATGTATGCAATGCGGAGTGTGTCATCCTGTTGAGGAGTCAAATATGGTTGCCTCAGTCGGGGTGGAGCGTAGTAGCGGTATACACAATATGCAATGACTGCACATACACTGAAAGATAATAAAGCCAGAATGATTCTAATCTTTTTCATCGGTTACCTGATAAAACTCTTTTGACATTTGGTAGATATTTGTCTAATAGCTGATATGCCCCTATACTTAAGAGAGTCGAAATGATAACACATATTAAGTACAGAAGGATATGGATGGCATCAGTTGCTTCAGAGAATTTGGTAATACAGACCTTTCGAAGCATAATTACGATAGGGTAGTGTACACAAAAGACAATGAATGCTGAATTTGGTAACAACTGGTTTGTGTAATGATGCTTCACACAATAATCTGCCAATAATAGTAAGGCCGATAAATTGAAAATCAGCGAAAGTCGATGGATTTGTAAATTGATGGGTGTTCCAAATATGGTATGACTGATGATATCACCGATAGCAAAGATTGCAAATAAAAAAATAAATAGACCCTTTTTCTCTTCAACCATTTGAAGAGGGTTGATGGCGAGAATAGAAAAATATGCACCTAAACTAAAGAATAAAAAAGTCTGAGGAATAAATGCATTGTCATAAGTTATCAGCCACCATACAGAAACTGTCAATAGGAATGCTTCTCTGGTGTACTTTATCATATAATATAAAAGTGGAGAAAGGACGGACATAATGAGTAGATTTCTAATATACCATAGTGGACATAACAAGGGGACAAAATTGCCATTATCAAATGATCCTCTGTCCCAAAATAGTCGCAAATAGTCGGCAATGGAAAAATCTGCAATACTTCTCCCGTTTATTTCTGGAGAGAAACCTGTTGCATAGGCTGCAAGGTATAGTGCAAACAATAGGAAATTCCAGAGTAGATAGGGAATGAGTAGTGTGCGTATTCTTGTCCTTAATTTGTTTGAGTAGCTCTTTTTACTCAGGAAAAAAAGAAATCCAGATATAAAAAAGAAACCAGGCACTCCCGTTTCTCCTAACCAAAGCGAGAAAGGATAAAGTATCTTGAAATATAGTTCATGATTTCCTTCTAATCTTTGTACAGAATAGCAATGAAGCATGATGATGAAAAAAATGAGTGGAAAACGCAACCATGTGATGGTGTCAGACATACGTAAAATGTAATTCTTAGTTTGCTCCATAATAAATGTATTTTGACACATATAGACAAAAATTAAGAAAGTATCGCAAATTAATATGTTTTATTTTGTTGCAAAATTAAGGATTATTTATTAATTATCAAAATAAATAATGAAAAATTCTATTTCAAATAGTTTGCATAAACTTTATTGACAGACCGAAAATAATCAATTATTGAGAAAAAATAGATGGTTATTTTGTCGTATAAAAAAAAATATGTATATTTGCATCGTCAGAAGTATAAGATGAATCCATTACTAAGTATTATAATTCCAGTATATAATGTTGAAGCATACTTGGAAAGGTGTGTGTCAAGTATATTATCACAGCCATATCATAATATTGAGTTGATACTGATAGATGATGGTTCTACTGATAGCTCATCGGAGTTGTGTGATGAGTGGGCAGCAAAGGATAGTCAAATTGTTGTTATCCACAAAGATAATGGGGGGGTAAGTTCTGCAAGAAATGCAGGTTTGAAGGTGTTTAAAGGTGAGTATCTGACCTTTGTTGATCCAGACGATTTTATAGCGCCAGAAACTTATTCCGTTAACATGGATTATTTGTTAGCGCATCGTGATGTCGATATTTTGCAATATCCTTATTGTCATTATGTATCAGATGATAAAATTTCAAATCACCATCAGCCTGCAGAGGCTATTTTTGTTGGCTCTGAACAGATTTTTAGGAATTGGTGGTCTGGTAGTCCATTGGAGTATGTGATATGGAATAAGATCTATAAGCGCCATGTTTGGGACAATGTCTTTTTTGAAATAGGACGTACTTCAGAAGACACATGTCTTGTTCCCCGTTTTGTTGAGAATGCCCATTCGGTTTTTATATCAACACAAGGCTTATATTATTATCAACGTGATAGAGTAGACTCATATACATATGAATATAATTGTGAGAAACATCTTGATTTATTCCATGCCCATTCTGCTATATATGAGTGTTTTGATAAATTCCCAGATTTAGTAACAGAGAAAGTCCTAGCATTTACCCGTCTTTATAGACGTTTGATTATTGCAAAGGAAGTTAATCCTCTTGCAGATATTCAAGTTCAAATGAAACTGATATCCCAGAACTTTCCAACATGGCATGAAATATTAGTTTCTCATCATACTGAGAAATTATGGCTTTCAATAGCTAAGTTATTAGGCCCCCGCCTCTTTATTGAACTTTTTCTGAGGTATTTAAAAATATAGTCAGGATTTTGATTTCCGATATTTCATGTAAAGGATATTGGGAAGGTACAAAATTAAAATCTTCCCTATTTTACTAAATCCGCATGAACTATAGTGTTGGTTTAATATATCCTTATTCTTTCTAATGAATTGAAGTATTTCTTTGATACGTTTATCAGAATGGTATTCTGGATATAATGCGGCTCTGCCTAAGAGTTCGTTGTAATAAATGATGATGTGTACTAAACTCCACTTTTGCACGTTGCTTGACTCATCCTTAACAGCCTTCTGTGTGATATGTACTCTTTTGATTCTGTCTTCAATATATTGATTGATGTTCTTCTTGAAATTCCAATAGCCATGTGCTACAGAATTTTCACGATAAGTGTATTCGTATAAAGGTTCGTCAATAATAATTGTATTCTGTGCAACTTTAAAGGCTCTGATATTAAATATAATGTCCTCATCGTAACGTATGGGCTCATTCTCAATGTGATAATCAATAAGCATTTGACGTTTATATAGTTTTGTCCAACACTGAGAATAGATCATGTCTCTTGAGTAGAAATGGATTAAAGCTTCTTCGTGATTAAGAATGTATGTCTTATTGGTGCATTCTAGATGGGAGGTTTTGCCATGTTCGTCAATCTGCTTGTAATTGCAACAAATAATATCAGCGTCATGTTCATAACCAGCAGAAACCATTTTGTAAAGCATCAAAGGTTCCATTTTGTCATCACTATCAGTAAGTGCAATATAGTTTCCTTGTGCAAGTTTAAGTCCTTCGTTTTTGGCAATGGCTTGTCCAGAGTTTTGAATATGAATAGCTGTGATGTTGTTATGTTCTTTTGCATAAGCATCGCAAATACTGCCAGAAGAGTCTGTAGAACCATCATTTACAAGAATAATCTCCAAAGACACATTAGTTTGATGAAGTATACTTTCAATGCATGCTACTAAGTACTTTTCTGTGTTATAAACGGGAATGATTACACTTACATCTATCATGCTTATTTCTTTTTGTTGGTTAGCCATAATATGATTTTTGATATTTCTTTTACGAGTTTTCTGGCGGCCACTGTTTTTGTCAATGCAATGGCTTGGTCAAGCAATTCTTCGTCAACAGGGGCCAGTCTATTGTAGTCTGCAATGATTCTTGGAGGAAGGAACTCTGCTAATACTTTATTTTTCTCTTCTTTCCATTTTTTGTTAGAACTGGCACTTATCCCGTTTATATCATAGTCTGCAATAATAGCATCAATATTTCGGAAAGTGCAATTGTCAAAGATAATGGATTCGATAGCGAACTTTCCGTCAGAATAAATTCTGTATTTCTCATCATAAGGGTGTTTAACCAACAAGTCTTTTTTAATGAACATGGCCTGATGAGGTAAGGTGTCCCTTATCAGGTCTACCATCGTAATTATTGACTTGTGGTGTCCGCAGGGAATAGTGGAACTCCCTCTTAAGATCTTCCCGCAAATAATATCTTCCGTATAGTCACATGCTTCGCTTAGTGCGGTGGGCGAATGAAAACAATCTCCAGAGTTCATGAAAATCAGGTAGTCACCCGTAGCATGACTTGTGCCTTTATTCATAGCATGGTATATACCCTTATCAGGCTCAGACACCCAAAAGGTTATGTTTCTTGCATTTTCTTTAATGATATTAACGCTTCCATCTGTTGATCCACCATCAATAATTATATATTCAAAATCAGTAAAGGTTTGGCCTATTACACTCTCAATGGTGCGCCTCAAGCCATCCTTGTTATTGTAGTTGATTGTAATGATAGAGTACCTCATGGGTTTTATTTTTTGCAAAATTACAAATAAAAACATAAATATGCAAGAATAATATAGGAAAACTAATACAAATAATTGAGATAAAGTTTGGTTAACTCATGAATTTGTATTAAATTTGCAGAAAAATAGAAGTTTATGTTGTTTAATTCTATAGAATTCATCATTTTCTTACCTATTGTATTTTTCTTATACTGGTTTGTTTTTCCTCAAAGAAGAATACAGAACTTACTGATAGTAGTAGCAAGCTATATCTTTTACGGATGTTGGGACTGGAGGTTTCTTGTGCTAATTGCTTTTACATCAACATGTAGTTTTGGTAGTGGAATTTTGTTGAGCCGTCATGAAGATAACAAAAGAACGAGGAAAATTATAAGTGCAGCCAATATTATTATTAATATAGGTATTCTGGCTATTTTCAAATATTATAATTTTTTTGTTGATAATCTTATTTTTCTATTTGAAAAGATAGGCTATCATCTTGATTTCGTGACAATAAATATAATCTTGCCTGTGGGCATTAGTTTCTATACTTTCCAAGCATTAAGCTATTCTATTGACGTTTATCGGCGGAAGATTAGTGCGACTACAGATATTGTTGAGTTTTTCGCATTCATTAGTTTCTTCCCTCAGTTGGTGGCAGGTCCTATTGAAAGAGCTACTAATTTGTTACCGCAATTCCAAAATAGAAGGCATTTCAATTATGATCAAGCTGTAGATGGTTTGAGACAAATGTTGTGGGGCTTTTTAAAGAAAGTTGTGGTTGCAGATAATTGTGCTTTTTTTGTTAATAGGTATTGGGACTTATATATGGATTTTTCTGGCGTTTCTTTATTGGCTCTAGGAGTCCTGTTTACTTTCCAGATTTATTGTGATTTCTCTGGCTATTCAGATATCGCTATCGGTTGTGCACGATTGTTTGGCATTAATTTAATGCGTAATTTTAATGTCCCATATTTCTCCAGAAGTATTCCTGAATTTTGGCGGAGGTGGCATATTTCTCTTATGACCTGGTTTCGTGATTATGTATATATCCCCCTAGGAGGAAGTAGATGTTCGAAAATGAAAATTGCGCGTAATATTTTAATCGTTTGGGGGATTAGTGGATTATGGCATGGTGCCAATTGGACTTTTATTTTTTGGGGGTTATATCATGCTTGTCTATTAATTATATATATTATTATTGGTATTAATACCAAATATGACCATGAAGTGGGATATAAGAGATTCCTGCCGAAATTTTCAGAACTATTTCAGATGGCCTTTACCTTCTATTTGGCTGTTATTGGATGGATTATTTTTAGAGCCGAAGACATGTCACAAGCATATCATTATTTAAGCCATATGTTTTATACAATATTTGATAGCCCTCATATTTCGTTTGAAAAATCGGCTCTTTATATGGCAATTGTGCTACTCTTTATAGAGTGGATTCAACGGGATAAACAGCACGTATTGCAATTCCCTAAGAAAGGCATTTTGGGCTTACAACCAGTTAGATGGGCTGTCTATTTGTTGATTATAGTGCTTATAGCATGCTTGAGGGGACATAGTCAAACATTTATTTATTTCCAGTTTTAAGGTATTATGAGAAGGTTTCTTGTAAAATTGTCTTTGTTTACCACACTAGCACTTCTTTTACTTGTTGCTATTGAAGTGGCTTTATTGTTTGTTCCCAATACATATTCGTATAAACGTGAGTATTTGGAAAAACATATTGATGATATTAATATTCTATTGATGGGAAGTTCATATATAGAAGAAGGCGTTTGTCCAGAAATTATTGGCGATGGATGTTTTAATATCGCAATTGCTGGTCGTGACATTGCCTTTGATGCGGAAATCGCAAAAAAGTATTTTTCCAAAATGAATCAACTCAAGGTAGTGTTGTTGCCATTGGATTATTCAAAATTTGAGTTTGGACGAGGTTACAAAAACCCGCTTGACACCAGAATAGAACTTGATCGTATGACGGTTACTTATCGTTGCATGCATTATAAATACATGCACCTTTATGTTGATGAATTGTGGTACTGGTCTGAAATTTTGAATTCTCAGTTGAATTATATTTCAAGATTTTGGCAGAGTCGCAATGAAAATGTGGAGTGTGATTCTTTAGGTTATCATGCCTTAATGTTGAAAAACAGACAAGATGGATGGGAATATCGTGCAGTACCTCCAATAATTGATACTTCAAAACAGATTGATAAGGATGCTTTTAATAGATACTGGCCATATATAGAATCTATGGCTGACTGTGCAAATAAAAGAGAGGTAAAATTGGTGCTTGTCAATATCCCAAAATATAAGACCTACCAAAATGATATCAATAATAATGTTATTCAAGAAATGAATCTATTAATATCTCAACTCCAAAGTAAGTTCAATAATGTAATTTACTGGGATTTTACATATAATGAAGACTTTGGGGAGAATGATTTTTTTGATGCATGCCATCTGTCTGAAGAAGGAGCAAAGAAATTCTCCAGAATGCTTGGAGATAAAATTCGTGATTTAACCATAACAAGTCAATAATATATTATAGTTTTTATATTGAGATGTCAAACAGTTCTCTAGTCCCCAATCTATTACTCACTTATATCCATTAGAATTTATTCCAATATTTTCTTGCTATTCTATTATATTTTATCTTTTTCATTATGAATGACCAGAAACTATTCTTTTTCGGTTTCCAACTGTTTAAAGTTAGATGAATAGCAACAGTATTTTCATCAATGTCAAATTCCATATCACCAGCAATTATGTTGGAAGGTAAGACTAGCATATTGTTTTTTAAATGCTGTTCTTCATTCACAAATCTAAATCCGTATTTTTCCGCATACATTGCAAGCACATCCGGTGCTATAAAAAGATTGTTAAAACTGCCATCTTGTAGAATAAAGTGATTATCATTATACCAAGTCATCGCGTCTTTTATAAATGGATGATTGGGTATTGAAGCAATTACTGCTGCTTGAAGTCCAATGCCGGGTATTCGTTTGCCATTTATTATGGAACTTCCATCTTCATTTAATAGTGAAAGCGTATCATTCTCCTTGATGACGTGAGGATGATATTCTACGGCAGTAAAGAAATCATTATTAAGAAAGGTGTCAAATGATTTTTTAACCAAAACATCCGAATCAAGATATATTCCGCCTTCTCTATAAAGTGCATATAACCTAATGTAATCTGCTGCAAATGCCCATTTCTTTACAGATACGGCTTCTCTAACAAAGTCAATGCTATTAACATCAAAACTATTCATGTCCCATAGCTTGATTTTATAATCAGGAAGTATTCCTTTCCAAGAGGCAATGCAGTTTTGTATTTTTTCAGGATAAGGCTCGCCACTAAGCCAACAATAATGAATTATCTTTGGAATCATCTTATTTAATTAATTTTATTATAAATTATTCTGAATAAGCCAATGCTATCGATTACCATCTTGAATGTATTAATTCCTTGGCTGAATTAAAGTATACATAGTTATTGTACAATTTGATACATTCCATATTTATAAGAAAAACCTCTCAATAATCCTTTCCTCTTTTTTTAAATAATAGTAGTACATCCTATTTATAATGCTCCATGGGAAAGGAGGTATATGTGTTGGTTCAAAAGATATAATATCTATATCATAACTAAGTGCTTTTAAAATGCTTTTTGACACTAAGCGACCTTGAATAAAACCTCCGAGTCTAAAGTTGGATAGTTCCCTTTCATGATAAAAATTGGGGTACTTTTGTAGACAGAAAGTCCCATATGTCTCGAATTCAGAAAACCCGAACTCCTCTCCTTGGTCTATAGAAGATATTATCTTTTCAAACCATTTTCCACCTTCTGCCTTTGAACTCTCAATTATTTGGATTAATTCTCTCATGATTGTTCTGTTAAATAACATGTTCTCTGCGATGTAGGATTTTTTATTTATTTTCTTTGCTCCAATTAATCGATAGATCGTATTAAAATATGGTTGATGATACTCACTTTTCATTGTAAAGAATGGACTTCCATCTGTATCAAACATTTTTAGAGGACGCAATGGAAGTGTATCGGAATCCCATGAAAGATAATAATCGTTTTCAGCGTAGTTACTAAGTGAAAAACCAATTTTTAAAAATTGTTGGTAGTACCAACCCGGTCTTGAACTTATGCCTCTTTTGGACAAAAGTTTTCGAACTATACTAAAAGTTAAACCATCTAAAAGGCGATCTTCATCTATGACTATACATTTAGGATTGTTCAAGATGGATTTAGGCAAATATTTGCTTTTTTCAAGGTTCGTGATTATAAAAATCGTTTCAGGACATAAGTTCTGATTAATATAATCAATTACTTTTTTTAAGAAAGGGTAATCTCTAAAAATAGTTGGAATTAAAATGTCGTATTTCATATGATTTCATTTAGTCCTATAAAGCCATTTACGTCTTGATCACAGATTTTTCCATACTCTGTTTGGAAACCTTCACATTCTAAACTACAACATGCAGGTGCTTTTAGTTGAAACTCTACCATAGGATGATGAAAATATAGGTCAAGTTTCAATAATCCTTTATTTAATATTTGCGGTAATTCAATTTTCTTTTTTATTATAAAATGCCCCTTTTCTATATGCTGAATATTACCGAAATAATGCCCATTCGCAAATGATGCTAATGGCATACCATCTTTGTTGCGAATGATAAGCATTAAATCAGTGGTTAATTTTTCACTTGTTTCTCCTTCAATGAGAACAGTAACAAATTTTTGTTGACTTGTTATTGTACTTATGGATTCTTTTGTTCCGTTAATTTCGATATTGTCAATCTTTAAACTGTCTTTTTCCCATTTTATATTATTGATGATAAGATCTTGTTGCCCCCCAACATCCGTTTCTAGGTAATGGTTGAGTGTGTCTGGGATAGTGCCTATGAAATCAACCATACCATTTTTGAGCATAATACCACGTGTGCAGAGACTGCGGATGGCAGCCATGTTATGAGATACGAAAAGGACGGTACGGCCTTCACCTTTACTTACGTCCTGCATCTTGCCAATGGCTTTTTTTTGGAATTCTGCATCGCCTACTGCCAATACTTCGTCTACAACTAGAATTTCCGGTTCAAGGTAGGCTGCAATAGCAAAGCCAAGTCGTACCATCATACCAGAAGAATAGCGTTTGACAGGCGTATCTACATATTTTGCAACTCCTGCAAAATCAACAATCTCGTCGAATTTGCTTTTAATCTCAGCTTTAGTCATGCCCATGATAGAGCCATTCATGAAGATATTTTCGCGACCTGTCATTTCTGGATGAAAGCCTGTTCCGACTTCGAGCAGTGAAGCTATGCGTCCTTTAATCTTAATGTCGCCAGTGGTGGGGGAGGTGACACGAGAGAGAATCTTTAGCAATGTAGATTTGCCTGCACCATTTTTGCCAACGATTCCAACGACATCACCTTGCTCAACCTTAAAGTTGATATCACGTAATGCCCAAACAAAACGACTTTCACCTTTCTGGGTACGATCGTTCGTCTCACCAATCTTTAGATATGGATCTTCTTTACCACGGATGTTGGCCCACCAACGATTCAAATCCTGACTTAATGTGCCTGTGCCGATGGTTCCAAGGATATATTGTTTACCTACATTGTTAAATTCTATGACAGTATTATTCATAATTGTATCGTTTTAGATGACATCCATGAAGTTTCGTTGTACACGATTGAATATGACGATGCCGAGTAAGAGGATAATAACAGTAAATACGAAACTATATCCTAAATAGAACCAGTTGAATTCTCCAACTCCGGTGAAGGCATATTTGAAGGTTTCAAGTATTGCTGTCAATGGATTGGCTACCAATACCCAAATGTATTTGGGATAGGTGCCTTTCATCACTGATAGCGGGTAGATGACCGGCGTGGCATACATCCAGAGTTGTACACCAAATGTGATTAAGAATCTAAGATCACGATATTTGGTCGTCATGGATGAAATAATCATGCCAAAACCAAGTCCAAGACAACCAAGCATAATGATAAGAATGGGAACCAATATGATTGTCGCATTCAGGTTGAAGTCTACCCCTGATGCAAAATAGTAGATATAGACAACCAAGAACAGGGCAAACTGTATGGCCATTTTAATCAAATTTGAAATGACGATGGATAGTGGAACAACCAATCTTGGGAAATATACTTTTCCAAAGATGGCTTGGTTCGCATTAAAGGTGTCTGAGCACTTCGTTAAACAATCCTGAAAATAGTTCCAGCAGACAAGACCGGCTAAATAGAATACCGCCTGAGGAATACCATCAGTAGAAATACCTGCAATGCCACCAAATACAAACATAAACATAATGGTGGTAAACAATGGCTGAATGATAAACCATAACGGTCCCAAGATAGTTTGTTTGTAGAACGTGATAATATCGCGCTTGACGTACATCGTTAGAAGATCACGATAGTGCCATACCTCGCCTAAATCTATACTAAGTAGACTGCTTCTGTTTGTAATAATAGTATCCCAATTTTGTGTCATATCGTTTACTTATTTATCCGTGTTGAGTATGAATGAAATCGGTATTCTTATGATCTATGTGGAGGAGGTTCTTAAGCATTCTGAAAACAAGTCCAGGAATGGCGAGAACCTTGCCGAAAGAACGAAAACGCAATTGGCGTGGGATTGCAATGAATAGAGAAATGGCTAAAAGGGCAAATAGGAACCACCACTTTTCACACCATGCAGGTATAATCAATGTCATCAGAATAGAAATGCCTGCTAATAGCACAATAAGGATGGAGCGGGGGATTAGCGCCTGCTGGATAGTTTTGTCAACAAAATTAATATTACCATGAATGATTGCGCTAGGGATTTTAGGAAGGTTACTGAGTAAACTCTGTACTTGAGCGGTCATCCAACGCATACGTTGACGCTGGAAGTTGTCCTGGTTGCTAACTTTTTCATCAAATACATGAATATCGGGAGCATATTTAATGAATGTGCCTTGATGGAGTAGGAGCGCTTCCATCTCACGATCTTCACCTGCTGTAGATAGTTTAAAAACGTTTTCTTTAAAAAGTGGATAGCTGAAACACATGCCAGAACCAATGAGGGCAGATGAGAGACCAAGACGATTATGAGCTTTGCGAAAAATGGTGTTATTTATTTCTTCACTGGCGCCATCGAGTACTGCAACATCGTTATTGGCATTCTTGGCACATCGATGGCATTGGATGGCATCATAGACGGAACAGAGAATGTTTAACTGTGAAAGAAATTCAGGACGGACAACATTATCGGCATCCATAATGACCACGTTGTCAAAAAAGCCCTGTACTTCATTGATCGCAAATTGCATGGCTTTGGCCTTAGAACTTTTTTCAAAGGATGGTGTAAGAAGGGTAATAGGTAGCTTACTTAGTAATTCGTTCGTTTCTTGTTGCATGTGATCTGATATCACAGCTACCGTATAATGGCTTTTGGGATAGTCCTGTAAAATGAATTGTTCAACGGCATTAACAATAACCCGGTCTTCCTTATAAGCGGGATAAAGGATGAGAAATCTGGTCATTCGATTGCTGATGGCTGCTGCTTGTTCAGCGATATGATCCTTTTTGTCATAAAACAGGGATATGATGGCAAAGAATACGACATAGGCTACAGAGCAGGCGATAATGCCCCATAGCGTAATATCAACGATATGAAGGATAGTCCACATCATTCCTTATTTCTTTTAAGAAATTTCTTTTCTGCTTTACGGGTTAGCGTATAGAGTTTTCCCCATAGTGTGACAAAGGGAGAACGGAGGAAAGTCTTGTCCCACATTTCATCGACCAGATAGTCTGGGGTTGCCAGAGCAAAAAAGAAGAGAACAATGGCTGCTGTGATCCACCACTTGATGCAAAGTGTAAAATAGATAAATGGTAGGACAATGGACATCAACATAATGATGCCCACCAAGGTGGTACGTGGAATCAGCATCCATTGGATAAGCTTGTCCGTTAGGTCACGTTGTTTGTTAAAAATGGCACCAGGCAGGTATTTCACATTGCGGAAGAAGTTATGAATCTGTTGAGATGCCCAACGACCGCGTTGTTCGTTTAACTTCTCTGTTGTTCGTTTCTTCTCTCCATAGACATATATTTTGTCAAAGTAGTCGATAAAGTAACCTTGACGGAGTAAAAGCGCCTCTAACTCTTTGTCCTCACCCGATGTCTTGGTCTTCATGACATTCGTCTTAAACCATTCGTAATCAAAAGCGACACCAGAACTTGCCAAAGCTGATGACAATCCTACATTGATGTGACCTTTGCGGAAGATGTTGTTGTTGATTTCTTCAAAGACAGCATCCATGCGGGCTGCAGCA
>Ga0247610_10005131_pt1 | contig 13837 bp, 11 predicted proteins | sample 174DNAGHGhighgp2_FD_193483 | JGI IMG/M metagenome (GOLD analysis project Ga0247610, IMG submission 193483) | Sheep rumen microbial communities from Palmerston North, Manawatu-Wanganui, New Zealand - 1742 DNA GHGhigh gp2 | ecosystem: Host-associated > Mammals > Digestive system > Stomach > Rumen... | reverse complement strand
CAGGTGGCTTGGATTTCGGCATGACTGTTTAAGGCCGATAAGCGATCCGATAAGCGAGCAAAAGATAGCGGCGTCAGCCGCTGCGAGGTCTCAGGCCTAGAATAGAATAAAACGATAATAACGATAATAACTAAGAAATGAGTGTATTTAAAGACAAAGTCCTGTTGATTACAGGCGGAACGGGTTCATTTGGTAATGCCGTTCTTCGTAGGTTCCTTACAAGTGATATTAAGGAGATTCGTATTTTCTCACGTGATGAAAAGAAGCAGGACGAGATGCGTCATCGTCTTCAGGCACAGCACCCAAAAGAGGCATCAAAAGTGCACTTCATTATTGGTAATGTGCGTGATTTGGATGCCATTGATGCTGCTATGCACGGCGTAGATTATGTGTTCAGTGCAGCAGCTCTGAAGCAGGTGCCTGCTTGTGAGTTCTATCCTATGCAGGCGGTTCGCACCAATATCTTTGGTTCTGAGAATGTGTTGGAAGCTGCAGTACGTAACAAGGTGTCACGAGTGGTAGTCCTCTCTACTGATAAGGCAGCATATCCTATCAACACAATGGGTATGACCAAGGCATTGATGGAGAAGCTTGCCATCAACAAGAGCCGTGACCCGCGTACCCGCGAGAGTGGCACTGTTATTTGTGCTACCCGTTATGGTAACGTGATGTGCAGCCGTGGATCTATCATTCCTTTGTTCATAGAGCAGATTAAGACCGGTAAGCCTATGACAGTGACCGTACCTGAGATGACTCGTTTTATGATGTCACTGGACGAGGCTGTAGATCTTGTGATTTTTGCTTTCACTCACGCAAACCCTGGCGACCTGTTCGTACAGAAAGCACCTGCCGCTACTATTGAGATTCTGGCTCAGGCTGTGAAGGAGATCTTCCATGCAGACAACGAGATTCAGGTGATTGGTGCTCGTCACGGTGAGAAGATGTATGAAACTCTTTGCACCAGTGAGGAAATGGCAAAGGCTGAGGATATGGGTGACTTCTATCGTGTGCCTGCTGATATGCGCGACTTGAACTATGACCAGTATATTGATAATTTTGGTCATCGTGTTGATTTTGACCAGTATAATTCAGACAACACCCGCCGTCTTGACCTCGAAGGTATGAAGAAGATGTTGCTTTCACTTGACTATGTACAGGAGCAGCTTAAAGAGTGGGAGGCAGAAAAGGCTAAGAGAGCAAACCTATAATCAATCAGAACTATGATTCCTTTAGTTAAACCATATTTCCCTCCACGTGAGGAATTAATGCCAGCCCTTGAGGAAATCCTCTATAGTGGCTATGTGGCAACCGGCCAACCTGTCTTTGATTTTGAAGACAAGTTCAAGGTCTATATTGGGAATGACAATATTATTTCCCTTCACTCTGGTACAGATGCTCTTCACCTTGCTTACATCCTTGCGGGTGTAAAGCCTGGTGATGAGATTATTAGTACGCCTATGACCGCAGAGCCCACCAATACTTCCATTGCCATGATAGGTGCCAAGGTGGTTTGGGGTGATGTTGACCCTACGAACGGCCTTCTTGACCCGAAGAGTATTCGTAGTCTCATTACTGAAAAGACCAAGGCCATTGTGATGGTTCACTATGCTGGTATGGTATGCGATATGGATGAGTTTACAAAGATTTCAAAGGAGTACAATATTCCTATCATTGAGGATGCCGCTCACGCTATGGGCAGCAAGTACAATGGCAAGATGACTGGTTGCAACTCTGATTACACCATATTTTCACTCCAGGCCATTAAGCATATGACCACCGTTGATGGCGGTTTCCTCGCTATGAAGGATGGTAGTCAGATGGATAGGGCAAGAAAACTCCGCTGGTTTGGTCTTTCCAAGGACAAGAGCCGTTTGGATAACGACATTACTGAGGTGGGCTACAAATATGCTATGAACAATGTCAATGCCACCATTGGTCTTTGCCAGATGAAGCACATTGATGAGGTCATTGGAACCTACATCTCAAATGGTAGGTATTATGATGAGGTTCTTAAGGGTGTCCCGGGTGTTGAGCTTGTACGCTACAACAAAAATACAGAATGTTCTTACTGGCTCTATACCATGAAGGTGGAGCGTCGTGATGACTTCTGCCGCATGATGGAAGAGAATGGAATACTTGCCTCTCAGCTTCATCATCGTAGTGACACCCATAGCATTTTCAAGGAGTCTAAGCGTGTCCTTCCTGGTATGGAAGAATGGTACAACTCATTTGTTCACATCCCTTGCGGATGGTGGGTAGATGAAGAAACAAGAACTAAGATCGTAGAAACCATCAAGAAAGGCTGGTAAACATTTCCTTTATGGAGCTTGAGATAATCAAACACAGAGATATCCTCTTTCGGGATCTTCTTCGTGCTATTGCTGTGAAATCTATTGCTTGGCCATATCCATTGGAGAATCAGGTGAAATGGATCATAGATAATATTGATGACGAAGATGAGCATGTCTTTTTAAAAGATGGATTGAAAGATATAGCTTACATGAATCTTGTGAAAATTACCTTTTCCGCAAATGATACGGACTATATGGCATATGGGATAGGAAACGTTTGTGCTGCTGAAAAGGGAAAAGGTTATGGTCGAGAGTTGATGAACAGAGTAAATGATTATCTTAAAGAAAAAAAGAATTGCGGTCTTTTGTTCTGTAGAGATGCTCTTGTTCCATTCTATAAACTCTATGGTTGGAAAGAGGTGAAGCCTGATGTGTGCAAAGAACCCGTTTTAGCTGAAGGCATTCATGTGATGACTTATCTCGCACCGGAGAAGATAGTTAGTTTTAAATATCAAGGGAAAGAATTCTAATATGATTCCATTATTTAAGCCTTACATGCCAGAAGCATTACCCGAAGTGGATTCTATTCTACATTCGGGAGCATTAGCCTATGGCAAGTGGGGACATGAATTTGAAAAGAAATTAGGCGAGTATATAGGTAACAATCAAATACTCGCAACCAATAGTTTTAATGCTGCATATCAAGTGGCCATTACTACATTAGGCTTGCAGCCTGATGATGAGGTGATAGGATCTCCAATGACTTGTTTGGCCTCAAACCAACCCTTTGCCACACAGCATGTAAAGGTTATATGGGCAGATATTGAGCCTGACACAGGTGTGCTGGATGTGGAGGATGTTCGCAAGAAGATAACTCCTCGCACAAAAGCTATCATCGTTAACCATTTCTGTGGCTATGTTGGCTATGTGGATGAAATACTTGCGTTGGCAAAAGAAAAAGGGCTTTATGTCATAGAAGATGCCATTGAGGGTTTTGGATCTGAGTATAAAGGTAAGGAAGTGGGTAATATTGGTGCTGATGTTACGGTTTATTCATTCCAGACGGTTCGACTGCCCAATACTATCGATGGTGGAGCTGTTTCGTTCAAGGATAAGACACTTTATAATAAGGCCACTCTTGTGAGGGATTACGGCATCGACCGTCCAAGGTTCCGTGATGAATTAAAAGAGATTAGTCCACTTTGCGACATTGCGATTCCCGGATATGGAGCAACCCCTTCTGAAATTAATTCATATGTTGGCTGTTTGCAGATGGAGGTGATAGATGAACTATTGGAGAAGCAACAACAACAAGCTCGCAAATGGGATGTGCTTTTGGATGAGCCAGGAGTTAAGCCAGTAACTGTTATTCCTGATACGAAACCCAATTATTGGGTGTATGGCGTTCTGGCTGACAATAAAAGGGAATTCATGGAAGAATGGCGTAACAAAGGATATTATGCCTCAGGCGTGCATCTCCCTAACATCTATTATTCTGTTTTTGGCAAGCAGCCAGAATTGAAAGGTGTTCAAGAGTTTTATAGTAAGTATGTAGCACTACCTTGCGGGTGGTGGATTTAAGGATAGAATATGCCAGAACCAGCGGGTAAAGGTCTATTGAAGAATACGTTTATATTAAGCGTAGTCCAGGTCGTAAACATTGTCATCAAAGTCCTTCAGAATAAGGTGGCCGCAATATGTTTGGGTACTGCGGGCATGGGTATACTAGGCATTTTCAATAACACAATCCAACTTCTTATGACAGGCTGTGGGCTTGGCATACCACAGAGCGCGGTAAGGGATATAGCAGCGGCAGAAGGAAGTAATGATGATGAAAAGGTAAATAGAATTTATGCCATAACTACAAGAATAGTTTTATTCACCGGCTTATTTGGACTATTAACTACAGTTATCCTTTCCGGTTTCTTTAGTTCCCGTTTATTTGGAGATAAATCCTATACATTATCATTCATAATACTATCTGTAGTCGTTTTTCTACAGGTACTCTCTGAAGGCTACCTCGCGATTCTAAAAGGGAAGCAGAAGTTTGTTGATTTAGCGAAATGTACGATTACTGGCGCAGTTGTTGGCTTACTGATTACAGTCCCTGTTTATTGGTGGCTCAAAGAGTCTGGTATTATTCTGGCTCTGATTCTTATTGCATTAGCACAGTTTATTTATGTCAACATATTCGTAAGAAAATATAAGCCGTCAAAAATAAGAATACCATTACGGGAGTTATTCAAAGAGTCAGCACCTATGGTAAAAATGGGAATCTCCCTCATGATAGTTTCTTTCGTAGGTGTGGGTTTTAATCTGATTGTAGCAGGCATAATCAGACATGGAGGATCAATTAACGATGTTGGTATTTATAATGCTGGTGCAACCATATTAACTAGTTATTTTGGGGTTTTGATAACGGCCATGTCAACTGATTTTTATCCCCGTGTCTCAGCTGTGTATGACAATAATGATGAATTAAAGAATTTAGTAAATAGACAATGTATTCTCTGTTTGGCTCTGTTTTTTCCAATAGTTGTTTTATTCGTTTTCGCTGCTCCTTTTTTTATCTCATTTTTATATACGAATGATTTCATTGAGGCAATTGATTATACTGATTATGCAATGGTTGGAACCCTGTTGCTTTTGTGCTCAAATTTTTTAGGCATTATACTGCTGGCAAAGCAAAAGTCAAAAATCTTTTTGACATCAGTTTTCTCCCAGCGACTATTCTTGCTCATTGTTTATTACTTCTTTTACAATTGGTGGGGTATGCGTGGACTAGGTTATTCATACATAATGACAGGTCTTAGTGATATTATATTGATGTCAGTTATCATGAGGCATTTCTTTAAGATTACACTAGAGAAACACGTTTATATAATTCTTATGATAGAGTTGTCTGTTACTGTTTTATGTATGTGGTTAAAGACTATCGAAAACATATATTGTAAATATTCGGTGGGCCTCCTTGTTCTCGGTTCATCCATTGCATTTTGCATTATGGTATTAAAATTATATTTGGATATTGATATACGCGCTAGTGTTAAACAAATTTTAAATAGAATAAACAAATGAAGATTAAATCAATTTTGTCAAAGAGGGCATCAAACGACAAGGTGTATTCTGATTTGATTTACGAATGGGAGGATGATTATTCTGATGCTCTAAATGCCCCAATAGTTTCGCATTGCAAGGCAATTGATCGCCTTCAGAATGCTTTTTATATGATAGCTACTAAAATGCACTTGGATACGTGCTTACAAAAATTAGATAAGCTATTTATGCGAAACGATGAGAAGATTCTTGTTTTCACATTATATCCTAAAACATATTATTCTTCTTATTCGTCTTCTAACAAAATCCCGTTTATTATTGACTTTGATTATGGGGTCGATTTAAATACATTTTATAAGGTATACAGGAATTGTGAATTAGTCATTATCTCCAGTAGGGTGGCGTATGAATACCTATTAAGTAAGAGTTGTCCATTGAATATAAAGCATGTGCCTCTTTCCATTAAATCAAGCCTGACTATTAATCGATTAGATATCAAAGATAGGAAATATGATATTTTTATTGCTCGACAGAATCCTGTCCTAATGGACTATTTGAAGCAGTATGAAGTTAAACATCCTGAAGTTCATTATATTGTTAGAAAATGGGAAGATGGTGACTTGTATTCGGGGAATGCATATTATTCCAACAAAGAAGGGCGATTGGGCGAATTCTCTGATCGAAACGCTTATTTTGGTTTGCTGGCTAATTCTAAGGTGGCTTTTTATTCAACCACGGGTTCAGATACTCCAAACACACGTTTTATGAACCATGTTACACCTGCACTGCTAGAGTATTTAACTGCCGGTTGTCAGATAATGATACGTTGGTATGATACACCAGACTCCGATTTCTTTAGCTTACCAAGTTATTTTGAGAATGCTAAATCATATGAAGTTTTTGAAAGGCTACTGAATGAATATTTGACTACAGAGATCAATCCATTTGATAAGTGTGATGATTTCCTTAATAAATATGGATTTAACAGTCAATTTAAAATTTTTCAAGTAGCTATAAATAATTGATGGACAAAAGAGTTGATTACATTGATCTCGCAAAAGCAGTTGCTATCATCCTTGTAATAGTAGGTCATTGTTTCTGGCATGGCGTTATTCTCGATAGACTTATATATGCTTTTCATATGCCTCTTTTCTTTATAATATCAGGTTTCTTTGTAAAAGAGCTGAATTTTAAAGAGGGAGTTAAGAAATATTCTAAGGCATATTTAAAACCATACTTTTTAACATGTGCCATCATATTATTCGTAACGTTAATTTGTTGTTATAGAGATGGAAATAACTTATTAGAGACAATAAGGACGTGGCTTGTTACGACAATGTTTGCTAGCGGATGGAGTGGAGGCTCTGAATTATTCGCAACTATTCCGATGATTGGCCAAATATGGTTTCTAGTGGCTATTTTCTGGTCTTGTTTTTTATACTCGTTATTAAAGAAGTATGATTTGAAATGGCGTCTAATTATTACGTCGTTGCTTTTGCTATTTGGCAGTTTCTCTGTGAGATATATAAGATTGCCTTTTAGCCTTCAAGCAGGGATGGGAGGAATTTTCTTTCTGTGCGTTGGTGACATCATTAGGGAGAAAGATCTTGTACAGCGGTTTTTTGATCTGAAAATACAATATAAGACTATTCTTTCTCTATATTGTATCCTGATAGCAATAGCCATTGGTGGTGTAGGAGCAGTCACGTGCTCTTACGGTGGCAAGTTTATTCCGTTGGTTATCCCAATGTCCATCATTTCCTGTTTGGCAGTAATGTCTGTATGCAAAAAAATGAATATGGGGGGGGGGAAAATTGGAAGAAATACTTTATATATTTTAATAGGACATCAGTTGAGCTGGAATTTTGAGGATGTTTTTGGAATTAAAATGGCTTCAATTTCTTATGGAGCCGTAGATAATTTTGTAATTGAGGCAACAGTTCAGATTTCAACTGCTTTAATAATCGGATATTTTATAAAGAAATTAAGAATCATATGAAGTACTGTGTTATAGGAGCTGGAGTTTCCGGAATGAGCGTTGCTCAATTCTTGAAAGATAAGAACGGTGTGACTGTCTTTGAAAAGGAAGGCCAGCCAGGTGGACTAATTAAGTGCCGTAGGGTAAATGGAAGTCTTTTCCATACCTGTGGCGGTCATGTATTCAATTCAAAACGTCAGGATGTGCTTGACTGGTTCTGGTCTAAGTTTCAAAGAGAAGAGGAGTTTACAAAGACTGATCGTAACTCTTGCGTCTTCATGGATAGAAATGGGACGTCTCTGGAGTATGATAACATCCCGTATCCCATAGAGAATCATATGTATCTCTTTGATGAGGAGACACAGAAGGCTTTCTATGAAGATTTGGAGGAAATAGATAAAGTGAAAGGCCTTAATGCTAAATTCACCGACTATGACAGCTTCGGTAATTTCCTTCGTTGGCGTTTTGGCAAGACTCTATATAATCTTTATTTCCAGCCCTATAATGAAAAGGTCTGGCGTCGTGATTTGACCACAGTTCCTATGTCATGGATGGAAGGAAAGCTTCCTATGCCTACCACACAGGAAATGCGAGACAATAACGCCAATAAGGTTGAGGAGAAAGCATTTGTGCATTCCACTTTCTGGTACGAAAAGAAAGATGGCTCTCAGTATATTGCTGACAAACTGGCAGAGGGACTAGACATAAGATACAATGCTGACATTGATAGCCTTGAATATAAAGATGGTAAATGGCTAGTATGTGGTGAAGAGTTTGACAAGGTTGTATTCTGTGGCAATATCAAAGATATGGTCAAGATGATAAAGGGGGTGGATGTCGATGCATTTAAAGCACCCGTGGAGGCATTGGAATACCATGGTACAACATCCGTGTTCTGTGAGATTGATAAGAATCCATATTCTTGGATTTACCAACCATCACGTCGTCATGAAAGCCATCGTATTATCTGCACTGGCAATTTCTCGCTAACAAATAACGATGCATCAGTCCCAGAAGGTCGAATTACAGCAACCATTGAGTTTACGGACGAGATTAGTAAAGAGGATATTCTCGAGAATCTAAAGCGCATTCCTCTCAATCCCAAATATATTGACCACAAGTATAACAAATATACATATCCCATTCAGGATGCTAATACACGTGGGACGATTAAAGATTTGAAGGCTGCACTCGCACCAACTGGGTTCTTTTTCACAGGACGTTTTGCTGACTGGGAATATTATAATATGGATGTGGCAATGGGTGCTGCAATGGATTTATGTTCATTAATTTAAAAGTTTTATGTCATATTTATTAAGCATTGTTGTTCCTACAAAGGACCGGTATTTTTACCTTAAGCATCTTATACAGCTAGTTAAAGGTTTTAATTCAAAAGAGATAGAGTTGGTTATTCAAGATAATACTAAGGACAATATAGAATTATTGGATTATCTTAAAGATAATAGTTGGGATGGTTTGAAATATTCCCATATAGCAGAGCAGATGCCAGTTGCAGATAATTCCTCTTTGGCCATTTCTAATTCTTCTGGAAAATATGTCTGCGTTATTGGTGATGATGATGGTGTTTTGCCCAAGATTGTTGATGTTGTCAGTTATATGGAAACTAATGGAATAGATGCCCTTGTATCTTCTTCAGTCTTATATGATTGGCCAGACTTTACAGATAGCAGTATCTATCAACTTTCTTCAACAGTTCAATTTACAGAAGGGAAGGGGTCTTTTTTTGTTGTTAAACCTATGAAGGAGTTACAAAAGTGTATAAAATCCGGTATACGAGATATTTGTCAACTTCCCAAGGTTTATCAAGGAATCGTAAGTCGATCCTTACTCGATAAAGTTTTCGAAAGAACAGGTACTTTCTTCCCTGGTGGTTCACCTGATATGGCTAATGCTGTATCTCTTGCCCTTTTAAATCCCAAAATGTTTTTTTATGATTCACCTTTAATTATTTCCGGCCAATGTAGGACGGTAGGTGGCGGGGAACGACTACGTAAGCGAAGCGAATTACTAAAAATAACAGAGGTGCCATTTTTGCCACATAACATTGCAAAAACCTGGGATGATAGGCTTCCTCGTTATTGGTGTGCTGATACAATTTGGCCACAATCCGCTATTTCTGCATTCAAGGCCATGAACGAAGAACTGCCAACAATAAATTTTAATCAAATTATGGCAATCTTTCTATTTGACCATCCTTCTTATTATAATGAATGCAGAGATTATATAACAGATTATATTTCTTTTAGTTACTATTTTATTAAATGCTTCTTTGTAAAAGGTTTTCGTTATTTGTATTGGCACGTGTCATTTCTTCTCTCAGGGAAAAAAAAACGTGCTGGCGTATGTATCAAAAGGCAAATCTTCACCATAAATGAAGCGGTTTCATATTTGGTTTCAACAGATTCTCATGCAAAATCTAAATAAGTGATGTACGAGTTCAGCTTGCTTGATTTGATGCCATACATCATAATGACGGTACTTCTAACCGTTATTATGAGAAGTGAAGGTGCCCCGAAAAAAAAGGCAAGCGCATGTTTTATGCTGATGTTTGTTTTTTCTGCAATCAGGTATGGCATTGGATACGATTACTATGGCTATGTTCAGACTGTTCTTCATCAGGTGGAGGATTATAAACTGGCCAGACACGAACCGTTTTCTCGCGTGTTAGTTGAGATTGGATACCAAACGCACTATCAGATTTATTTTGTGCTATGCGCTTTTTTGACCCTTTTCCCTCTTTACAAAGCTTGTGTAAAACTATCAATAAACCCTGCATTCTCGTTGCTAATTTATTTTTTGTTCCCTAGATATTATCTTGAGAGTTTTTCTATTGTTCGAAATGCGATGTCATACTCCTTTGTCTTGTATGCTTTCGTTTTCTTGTACCATAAAAAAATGCTGTGGTCAGTGATTATGATGGTTTCTGCTGCGATGTTCCATAAGTCAGCAATAATAGGTGTGTTGATATATCCATTATACTATCTTCGAGCTGATCTTAAACTTAATGTCATCATTTACATAGCCTCATTTGTCGCATCTAATCTGATGATGGGTTTCATAGGTGACTTAACTAGTTTGCTACCTTTTTTGGATGTTGTGGAACACTATGCTGAATTCGCGAGAGATGAGGGCGGAACAATGACTTATATCATCAATTGTTTATGCGTATTCCATTTCTTCGTCTGGAAAAAACTGTCACGTCTGAATCCTGCGAATGAGAAATATCTTGTGTTCTTTAGTATAGGAGGTTGTATTTGGAATATTTTTTTACCGATTGATTCGACATTGGCTCTCCGCTTGTCGTCATTCTTTCAAATTTTCATTATATTCTTGGTACCCCAGTATAAGTATACTGTAAGTTTGGCGTATAAGAGAACGGTGGCATTATGCTCATACGGTTTCTTTGTGCTACTTTTCGCGTCCTATTTTTATATTAACGTCAGTTCTTATCTTAAGAAACCAGATAGAATGAGCAATCTTCCTTATCAAACAATTTTTTATCATAAGGATTACTCAAATTACATCTACTAATGACCCGCAGGCTTTTGTATTTTCTGTTACTATTGTTCACTTATACTTCTTGTGTTCCCGCACAACCTGTTGTGAACAAAGAAACGCTAGAAGGGAGTAGTGTGGCCGTTATTATCAAAAGGGTTGTAGATGATAGAAAACTGCAAGCTACTCAAGACGATGCTTTCAATGATGAGAACCTGGTTAGGCTATTATCTAAGATGAATAAAGAGGGCGGCTGGGATGATATAGATTACGATTCACAAGAGTCTGCTGCTTGGGAACCTCATTATCATTTAGACCGAGCATTAGTCCTTGCTATTGGGTATGTGAATGAGAAGAGCGAGTATTTTCATAATACAAATGTTGAAAAACGCATTGTTAAGTCTTTGGAACATTGGGCCAAGGTAAATGCTACTTGTACAAATTGGTGGTGGGGGATTATAGGAGAGCCCCAACGTCTTGGAATGCTATTGTTATTTGTGAAAGCAGGGGATGTGGTGTTGGAAAAAGATCTTGTTGATGTTCTTTTGAAAAGAATGCCAGATACGGATCCGTTGATTTATAGCGGAGCGAATCGATCAGATGTCGGTGTCGCCTTGCTTTATAAAGCGTTGTATACCGAAGATGAGGAAAGGCTAGCCGGAGCATTAGATGCCATTTATTCTGCGATAGAATATGGAGATGGTTATTCTTTTCAGATAGACGGTTCATATTTTGAGGCAGGTCCTCAACTCTATATTGGTGGATACGCTGAAGTTCTTTTGAGTAATATATTGCGTTATGCAGATTTTGCTAAGGGCACGGAATATGGGTTGGGTGAAGAACGGATTGAAATAATTTCAAATTACGTTAGAGGTGTTTATGCGAGTGCAATCCGGGGGCACGTAATGGCTTTTAATTGTCATGGACGTTCGGTAAGTCGAGAGAATCAGTTGGATAAGACTACCAGCGTAGAGTGGATTGAGAAATTGAAGGGAATTGATACCGAAAACGAAGAGGCGTATTCTGAAATGATGGAGCGGCTAAATGGTTTGAAATCATCAAGCAATGGAATCAAAGACAATGCATGCCACTATTATATTGGGGATTATACAACGCAGACTACTTCTGGATATAATATAACTCTGCGTACGCTATCTACCAGAACCAGGAGGGATGAATTGGAAAACGGCGAGAACTTGAAAGGCTACTTCGTATGTGATGGAAGTACGAACATAGTTCGCTCAGGTGAAGAGTATTTTAATATTATGCCGTTGTGGGATTGGTCTTATATTCCTGGAACAACTGCACCGGACATAACGGAAATCCCTCAAACTTATTTCATGCAAATGGGTGTATCAGAGTTTTGCGGAGGCGCAACGGATTCTAACAGTGCCGTTGTTGTGTTGGATTATTTTGATTCATATAAGGGGGTCAATACAGGTGGGAAGAAAGGTTATTTCTTATTTAATGATATGATGGTTTGTTTGGGCACCAACCTTCTCTCCGATAAGCCTTTTCATACTACTGTGAATCAGTGCTGGGCGACTTCAGGTAATACAATCTTTTCAAAGAGGGGCGAGCAAGTAACGATTGTGAATATAGTTGAGACTGAACAATTATTTAATGGCTCTCTGGACTGGTTAATTTATGATAATATTGGCTATTTCTTTCCTGGTGAACAGACTGTTAAATTAAAATCCGGTAGTAGGGAAGGATGTTGGTATGATATTAACCGAGGCTTTGGCTCTAAGGAAATTGTAAAAGGGAGTGTGTTTCAACTATCTTTAGAACATTGTAATGACAACACTTACCAATATGTTGTCAGTCCCAATGCGACAGCCAAGGATATGCAGGATTTGGCATCAGGGTATTTGATTGAGATTATTAGTAATACCAATGAGTTACAGGCAGTCTACCACAAGCGGGATAATAGGTGCGGTATGATATTTTATAAATCAGGGCAAGTTGACTTTGGGAAGGCAAGAATCGTTGTAGACCACCCATGTGTGATGCTGGTTGATGTTATGGATGGAAACAATTATGATGTCTATGTGACAGACCCAACACAGAAACTTTCTAGTTTAAAAGTTGCTATTGAATCTGCAGGCCAGAAATATGAACAGACTGTGTATTTTTCGGATGAACACAAAGGTAAGACAGAGCATGTGATATTTTCTTTCCCGTCATCAGTTGCTAGTCAGATTGGCATAATGAATGATGACGCCCATAGGTTCTATAATTTAACAGGCATAAGTTTGAAAGATCCCCTAAAAACAAAAGGACCTTACATTAAGGTTTTTGAGAAGAGGGTTGAAAAGGTGTTTAATATGAAGAGATAATTGTCATGTCAAAGAAAATTTCCGTTATCGTCCCGACATATAAACCACAGAAATATTTATGGGAATGCTTAGATTCACTTTGTAGTCAAAGCATGGCAGGAGGTGACTTTGAGGTTATAGTTGTATTGAATGGACCCAAAAAATATTATGAGTACAGTATATGCAAGTATATTCACGAGAACCCTCAAATATGTATCCGCTATTTTTATTCAGAGACTCCAGGAGTAAGCAACGCCAGAAATTTGGGATTAGACCATGCAGATGGAGAATATGTTGCATTTATTGACGATGACGATTATATATCAGAATCATATTTGTTAGAGTTGTATGAAAAATCTAATCGGGACACTATAGGTCTAGTTTATCCTTATGCTTTTAATGATGGGAATCCTGAAACACAACTTAAATATAGTATAACGGACGAGTATGAGAGATGTGTTGCAAAAGGGAAACAATCACACCTTAGACCGAAGAAGTTTTTTTCGGGACCTTGTATGAAACTAATACATCGGGATATTATAGGAGAACGAAGGTTTGATGTAAGGTTTAAGAATGGTGAAGATAGTTTATTCATGTTCCTCATTTCAGATAGGATGAAGTATGTAGATTTTACATCAAGGGATGCAATCTACTATCGAAGATTTAGGGAAAATAGC
>Ga0247610_10005129_pt1 | contig 13842 bp, 11 predicted proteins | sample 174DNAGHGhighgp2_FD_193483 | JGI IMG/M metagenome (GOLD analysis project Ga0247610, IMG submission 193483) | Sheep rumen microbial communities from Palmerston North, Manawatu-Wanganui, New Zealand - 1742 DNA GHGhigh gp2 | ecosystem: Host-associated > Mammals > Digestive system > Stomach > Rumen... | reverse complement strand
TTTAAAATATAAAGAAAGATTAGAAGAAAAATATATTGGAAAAACCATTGAAATTGTAAATATTATAAAACCAGAGCTTATTGGTGGTATGCAAGTTATTATTGATGATGAGGCATTAGATGCTTCTGTAATTCATACCCTTAATATGCTTAAAGAATCTATATAGGAGGGAACATGGCAAATATTAATTTATCAGAAATTTCTAGCTTAATTAAAGAACAAATTAAAGCTTATAAGCAAGATATTCAAACTGAAAATGTTGGACATGTTGTACAGGTTGGTGATGGTATTGCCTTAGTACATGGATTACAAAAGGCAATGTCAAGCGAACTATTATTATTCCCTAATGATGTATATGGTATGGTTCAAAATCTAGAAGAGGATACAGTAGGTGTTATTCTTTTAGGTGAATCATACAAGATTAAGGAAGGGGATTTAGTCAAGACTACAGGAAGAATCCTAGAAGTACCTGTAGGTGAGGCTTTTATTGGTCGTGTAATTAATCCACTTGGTCAGCCAATTGATGGTTTAGGACCAATTGAGGCTAATGGCGCAAGACCAATAGAAATGAAGGCTACTGGTGTAATGGATAGACAAAGTGTTTGCCAGCCATTACAAACTGGTATTAAGGTTTTGGATGCTTTAGTACCTATTGGTAGAGGACAAAGAGAATTAATTATTGGTGATAGACAAACTGGTAAGACATCTATTGCTGTAGATACAATTTTGAACCAAAAGGATCAGGATGTTATTTGTATTTATGTAGCAATTGGTCAAAAGGAGTCTACAGTTTCTAATGTATATGAAACATTAAAGGCTAATGATGCAATGAAGTATTCTATTATTGTTTCAGCATCTGCATCTAATCCAGCACCAATGCTATATTTAGCACCATATTCTGGTGTTACACTAGCTGAATATTTTATGTTCCAGGGCAAGGATGTATTAATCGTTTATGATGATTTATCTAAGCACGCTGTAGCATATCGTGAAATGTCACTATTATTACATAGACCACCAGGAAGAGAAGCCTTCCCAGGTGATGTATTCTATCTACATTCAAGATTACTTGAAAGAGCAGCTAAGCTAAATGATGAATTAGGTGGAGGTTCTATTACTGCACTTCCTATTATTGAAACTCAGGCTGGTGATATTTCAGCATATATTCCAACAAATGTTATTTCCATCACAGATGGTCAAATTTTCTTACAATCTGATTATTTCTACAAAGGTATTAGACCTGCCATTAACGCTGGTTTATCTGTATCTCGTGTAGGTGGTGCAGCACAAACTAAGGCAGTTAAAAAGGTTTCTGGTACACTTCGTTTGGACTTAGCATCTTACCATGAGCTTGAATCATTCACTCAGTTTGGTTCGGATCTTGATGCAGTTACTAAGGCTAAGCTAGATAGAGGTAAGAGAACTCAAGAGGTTTTAAAGCAAGACCTACATAAGACATTAAAAATGGAAGAAGAAACCATGATTTTATATGCATTAACTCATGGCTTCTTAGATAATATTGAGGTTGAAGCATTAGCTAGATATGAACAAGCATTATATCTTGATATGAAAACCTCAAAAGAGGGTAAGGCTTTATCTGAAACATTACGTTTAACTAAGACATTACCTGATACAGCCAAGATGGATAGCTACTTAACTGAATTTAATAAGAAATTTATGTAAGGAGAAATCTTATGGGAAACTCTTTACGTGAAGTTAAAACTAAAATTAATTCTACAAAGAGTACAGCTCAAATTACAAAGGCAATGCATACTGTTTCTAAAACAAAGGTAAAAAAGGCTGAAAAGACTTATAAATCCTATAAGGACTTTATGGAGCGAATTGCTAATGTTGTAAGGGATGTTTTATCTAAAGCAGATGAAGATTTTGTTCATCCTTTATTGAAGGAAAGAGTTATTAAAAAGACTGCATACTTTATTATTACTTCTGATAGAGGATTAGCTGGAGGATATAATTCTTCAGTTGAAAAAGCATTAGAAGAAAGAATAAAGGAAACACATAAGTCTAATGATGAATTCATTACTGCAGCAGTTGGTAAAAAGGGTCACTATTTCTTAAAGAAAAAGGGATATCCAATGCTAAGAAATGAACCAACCTATGTAAGAGATGATGTATTATTTGTGGATATAGCACCACTTGCGAAAGCATTTGTGGATTTATATTTAGAAGAAGAAATCGATAAGCTAGTGATTGTGTATAACCATTATGTAAATAGTATTACACAAGAGGTAGCCTTTGAAGAGCTTCTTCCAATTAGAAAAATAGATACAAAAGAAGCACAAACAGAATTTATCTATGAGACCGGATTAGAAAAGACAATGGATTTGATTTTACCAATGTATATTCAAGATATTGTCTATGGTATTATTTTGGATGCGAAAACTGCAGAGCATTCCGCTAGAATGAATGCAATGAAAAATGCAACTGATAATGCTGAAGAAATCATTGATAAGCTTCAATTGTTATACAATAGAGCTCGTCAAAGTGTCGTTACAAATGAGTTAATCGACATTGTTGGTGGAGCAAATCAGGTAGGAGGCGATAATTAATGAATGGTCATATTGTTGAGGTTAAAGGACCAGTAGTAGATGTTTTATTCGAAAAGGGACAATTACCAGCAATTAACGAAGCATTAACTATTGATGTTGATAAGGAAAAGAATAATGGTATTGGTATTCACCTTACTATTGAGGTTGCCCTACATATTGGAAATAATAAGGTTAGATGTATTGCGATGGACTCTACAGATGGCTTAGCCCGTGGTATGGAGGTTGTTGCAACAGGAAACCCTATTATGGTACCAGTTGGTGAGGCTACATTAGGTAGAGTATTTAACGTACTTGGTGAGCCTATCGATAGAAAGGGAGAAATTAAAGACGCTAAGAAAATGCCAATCCATAGAGAAGCTCCAAAGCTAGATGAATTATCTAGTAATGTTGAAATCTTTGAAACTGGTATTAAGGTTATCGACTTACTTGCTCCTTATATTAAGGGTGGTAAGATTGGTCTTTTCGGTGGTGCCGGTGTAGGTAAAACCGTATTAATTCAGGAATTAATTCACAACGTTGCGCAAGAGCATGGTGGTATTTCTGTATTTGCCGGTGTAGGAGAAAGAACTCGTGAAGGTAATGATTTATACCACGAAATGACAGAGTCAGGAGTTATTTCAAAGACTTCCATGGTCTTTGGTCAAATGAATGAACCACCAGGAGCACGTATGAGAGTTGCTCTAACTGGTTTAACAATGGCTGAGCATTTCCGTGATGTGGAGCATCAGGATGTATTATTATTTATTGATAATATCTTCCGTTTCACTCAGGCCGGATCTGAGGTATCTGCTTTACTTGGACGTGTCCCAAGTGCGGTAGGTTACCAGCCAACACTAGCTACAGAAATGGGTAAGCTACAGGAACGTATTACATCTACAAAGGATGGATCTATTACATCTATTCAGGCTGTATACGTACCTGCAGATGACTACACAGACCCAGCTCCAGCTACAACATTTACACACCTAGATGCAACAACAAATCTATCTCGTAAGCTAGCAGAGGAGGGTATTTATCCTGCGGTAGACCCACTAGCATCTACATCTCGTGCATTACAGCCTTCAATCGTAGGTGAGGAGCATTATGAGGTTGCAAGACGTGTTCAGCAAATCATTCAAAGATATAATGAATTGCTAGATATTATTGCAATTTTAGGTATGGATGAATTATCTGATGAGGATAAGCTAGTTGTATTACGTGCAAGACGTATTAAACTATTCTTATCACAAAATACCTTCATTGGTGGCCAATTTACTGGTATTCCAGGTGTATATGTAAAGGTATCTGATACAGTAAGAGGCTTCAAGGAAATCCTTGATGGTATGCATGATGACTTACCAGAAGAAGCATTCCGTATGGTTGGTACAATCGAGGATGCTATTAAGAAGGCAAAGGAATTAACAAAATAATGAAGATTATTGTTTCAACTCATCAGGGTGTTTTGTACAATGAAGAAATAGATTATGTTGTGGTTCATAGTGATACAGATGGTGAATATGCAGTTATGGCAGATCACTTACCTGTAATGAGTGTAATGGATACTGGCTATGTGAAGCTAGTTCGTGGTAATGATGAATTCTTTGTTGTATTGCAAAGTGCTATTTTTGAATTCAAGGATAATCTAGCACAGGTATTAGTACAAGAGGCTATGATTGGTCGCAGTGCTGAATCTGCAAAGGAACATTTGCTAGAGGCTAGAAGAGAAAGAATGGATAAGAATAGACAAGAATCTACAGACTTTACCCAAATGGAAAAGGAACTAAGAGAAAATATAAAAAAATCAGGGGCAGGAAGCCTATGATTTTAGAAATCAATGTTTATGGCATTATCTATACTTGTGTATTTTTAGTAATCTTTGTATTAGCATATATTACAATACTATATACGAATTTAGAAAAGTTATTTAAACAAGGCAGTGTATGGGCAATTCGTGTTGCTCAGGTACTAATTAGTATTGCAATTGCTTACCTAGTAACTCAAGGTATTATGGGTTTAGTATCGAACACACAATTTTAAAGAAGCTTAAAAAGACCGCTCAGACGGTCTTTTCATTTTTTTGACATATCGAACATAATTGAATTGTTTGTATGAAATAATACAGTTATAATAAAAAATAGAAGCAATCGATTTTGAAAGGAGAATATTATGACTGTTACAAAGAAAGCAGTAAGCATTGGCAATTTGCCAAAAAATGATGTTTCTAAAGATTTAAAGAAAGGAGGATCTTTAAAGCCAGTTACTGAGATTAAACGTATTGTTGTAAAAACAAGAGTTTCTTTTGAAAATGGTGCTGGTACAGACAATGATGTTTTTATAGAATTTAATAGAAGTAAGTATTTACTAGATACCCTTCATATAAATGATTTTGAACGAGGCGATGAAAGATCTTATACCATTACCTTAAATAGCCCAGTTTCATTAATTGAGTTAGATTCAGTTTCCATAATGAAAGAGCCACGTAGTGATGATTTGCATATGTATTCTGTAGAAGTATATGATGCCGATAGTGGAGTTTTACTTGCAAAGAGTATGAATGATTTTATTCTAACTAAACATAAACTAAGTGAAAATCTTCTTATTTCTAAACCAAAAGCGCCAACAGAAGAAACTGTTAGATATAATGGATTATATATGGTTTATAAAACAGCCCCAACTAGAGATAAATCCACACTACAAATAGAAGCCCTTCATTTCCATAAACCAGTTGTCCTAGCTAGTGTAGTTGGTAGTGCTTCAGCTACACTTGGTCCTGTTGGTAAACACTTTTATGGAGTAACTTATATACCACTTTTCTTTGAATATACTGGTGAGTGTTCATTACACTATAAGTTTGAAAAATTCAATACACTATATGATGTTACCTTCTATACTCTAGATGGTTTTAAGTTCTATAAAAGAGCTGAAAACTTATGGCCAGGAAATCAAACTCCAATTACCTTCACAGGTCCAATAATGGAAGATACCAAAACTCAAAAGCTAGCTGTCATTATTAAAACGGCAAATGTTCAATATGCAGGTGTAGATGGTAAGGTTACATTTGAAACATGCTTTAAGGATGGCAGTGTAAATTCTAAGGTTATTGATGCTGGATTTATTAATGATTTTGAAAGAAATGATTTTGATGTTTGTGTGGTTGAATTTTCTTCCCCAATCGATACAAGAAACATTTCAAAATTCAATCTTAAGGTAAATCCGAATGTTAGATCAGATAGATGGGCCATTGATTTTGTTTCAGTTATTGATTTAGAATCAAAAGAGACTCTTGCTTATTATAAAGGTAATGGCCCTACATTACTTCAAAAGGGTGGATCTTTATCAATTAATCGATAATAATCGATAAAAAAAGACTCTAGATTTCAACTAGAATCTTTGTATCCTCTAAATAGGTTAAGGAATCAGCATTGATATTATATTTATATAAATCTTTTTTAAAATCTTCAATTCTATCCTTATCAACTGTTAGAGTTAAGATAATATCTGATTGAAAAGATGTGTCGATTATCTTTATATAATTGAATACCTTTAATAATGTATTATAGGCTGTATAAGAAATCGTTAAAGCAAATTTTGCTTGAAGCTTCATTTCACAAAATGAAGCTTTTTTTAATGCTTCAGAAACAGAAGAGGAATAGGCTCTAATTAAACCACCTGCCCCCAGCAAGATACCACCAAAATATCTTGTAGTTACTGCTAATATATTGGTAAGATTGTTTTTCTTTAATACATCAAGCATCGGCATTCCTGCAGTTTTTTGGGGTTCTCCATCATCTGATGATTTTTGTATTTCCATATTATCTCCAAGAATATATGCATAACAATTATGCTTTGCATCATAATGCTTTTTCCTAATTTGAGTTAATAGTTCATTGACTTCATCTGTATTATTTACTCTAAATAATCTTGTGATAAATTCTGATTTTTGTATAACAATTGTATTTTCTACTGTTTCTTTTATAAGCATAATATCACCAAGCCTATTATATAATATTTTCAAACAAAAAGATATTATGATATAATAAAAGATAGGTGGTATTGTGTTATTTGAGTATGGAAAAGAAATATTAAAACAAATAAATAAAGAAGGCTTCAAAGCTTATTTTGTTGGTGGATGTGTAAGGGATTATTTATTGCATCAAGAGGTAAATGATATAGATATTACAACGAATATGCCACTAGATAAAATAAAAGAAATATTTGAAGTTTTAGATAATGGGTCTAACTATTTAAGTGTGACAATCATTTATAAGGGATACTACTTTGAGATTACAAATTTTAGGAAGGATATAGAATATAGTGATCACCGCCATCCTAAGGTAATTTATACAGATAGTATTTATGAGGATTCCTTAAGAAGGGATTATACAATTAATGCCTTATATATGGATGAATTTGGCAAAATTCTTGATTTTCATGATGGGATTAAGGATTTAGAGGGCAAGGAATTAAAAATGATAGGAGACCCTTTTTTAAGGTTTACTGAGGATTCTTTAAGAATTCTTAGAGGATTATATTTTGCATCTAAATTAGATTTTAATATTGAACAGAATACCTTATTCGCAATGATTGATAAAAAGCGCCTATTAGCTTCTTTATCAGAAGAAAGATTATACCAATATTTTATAAAAATACTATATGCGAAAAATAGAAGTGGAATTATTTATATCAATGAATATGATATATTCCAATATATTCCTAAATTTAAAAGATGGTTAAATATTGTTAATCCATCCATGAAGGAAAAAGATTTACTTTATTACTATTATTTAAAAACGAAGGATTTTCCTATTATGGTTTCAAATATTGTTATAAGAAAAGCGAAAAAATTAGAGGTGCTTTTAAAAAGCTTAGATTCTTATACATTATATGAAAATAAAAGCTTATATTTTGAATTTAAAGATATACTATTTCATTATGGCTGTGATATAATAGGTGCGGACAAAAGAGTTAATGAATTTATCATTAATAATGATAAAGAGTTAGCCCTTAGTAAAGAAGAAATAGCAAACCTATATGAGGGTAAAAATAAAAGCTATATGATAGAGCTTGTTAAAGAAGCCATATTAAATGGTAAGATAAAAAACACGAAAGAAGAAATTCTTAAATTGTTAGGAGTAAATAAAGATGTTTAAAGGAATGAAAGCTTATATTGATTCATATGAATTAATATCTATTTTAGTTGAAAAAAGTCTATGCTATCCTATCAAGGTATTTTATTTAGTTGATGGTGATCAAAAGAAAAAGCTAGAATATCTAGATTTAGCTGAGGATTGCCAGGAATTTTATAAATACCGTATGAGATTTGATTATACAATTGAATTAAATAAGGAATACATTATTGAAGATGAAAGTGGTAATCGTTGTTTTTTAAGAAGTGGTTCGATTATTAGAAGTAAGGAATTTGAAAGACAATTTGCCTATGATGGTCCTTTAGGAGTTGAATATCATAAGGAATATTCCATCTTTAGATGCTGGAGCCCTGTTGCTAAAAAGCTAATGGTTGAGCTATATAAGGGTACAGGTAAGGAGCGTTATGACTTTACTTATGTAAATAGAGGCTTATGGGAATGTGTAGTTGAGGGCGATTTAGATGGTGTTGGATACCTATATTTCGTTAAGGTTAACGAAAGATTACAAGCATTACTAGACCCATATGCGATTGCATCTGCTGAAAATGAAAAATACAACTATGTTGTTAATCCAGATAAATTTTATAAGATGAAGTATCCAATTCCTGAATTTTCAGGAAGATATACAGATGCGATTATTTATGAGGCATCTGTAAGAGATTTTACAAATCAATTAAAATCTGAAAACTGTGGTACATTCTTAGGACTTGTTGAAAACAACCCAACAGAAAAGGGACCTACTGGACTAGACTATATTAAATCCCTTGGAATTACACATTTACAGCTACTTCCAACTTATGACTTTGGTGGGGTGGATGATGTAGATAAGGATTCAAGGTATAACTGGGGCTATAACCCAGATCAATATATGGTACCATGTGGATGGTATTCTAAGCATCCTGAAGATCCATATAGTAGAATTAATGAACTTTTAGAATTAATTGATGAATGTCATAAACGAGGAATTCGTGTGATTATGGATGTGGTATTTAACCATGTTTATCACTGGAAATCCTTTGGTTTTGAAAAGCTAGTACCCGGATATCCATATCGTGTAAATTTAGATGCATCTGTAAATAATGCATCTGGATGTGGTAATACTATGGCTACAGAAAGATATATGATTTCAAGATTTGTTAGAGATACATTATCTTATTATGCAAAAACATATTCTGTATCCGGATTTAGATTTGATTTAATGGGTTTATTAGATATTAACACCCTAAATTTAGCACATGATGATTTGATTAAGATTAATCCTACAATTATGCTATATGGTGAGGGATGGAATATGGATAACCCATTACCAGATGAATTTAGACCACATATGTATAATCATAAGAAGACTCCAGGCTATGCATTCTTTAATGATAGATATAGAGATTATGTTAGAGGATCTCAGTGGGATAGAACTCCAGGATACGCCTTTGGTAGTGGTAAATCTTTATATGATTTACATAAGCTTGTGACTGGTTCTTGTTTAGATTATTATAAATTTGATGAGCCACAACAAACTATAAATTATGTTGAATGTCATGATAATTATACCTTCTATGATTTTGGATATTATGCAATTAGCCAAAGTGATGAGGATGTAAGAAATGCCGCAAGATTAGCATTAGAATTAATTTTAATTTCTGTAGGTGTTCCTTTTATTCACGCAGGTCAAGAGTTTTTCAGAACAAAGCGTGGTGTAGAAAATGCTTATAATTCATCAGACTATATCAATATGATTGATTATAGAAGAAGAGATGAATATATAGATAATGTCAATGTAATTCGTGATTTAATTCAAATTCGTAAGGAATATGAATGCTTTAGAATTTCAACTAAAGAAGAAATCATTGATAGAGTTCATATCCTAGATGGAGTAGTAACTCCACATACTTCTGGTTTATTTGTTGAAAATGATGGCTTTGTATTATATGTTATTACAAAGAACGACAATGAAGACTTTAAGGTAAATGTCGGAAAATCCGAAATGATATTTGATGGTTTTGGCAAGTGTAGTATTGTTAATACTGAATTTACATTGCAAAAGCCAGGTGTTTATATCATTAGAAAGGACAGATAATGTTATTTATTGGTAAGATTTCTCAGATGAATACATCTGATGGAAGAATTAATTTATTAGTAATTGATAAGAATGAAAATCAATTAAATCTTAAAATTAAATCAGATGAAAAGATCCTACTAGGTCATGTTTATGCATTTGAGTATGAAAAACAAGAAGGAGAAAGAGTATCCTATCTTGTTAAAAGCTATCAAGAGGTTGAAGAGCTTCCTCTTACATTAATGGATGAAACATTAAGAGATTTTTATAAATCTAGCCCAATTTCTTTAGAAAATAGTGAAGAAGAAATTACAAGCTATATTTCTAAGATTGATAATAAAATTGTAAGAGAAATTACTGAATTTTTAGTATTCCATTATCATGATAAATTCTATACATATCCTGCCGCTACTAAAATGCATCATGCATATATTGGTGGCTTAGCTTATCACTGTATTGGTATGCTTCATATGGCAGATGGATTTATATTAAATTATCCATACTTAAATAAGGATTATATTTATGCAGGTATTATTTTACATGATATTGGTAAAACAAGTGAATTAACAGGTAGAGTAGATACTTCCTATTCACTTGAGGGTCAATTGCTAGGGCATTTGGTTTTAGGCGCAATGGAAATTGAAAAGGCTGCAGAAAAGCTAGGATATTTAGGTACAAAGGAAGTTTTATATTTAGAGCATATGCTAGTATCTCATCATGGACTTCCTCAATTTGGGGCAGCTAAAAAGCCTCTAACCGCAGAAGCGTTATGCTTGTGGCAAATTGATACAATTGATTCTAAATTTAGAGTACTTGGTGAGGAATTAGCTAAAACTGAAAGTAATTCCTATACAGAATCTATTGGTGTATTAGATAAAACAAAGATTTGGAAGATTTAAGGATGGCGACACATCCTTTTTCTTTTTTAAAATAGATATATTTTAAACAAAATAACAAGTCACTTATTTGGTATTTTGTTTGATTTGCTCTCTTGCTTAATCAAAAACTTAAACGTATAATAAGTATACAGGAACGATTCGAGGTATTGTTATATGTATAAAATGATTATGATTGATGATGAGATAGAAGCGAGAAATCGTGTAGAGAACATACTAGATTTTGAGACACTTGGCTTTGAGGTATGTGGTCTATATGAAAATGCCCTAGATGCCCTAGATTACATTGAATTATATAAGGATGTAGATTTAGTGGTTACAGATATCAAAATGCCATTTATGGATGGATTACAGCTATCGATGTTACTTCATGAGAAATATCCTTTAATCAAGGTTATAATTATTACAGGCTTTGATGAATTTGATTATGCAAAGAAGGCACTAGAATGTGGAGTTATTGGCTATGTAATGAAGCCTGTGACTAGTGAAGATTTTAGTGAGATATTAAAAAAATCAAAAAGTATTTTAGATGAAGAAAAAACTCTATACAATAACATATCTGAGCTTGAGAATTATAAAATTCAAAGTAAAGAATATTTTACTGCATCTACACTAGATATTTTAATTAAGGAGCCAATAAGTGATTATGTATTAGAATCTATTGGCTTTTTAGACTTGGATTTTTCCTATAAGTATTATTTAGTATTAACTATGTTATTAAAGGATAAAAAAACCTTAGATGAATTAGAATATTATGAAACCGCCTTAAAGAAGGTTATTACAGAAACTTTAGATAATGAATGTGTATCTGAAAAGTTTATGCATAAGAATAAGTTTGTTATTATTTTAAAGAGTAATGAGCATTTTAATATTAGAAGAATTGATATTCTAATTAATGAGATTTTATTAAAGATGAATAAGTATTATTCTTGTAGCTTATATGTAGGTGTATCAAAAGAGGGTGAAGGTATAGAGTCTATATCTATTTTATATCACCAATCAAATCATGCCCTTATGCATAAGAATTTACTTGAGATGAATTCTGTATATTATTATTCAACTATCTCTAAAAATAAGCTACAGCCTAAGCTTGAGGAGGATTTTTTAAATAATTTAAGATTCTTTATTCGTTATAAATCAATGGATCGAATTGAAGAGGAATTAAAAAGAATTCATGATGAATTTATTAAGATAAACAATATTAGTCAAAGGAATTATTTATTACTAGATTTTTCTATTTCACTTATGAAGTGCTGTTCTAATCCTGATCAATTAACTGAATTATATGGTGATTTATATGACCATTTACAATCATTTAAGATTTCAGATGAGCTATTTGATGAAATCTTAAAGATTATTAAAGATATCAGAAATATTAATGATGAGGCATTGAAGACTGGTTTTTCATCTACTGTTAATGAGATTTTATTATATATTCAAAATAATTATTCAAATCCAGAGATTAATTTAAATACATTGGCTGAGGAAATGGATTTAAGTGTTTCCTATATTTGTGCAATTTTAAAGAAGGAAAGAAATGAAACATTTGTTAAGATTTTAACAGATACAAGAATGAATAAGGCAAAGGAATTATTACAAAATAAAGAAAATAAGATTATTGATATTGCCGAAAGAGTTGGATTCTTTGAGCCTTATTATTTCTCTCATACCTTTAAGAAGGCTACTGGATATTCCCCAAAGGAGTATAGAAGTCTATGTCTAAAAGAAGAATAAGCTTTCGTAGCTTAAAATTCACAATTATCAGCGCGATTGTATTTAGTGTTTTAGTATTTGCGATTGCTATTTTGGTTGGAGATATTTCTATTAACAATTCAAGAACTAAACAAGAAGCCAAAAATTCCGCTACTGAAATAGGAAATCAGGTTGTATTAAATTATGAAAACTATTTAAATTCAATGTTTAATACGATTACCTATTTGGAAGTAGAACTTATGAATAATAGTGATCCTGATGTCATTCAAAATAGATTTAATGTTATTCAAAAATCAAGAAACGATATTGTTAATGTCATTTTGTGTAATACAGAAGGAGAAACGATGATATCTACTGGATTTTCACGTCATTCATCTCCAAAAGACATTAAAAGAGTTTATTCATCCTCATCAAAATATGCATTTTCATCACCCTATATGATTGATGGAGAATATAAGATTTTAGTAGGTAAAACGATTATGCATAGTGTTGGTGGTGGATTTCATAATGGTATTTTGCTAGTTGAATATAATTTTCAGACCCTAGTTAACATCTCTAAAAGCACAAATTTGGGTGAAGGTGGAGCCTTATATATACTAGATTCTAATTACGAGATGATTTATTCTATGCAAAATGAAACATCTCCAAATTTAAGAGATGCTCAACTTAAATGTATCGAAAGTCTTATTATTGGAAATGATATTTTAAGGGATAATAATTCAAACTATTCTATTTATGTTCAAACGCTAACCAATACTAGATGGAAGATTGCGATATGCTCAAACGTATCTGCATCCTTCCAATCCCAATTAATTTATGATTTATCCTTAGTTGCAGTATCAATCGTTATTTTGATTTTAGCGATAGTTGTTGCATCCTGGATATCTAGAAGAGTTACAACACCAATTGGTGTATTAGAAGAATCTATGAAGAAACTTGAGGATGGAGATTTTGATGTTGTATCTATTATCGATGAGAAACATTCTCAAGTTGAAATTGTTAGATTAAATAAAAACTTCAACCAAATGATTATCCAAATTAGAAAACTAATGGATAAGGTAGTTGAAGAACAAACCGCTCAAAGAAAGAGTGAGCTTAAGGCATTACAAAATCAAATCAATCCACATTTCTTATATAATACCTTGGATTCTATTGTGTTTATGGCTGAATCGAATCGTGTGGCTGAGGTTAAAACGATGGTAGTTGCCCTAGCTAAATTCTTTAGAATATCTATTTCTAAGGGTAAGCCAATTATTACAGTTAGAGAAGAGCTTGAGCATGTTAAAAATTATATGATTATTGAAAGTATTCGTTATAAGGATACTTTCACATTCACGATTGATTGTGACCCTGATTGCGAGGAATGTCTTGCTATGAAATTAATGCTACAGCCATTTGTTGAAAATTCAATATACCATGGTTTAAAGAATTTGGAATCTGAAGGTAAGATTCATATTAAAGTTTATAAGAAAGATGACTTTATT
>Ga0247610_10005127_pt1 | contig 13846 bp, 12 predicted proteins | sample 174DNAGHGhighgp2_FD_193483 | JGI IMG/M metagenome (GOLD analysis project Ga0247610, IMG submission 193483) | Sheep rumen microbial communities from Palmerston North, Manawatu-Wanganui, New Zealand - 1742 DNA GHGhigh gp2 | ecosystem: Host-associated > Mammals > Digestive system > Stomach > Rumen... | reverse complement strand
GACACAAGCCTGTAGTGAAAATCGAGATTAGTTGTTTGTCAATGAAAGAGCCATACGAAATCAAACGTATCTCTTCTTTGATTTCCGATGTCTTTGGTGATGATGATGGGGACACGGTATCAAATATTGCCACCATATCACCTTCACGGACATTTCTTGAAAAAGCCTTCTTGCTGAATGAGGAGTATCAGCGAAGAAATCCAAGAACACTTCGCATGAGTCGGCACTTATATGATTTGGAGAAATTGATGGATACCGATTACGCAAAGTCGGCTTTGCAGAATATGTCACTATACATAGAAATTGTTGAACATCGGAAGAAGTTCTATCATGTTGGAGGTGTTGACTATTCACTTGACATGCCAAATATGATTTCTTTCTGTCCTTCAGGTGAAATACTCAATCGATTCCGAAGTGACTACGAAAACATGAAGTCGAGTTTCATTTACGGCAATCCTTTGGACTTTGATTTGTTAATCAAGCGACTTGAAGAATTGCAAGTTAGATTTAGGCGCTTACCATTTCTTCTTTTTATTTGTAACATGTAGGTAGTACTCATAAAATCTTGTTTTTATGAATACTGATGATTATGCTCCTGAAATAAAAAGACTGATCCAGGAGTTTGTGAATGATTACCTCCGCTCACCTGAGTTCCGGCAACAGTTGGAAAGCATCATGTGTGAGGAGGAGAAGTACCTGACCCGGGAGGAACTGTGCCGCTATGTACGGCTCTCCCTCTCTACTCTGTGGCGTATTGAGAAGAGGCAAGCCATCCCCCACACCATGGTGGGAGGAAGGAAGCTCTATGCGAAAAAGGAAGTCGACAGGTTGATCGCCGAAGGTAGGTTGTCACTGTACAGCCCCAAAGACTCTGTTGTCGCCAAAAGACACTTGTCGCATTGTTCAACCCTCAAACAAGAAGCATCATGAGTTTCAATACGATTTCCATAGAACAACTTCTGCAGACCCCGGTCTGCATGATGACAGGAGAGCAACTGGCTTTCCTGATGAACAACCTGTCTTTTCTCTCCGAGAGGAAGGAAAGCACCTCTCCAGTTCCAACACCCGACCGGAAACTTGCCTATGGCATCAAGGGCATCGCTGAGACCTTCGGCTGCAGCATCCCCACGGCCAACCGCATCAAGAAGAGCGGCATCATCGACAAGGCCATCACCCAAGTCGGAAGAAAGATTGTCGTCGACGTGGAACAGGCTCTTCAGCTTGCCCATGGCTACTGTAAATCCAACCCAACCAATTCCTAATCGCAACAGTCATGGACAAGAATTCAAAATCAACCCTTCCGTCCACATCTTCATCAGAACGGACGGAAGGGAAAGAAAAATCCAAGATCAACCGTGAAAGCATCTTGAAGAGCCTGGAATCCTTGCTCCAGGACGAACAAACTGGTAGGGATGTTCCTCTCAACGCTGGCATGCTTGAAATAGTGGACGCCAACTTGGCTATGGAAAGAGCCAGTATGTGCCAGAATCCCAAACCGCTTTTTCGACCCTTTCTGGTATGAAGGGGAGATAGGATGCCTGTTCGCTGACTCCAATGTGGGCAAGAGCATCCTCGCCATGCAGATAGCGGCGGACATTGCCAAGGAGCAGCGCGTACTCTATTTCGACTTCGAGTTGTCAGAGAAGCAGTTCCAGCTGAGATACACTGACGAAAACGGAAAACTCTACCGCTTTCCCGACAAGCTCTTCCGCGTGACCATCAATCCCGACCTGCTTGGTGCCCTTTCCGTTCCCTTTGAGGAGGCAGTCATGGGCAGCATTGAGGAGGCTGCCATCAGCACCGAATCCAAGGTGCTTGTCATAGACAACATCTCCATCCTATGCATGCAGACAGAAAAAGGTGAGGATGCGGCGGCTCTTGTTAGGAGGCTCAGGGAACTTAGAGCAAAACACGGGTTCTCCATCCTCATCATCGCACATACGCCCAAGCGCAATATGTGCAACCCCATCACGCAGAACGACCTCGCAGGGTCGAAGAAGCTGTTCAATTTCATAGACAGTTGTTTCGCCGTCGGGAAAAGCGTGGTAGGTTCAAACATCCGCTATGTCAAGCAGATTAAGGTGAGGAACAGTGAGGAGCGACATAGCACCGACAACGTGCAGGTTTACAGCATCGACAAAATCGGTCCGTTGCTTTGCTTCGTCTATCTCGAAAACTCTCCCGAAAGTATGCATTTGAGGACAGCGGACAAGGAGGAATTGGACGGCGAGGTTCTACGCCTCTCCAGTGAAGGAAAATCGATGAGGGAAATTGCAAGCATAACCGGAAAGTCGAAAAGCTCTGTCCACCGCATCATCCAAGATGCAGCCCGTAAAGGAACTGTCCCAAACGGACAGATGGGACATACGGGACAAATGGGACAGAAAGAATCTTTTCCTCCGTCCCAAGTGTCCCAAGTGTCCCCTGCGTCCCGTTGTCCCGATGGGACAGGGACTAAAGGGAAAGAACAAACAGAAGGGGAAAAAAGTGCTCTGCCAACGACAGACGAGCAGGATGTTGAGGTGAGGATAGACCTTGAAGAGTTGAGGAATGACCCCCTCCGGAAAAAGTTTTTCTCGGATGAAGAGCCCCCATTTTAATGGGGTTATAGCGCACTAGGACCCCTGAAGGAGTCCATGCGCAAGGGAACATATTTCCCTTGACCCTTTCGGGGGATTCCCCTCGACCCCTTTTCTTTTTCCCTTATGTTCTACAACAAACAATGTTTTACACAAAAAGTATTATCATGGCAAGAATCAGCAGCATACATATCTGTCCCCTCAAACCCTCCGCGATGTTCCACAACGACAGACGGAAGGATATGCCACATGTGAGGGGCGACCTGACCCATCTCAACGAGAAATGGGAGAATCCCCTGTATGAGGAGAAAAGCATCGGTGAAATCCGTAAGGACATCGAACGGAGATATTTCGAAAACGTTCACCAACGGATGCAGGCCAAGGCCGTTCCGCTCAGAGAGGGTGTCGTCAATATCAGGGAAGACACCACCCTCGATGAATTGCGCCACCTGGCCGACAGGCTCCAGCAGGAGTTCGGCATCCACACCGTCGCCATCCATACCCACCGCGACGAGGGACACGAGGAGGGCGGGGAGTGGATCACCAACCACCACGCCCACCTCATTCTCGACTGGACCAACGACCAGGGCAAGAGCCTCAACCTGAAGTCGCCCGACATGGCACGGATGCAGACCGTCGTGGCGGAGGCCTTAAACATGGAGCGTGGCAAGAGCTCCGATATGAAGCACCTCGATGCCATCCAATACAAGAACATGATGCAGGAGCAACAGAACTGGCGGTTATTGGAGACAGCGGAACAACTGCGTGAGGAAATCAGTAAGTTGCGCATCAGCCGCAAAGGCAAGGAGGCCTTGCTCCAACGTCTCGACAAATTCTCAGGCCTCTTCGGCAAGTCCGACGTGCGCTTACAGTTGGATGCCTCTCAGGACGAAATCGCCCAACTGAAAGAACAGTTGGATGAACTTCGGCAAAAGGTGGAAAACATCCAGCAGAACCTGGAGCGCCGCACCCGGGAACGTGACAAGGCCAGGGAGGAAGCGGAACGACTCAAAAAGGAGCGCGACGCTTACGCCCAAAAGGCAGAGGAAAGTGAGAGACGTGCTAAGGATGCCATGAAAGAAGCGGGAAGCCTGCGTCGTCTGCTTTATCCCTGGAGATACGAACTGCCAGACGTCGTTGACCTCTCTCGATGCAGAATGAGCAGACATGGCGGTTGTTGTTGGCTGCATGTCACCATCGAGGGAAACAACGGGTATGTCACCAAACCCATTTCCAACAGTGAAGAGGCAATGTACGAACGCGGTGAGATTACGAAGGAACAACTTATCGCCAAGCATTTCACCGATGAGATTGACCGTGCTTGCTGCTGCAAATGGCAGGGACTGAAAGGTGTCGCTTTGGAGCGAGAGTTGGAGAAAACCATGAACACCTTGTTCTTCCAACTACCACAAATCATCTTACCCCAAAAGTTGCTCACAGCTCCCGGTGGCTCCCGTGAAGGCGAGAACTTCAATCTCCGACACAAGAGCCGCGATGAGATACTGCGCGAGATGATTGATGAGGGGTATAGTTTGAAACTGTCGTGACGGAGCAGTGTATTACAAGACATCGGGCGGGTTTTCTCCGTCCGATGTTGCATTTTTATCTTCAAAAGAATATGTTAGTCTTTCGGGATTGTCACACAAGACATAATGGTATTCATCAGATAGTTTTAGTGCCAGGAATATCATCAACTGTATACAATGGCTATAAGTAAGAAAGGACGTAACGTGGCGACTGGAAGAAAAGTCCAGTAGATGCGTCCGACATTTTTTCGTATATGGGTGAAGTATAAACACGATCAAAGGCTTCCTCCAAAGAGTAGCCTTGCTCCTCTGCCAGTATTTGTATCATACGGGATGTGAGTTGCTCTTTCAGATATTTGAATTCTTGTTGGGTAATATTTATCTGCGTCATATTTTCTTTAGCTTTGCTATTGCACGTTCTGTGCCGAAAAAGTATTGATATGTGACACCTTTCATGTATTTCAGATTCTCCAAAAACTGTGCCAAAGTGATGTCGCCTGCTTCATACTTGCCAATCTGCACACCCACCCGGTCGTTTGCAATCGGGCCATAGACGATATCGTAATCGTGTGCAGGTTCTTTTGACTTGTTGTTACGGTTTAGAAAAATGAAGTTTGCCCATTCCAGAGTATAGCCTTCAAAAGTGAGCACACGCAACTCTCCTGAGGTAAGAACTTTTTCATCGAAAAGATAGGTGTTCATCATGGGCACACCACCTTCTATCAGAGCTTTGAATTCACCCATGCGCCATGCTTGCTGGCGGTCGGCAGACAAATAGAAACCGCTGCCAAAATCCTTGTTGGGTCGTGATTTTGACAGGTCTATGTGGTCGATGTCGACGGTGGAGCCATGGTAGAGAAGTATCATAAATTCCCTCCTTTCCTATGGCAGTAGGTAGCCAAGCTTTGCACCATGTCATCGAAAGGCTGGGTGTGCATCACGTCATAGAAGTCATAGGCCACCTTTATCGCACCATAGCGGCTGAGGTAGCGGTATGCCTCGGCGTCAGTCATCGAATAATGACTGGCGAAGGCAGCGATTAGCGCCACGATGTAGTCTGTCATGTCCTTGATGCTAAACATAGCTGATATATTTGTCGAATACAAAGATAATGCAAGCAGAGCAAAAAGCAAAACAAAACATGTCTTTTTTGTTTGCATTGCCTATTGTTTCCGCACACACTAATTCATTTTTGTTCAAATCAAACCAATTTCGAAGATTTAGACGGAATCATTTGCTTTTTCAAGTTTTTTTGTTTTTCTTTGTATGGCGATGGTAGTCTTGCACTGCCTTCGCAAGTAGACTCGGGTTGTCTGTAAGGGCATAAGAGTCGATTTTACTTGTAAAAAAGGACGTTTACGGACGTTATCTTCTACGTGCAGATCTCGCAAATCAAAGCTCAGAAGATACGCAACGGAGCGTCCACGTTGGGTGTATGATACCCCGTCCACTGTGGCCATTGCTACAGCGCGGGGATTATCATATCTCACGGCGTGGGCTGTCTCAAGTTGCTTATCCTGAGCAAGGCAAGCGAGAGCCCGCACGTGGGATAGGCGAAGTAGAGGCACCCACGTCTTTTCGTATATATGTTTGATTGAACATTTCCCCGACAGGGTGTTCCAAGGGGCAAAAAGGAGGAATAGCCTATGGCAAAAACAAAAAAGCCGATGGTGTTACTGAACACATCATCGCTGACACCTAAACAAAAGAACTTGTATAACTCTCCGCTCTTCCAACTGTCGAAAGGTTCCAAGGAACTGTTCCACAGCAATTTCCTGTATTGGCTCTCAAATGTGGACTGGGGGGTATTCGTCTTTGTCATACGACAACTGGCAGGACCGTCCAGTGGAAAATTCTGGTGGGAAGCCAATCATTCACCGAGTAAAAACAACATCAAGGTCTTGCGCGAACACAACCATTTCGACCTGAGCATCTATATTCTTGACGGAAAGAAATGGCGTCCCGTACTTGTGCTGGAAAACAAAGTGAAGAGTTTCCCCGACCATAAACAGTTGGCCGACTATGAACAAAAGGCTTTGAACGAATGGAAACCACAGAACGGTGCTGGCAAAGTCACATTCATCCTCCTCTCATTGGTTAATCCAACCCAATACCACACCCCAGGCGGTGGGCTATCGGGCAAGGGCAAATGGATACACAGGTCATATCAGGACTTGGCTTACATATTGAAACAAGTCGGCCTCTACACACAATATCATCAAGAAATTCTTGACGACTACATCCAATTCATTAAGGAGTTGGACCATCTGACAAAAACTGGGTTTAATTTGAGTCCTAACGATAGCTTTATCCACAAGGTTTATCCTTGGGCAATAAAGGGAGTTGGTGGCGATGCCATCAGCGAACTGGGTCTCGATGATTTGCGGCAGAAACTGCACTTTGCACAACTCAAAGAGATGGTGATAAAAAAACTGCAAGCAAAAGGCTACGGCTCCATACTCAGTCTCCCTAATGGACAAACAGCCAAGGTCACTTTCAGTTCCAACCTTCATCACAACATCGGTTTGGCGGATGTCTTCGTTGAATACAAAGGGCATCGTCTGGGCGTGCAATTACAGGGAAATGCCTACCAGCACATGTTCTGCCATTGTGGCGGCAATCCTAACATCACTGTTGCAATCAGCCATCTGGTGGGTAATCAAGCGGACTATGGCTTCTTCTTCGATTTCGGCCCAAAAACAATGCCATGCACAAAATACCCCAGCATCACCGACCAGACCATTTCCAACAGAGTGTATGACAAATCATTCCCTTCGTTCCATTGCGCCGCATACAAGCCCTCCATTGTATATCAGACGGTTCATATCAAAGACTCTGCAGTCACCGTAGGGCAAGTGCCGATGCCATCGTGGACGATGTGCTGAAGATCATCGCAAGGCTGCCTTGATTCATCTGAGGAATAATCCATATCAACAATCAATAACAATAAAACAACAAGACTATGAAACAAAAAATCTTACTTTTCATGCTTCTCGTCATGGCGGTGCCAGTGACGATGATGGCGCAAGACGATGAGATAGTAATAAACAAAATCAAATACAAAGATTGGGGATATGGCTTTGATGCCTATGGCCTTTCCGAGTACTTCTCAGATAGCGTTTTAGTCATTCCGTCATCCGTGAGTTATAAAGGAAATAAGAAAAAAGTGGAAAGAATTTCCATGAAGGGCAATGAGCATCTGAAATATGTCACTCTCCCCGACAGCGTATCCATCGGAGATGGTGCTTTCTCTGACTGTAAAGAACTAAACATCATCATAAATGATATAAACTCGTGGTATACTTTTAGTATAGATAAAGCTTTTTGTGAATTTGCTTTTGGTAAAGATTATATTGAAAAGTATTGTTTGTACCGTCTTTTTGACAAGAATAATACGGAAATAACCGACGTTGTTATTCCCAGCGATATTGATTATCATAAGGCTAATTTCAATTTTTGCATTCTGAATTCCATTACTTTCCCCAACGGCTCTTTGAGTTGGAGAGTCCATAACCCTATAGTAAAGTATTGTCAAATGAAATCTATCATTCTCCCTAACGACGTGGAAGGAGGAATCGGTGGTTTCGGTGGATGCTGGGAATTAGAATCCGTCACTCTCCCCAACGGCGTGACAAGTATCGGTGACAAGGCTTTCCAACAATGTAGGAAGTTAGAATCCATCAATATCCCCAACGGCGTGACAAATATCGGAGATTATGCTTTTTCCGATTGTAAAAACTTGAAATCCATCAATATCCCCAACGGCGTGACAAATATCGGAGATTATGCTTTTTCCGATTGTGAAAACTTGAAATCCATCACGATTCCCAACAGCGTGAAATATATCAGGAGCTATGCTTTTTCCGGTTGTAAAAACTTGAAATCCATCATCATAGAAAACCCAAATGTAGAGATAGAAGATAGGGCTTTTTGGTCTATTCCCGAAGACGCAAAAATCAAATTAGGGAGCAAAGAGATAAAAGCTATTCAATTAGAAGGTACTATGGCATGGCATCATAAAATGTGGGATGAACGTAAGACCCAAACTGCCGCTGCAGAAAAAGAATATGATGCAAAGGTCCGCCAATTGGAAAAGAGAATGGGGATAAGTGATAGTCCAAGACTGAACGAGGTGATAAAGGCAGGAAGATCGTTCTCTACAGTCAAGGAATATTTGAAATTGGTAAATGATAGATTTTCATTCAAACTATCCATTGACAAAGGTGCAAGAAAATGTTATGACATGTATGGTCCCAGCGGTAGCGGGTTTATTTCCAGCATTGTAAAAAAAGGCTATATCTGGGTGACAAACGGCAAGATTACCACAGTTGTCTGGAATTGATAACATATAGGGTAACAGATTGCCAACTTCATGGGTTAGGCAGCGTGAAGAAGTCTTTCCCAATGGGTCCAAAAACCATGAATACAGCCAACATTCTTAAATACCAACTTAGCAAAACCGGGGTGCGCTTTCAGGCGCACCCCGATTCGCATTAATTATCTTTGATTGAAGTTAGGGCTATATATGATACTATTGTTCGCTATTTTCCTCAATGAGACCCTCTGAAACAATGCCATTGGGGCTTTGATATCCCATGATATCACCCTTGAAATAGCCTGTATTGATAACCAAAATTTGTTCAGATTAACAAAAACAAAAGAGAGTTACTTGCGTAACTCTCTCATTTTTAAGCGCTTCAGGATGGGCTTGAACCAACGACCCCCTGATTAACAGTCAGGTGCTCTAACCAACTGAGCTACTGAAGCAGGTCTTTTTTATTTTGCGGTTGCAAAAGTATAACGTTTTTTTTGTTCCACCAAACTTTTTCGTGAAAATTTTCTCATTTCAGCCAAAAAACTGTAGTTTTAACTTGTTTTTAACCCTTCAACGTCCAAAAAAGCTCACTAAAAATACAACTTTACATCATCGGCACCTTATATTCTGTATGGGAAAAAGTTTGCATTTCCTTACACCAACCTTACACCTTTAACCCAGCTGGCAAAGAAAAACGGTGCTTGCACCGTCCCGTCTGCTAAACTGCATTCTTTCACATCTTTGCACACTGCACAAACCATACTTTTCATCGCATCTTTACGTTTTTCAACAGAACAGGTCGAATAAAATTCGCTTTTTGCTCACTTAATCGGATTTTTGCACTATCTTTGCACCATGCTTTTCGCAAGCACGAAAAAGAAGAAGTAGAATTCACCAATATCATCATCATGCGACGCATCCTGACCCTACTCATCGCCTTCGTCACAACGGTCGCTGCCATGTCCCAGACCGACGACGCCCACTATTTTGAGACGAAGAAACAACTCGACATTTTCAACTCCATCTACAAGAGTCTCGACCTCGCCTACGTCGACACGCTCGATGCATCGGAGGTGGTGGGCACCGCCATCAAGGCGATGCTCCGCAGCCTCGACCCCTACACCGAATACTACCCCGAGGAGAACATGAAAGACCTCAAGGAGATATACACCGGCAAGTTTGCAGGCATCGGCGCCCTCATCCGCTACAACCTGAAGTTGGACCGCGTGGTGATCGACGAGCCCTACGAAGGGATGCCCGCCGCCCTCGCCGGTCTCCGCAAGGGCGACATCATCCTGAGCATCGACGACTCCTCGATGATCGACAAGAGTGTCAGCTATGTGAGCAGCCGTCTGCGCGGCGACCCCGGCACCAGTTTCATCCTGAAGATCCAGCGCCCGACGACAGGCAAGAAGATCAAGATGAAGATCACCCGCCAGATAGTGCAGACCCCTTCCGTCCCCTATTACGGTCTTCGTCCAGACGGTGTGGGCTACATCAACCTGAAACAGTTCACCGAGGGTTGTGCCAAGGAAGTTCGCAACGCTTTCATCGAGATGAAGGAGAAAGGCATGCGCGGCATCGTGCTCGACCTCCGCGACAACGGCGGCGGTTCCGAGTCGGAAGCGGTGCAAATCATCAACATGTTCGTGCCCAAGGGCAAGCTCATCGTCTCCAACCGTGGCAAGCTGAAACGTTCCAATGTCGACTATTACACGAAGGTGGAGCCCCTTGACACCATCATGCCCGTCGTGGTGCTCGTAGGCGACATGACGGCCAGTGCCAGCGAAATCACCAGCGGTGCCCTGCAAGACCTCGACCGCGCCGTCATCCTCGGCACACGCACCTATGGCAAGGGGTTGGTGCAGACGAGCATCGACGTCCCCTACAACGGCAACCTCAAGTTCACCAGCAACAAATACTACATTCCCTCCGGCCGTTGCATACAAGCCATCAACTACCGCCACGCCCAAGGCGGTTATACAGAACACATCCCCGACTCCCTCACCCATCTCTTCCACACCGCCAACGGCCGCGAGGTGCGCGACGGCGGCGGCATCACACCCGACGTGGTGGTGGAAGCCGACTCGTTGCCCAACATAGGCTACTACCTCGCCTCCTCCGGCACCGACTCCACCGAGGTGATGCTCGAATGGGAGGTGGACTACATCGCCCGCCATCCCCAGATCGCACCGGCCTCAGACTTCGAGATTTCCGATGCCGACTATGCAGACTTCAAGCGCCGTGTCATCGCCAGCGGCTTCAAATACGACCCTGAGAGCGAGAAATACCTCAGCAATCTCATCAAACTCGCCAAGTTCGAAGGCTACTACGACGATGCCAAGGAAGAGTTCGACCGTCTGGAGAAGAAACTCACCCACAACCTCGAGCACGACCTTGAATACCACAAGAAAGCCATCAAGCGCCTCCTGGCCGACGACATCGTGGCGGCCTACTACTACCAGCGCGGCACAGTGGAAAACCAACTACGAGGAGACAAGCAGATGGAGGAAGCGTGCAGGATAGCCCTGTCGCCAGAAGAGTACTGGAAAATCCTCCGACCGTGAAACCATGGGAAAAAGGTGCAACCACAGTGCTTTTCCACCTTTTAGAATAGGCGATACATATCAAGAAAACGCTTTTTAGTGACAAAAAACACTTAAAAATTTTGCTGCATGGGCAAAAATTCGTACCTTTGCAGCCGTTCAGTGGAATGAGGGACTTGCAAAAGTCCCTCATTTTCATTATCATCATCTTAAACCACCTATGTAAGACGGTGGAAAAAGAATTGCGAAAAGCGAAACGAAATGACAGAAAAAAGCATCATCAAGAAACTAGCCGAAGAATGGCTGGAGGGAAAGGACTATTTCCTGGTGGACATCGAAGTCAGCCCGGACAACAGAATCGTCGTGGAAATCGACCATGCCGACGGGGTGTGGATTGAGGACTGTGTGGACTTGAGCAAATACATCGAGGACCACCTCGACCGTGACAAGGAAGACTTCGAGCTGGAAGTGGGGTCGGCAGGCCTCGGACAGCCATTCAAGGTGCCACAGCAATACATCAACTTCATCGGCAAGGAGGTGGAAGTGCTCGATGCCAACGGAAAGAAAATCAAAGGCACGCTCAAGGCGGTGGACGGCAACCTCTTCACCGTCACCACGCAAGAAAAGGTGAAGGTGGAAGGCAAGAAGCGCCCCGTGCTCACCCCGGTGGACCATCAATACGAAATGGACAAGGTAAAATATACAAAATACATCATAAGTTTCAAATAAAGACATGGCAAAGAAAACCAATCCTTCGACCCCGAACATGATCGACACGTTCAATGAGTTCAAGGAGAACAAGAACATCGACCGCACCACGCTCGTCAGCGTGCTTGAAGAAAGTTTCCGAAACGTCATCGCCAAAATCTTCGGCAGCGACGAGAATTTCGACGTCATCGTCAACCCAGACAAGGGCGACTTCGAAATCTACCGCAACCGCGTGGTGGTGGAAGACAACCAAGTGGAGGACCCCAACAAGGAAATCTCACTGAGCGACGCTCAGAAAATCGACCCCGATTACGAATTGGAAGAAGAGGTGAGCGAACCCATCGAGTTTGCCAAATTCGGCCGCAGAGCCATCCTCAACCTCCGCCAGACCCTTGCCTCCAAGATTCTCGAACTGGAGCACGACTCACTCTACAACAAATACAAGGACCGCGTGGGACAGATCATCAGCGGCGAAGTCTATCAGACATGGAAGCGCGAGGTACTCATCGTGGACGATGAGAACAACGAACTCATCCTCCCCAAGTCGGAGCAGATTCCCAACGACCAGTACCGCAAGGGCGAGACCATCCGTGCCGTCATCCATCGGGTGGACAACGAAAACAACAACCCCAAGATCATCCTCTCGCGCACCAGCCCTGTCTTCCTTGAGAGGCTTCTCGAAGGCGAGGTTCCGGAAATCAACGACGGACTCATCTCCATCAAGAAAATCGCCCGCATGCCCGGTGAGCGCGCCAAGGTTGCCGTCGAGAGCTACGACGACCGCATCGACCCCGTCGGTGCTTGCGTGGGTGTGAAGGGCAGCCGCGTGCACGGCATCGTCAGAGAGCTGTGCGGCGAAAACATCGACGTCATCAACTACACCTCCAACATCAAGCTCTACATCCAGCGCTCGCTCAGTCCCGCCAAGGTGTCGAGCATCAACATCGACATGGAGAACCACAAGGCCGAGGTCTTCCTCAAGCCAGAGGAAGTGTCTCTCGCCATAGGACGCGGAGGACTCAACATCAAACTCGCCTCCATGCTCACAGAATACACCATCGATGTCTTCAGGGAGGTTGAACAAGACCAAGTCGAGGAGGACATCTACCTCGACGAATTCGCCGACGAAGTGGACCAGTGGGTCATCGACTCCATCAAGCGCATCGGCCTCGACACCGCCAAAGCCGTGCTCAAGGCACCTCGCGAAATGCTTGTGGAGAAAGCCGACCTGGAGGAAGAAACCGTCGACTACCTCATCAGCATCCTCAAGGCAGAATTCGAAAACTGACCCATGGAGAATACATCCTGGAAAGTCATAGATAAAGCCAAGAGGCCTTGAGTGCGAAACAATAAAAATAAAAATCATCAACAAGAGAATGGCCATAAGATTAAATAAAGTTATCAGAGAACTGAACATCGGACTCCAGACGGCAGTGGAGTTCCTTCAAAAGAAGAGTGCCCTGGGCGAAGTTGAGGAGAATATGAACTTCAAGATCAACGACGCTCAGTATGAAGCCCTTGTGGAAGAATTCAAGAGCGACAAGGAGACGAAGAACAAGGCCGCCAAGATTTTCCCCAAGAAGCCCAAGGAAAAGAAACGCGAGCCAGAAAGCCACCGTGCCGAAACCCTGCTTGAGAGCAACAGGCAGCAAGTCAGGCCTCTTGGCAAGATAGACCTTGACGCAGCCGGGAAGCAGGCTCTCAAGCCTGCCACACCGAACGTGGAGGCCGACAAGGAGACGTCACAAGAGAAGCCTGCCGAAACTCCTGTGACAACGGCACCTCCAACCATCAGCAAACCCGCCGAGACCGTTGCACCTGCCAAGGACAAGGAAGAGCAGCAACCCCCGGTCGCCACGACACAACAGCCTGCCGTCTCCCAGGAAGCACCCAAGGCAGAGACAACCACCACACCATCCACGGAGCCCAAGAAAACAGTGGATGAGGAGAAGAAGGTGGAAGAAGTCGCAAGCGTCAAGAAGGAAGAGACAGCAGAAAAAGCCCTCGTCGAGGAGAAGCCTGTGGAAAGCGTTGGTGCAGAAGTCACCGAAACCGTCGAAACCACAGAGCAGCAAACTCCAAAGACAGAGATTTTCACTCTGAAGAGCGAGCAGGACAACGCCCCGAAGGTGAACGTGGTGGGCAAAATCGACCTTGACTCCATCAACCAAA